>UEXN01000848.1_pt1 | contig 27175 bp, 30 predicted proteins | sample 1796711 | NCBI WGS metagenome assembly UEXN01 (sample SAMEA4772470, study PRJEB27181) | metagenome | reverse complement strand
TGAAGAGAAACCTAAGTTTGACGATGATATTCCGTTTGGTAACAGTGACGATGCAGACGATGTATTTGTGGGGTTTGAGTAATGAGCGAGAAACATTTGTTAAGCGTAAAAGATGCTGCACAGTTTCTGTTTGGTGATTATGATAGATCACATCAGGATAAAACCAGGCGATTAATCAATCAGCTTAACGTAAAGAAAATCGTTATTGGGAAAAAAACATTCGTGGTTAAAAAGCAGTTAGCTGACAAGCTGGAGATTAACTTGTCAGCTGAAACTAGCGATAAGGTTGTGAAGCTAAAAGATCGCGGATAGTTTATCTAGAGCTTCTTCTTCTCTTACGTTCTGTGAGTTTATCTACAGCTTGATCATTGTCTTCATCATCTTCAAGCCAGTGACCGTAGATGCCTTGAGTAACACGAATGTCGCTGTGACCCATGTAGTTTTTGACACGCCACAGATCATCTGGGTACAACTGTAGTAGAACAGAAGCATAATAGTGTCTAAGCTCATGCCAGGTGATCGGTGCAACACCAGCTCGCTTACAAGCGTCCTTGATGCGCTTGAGATACTTAGCAGATGTAATTGGATGATTAAACTCAGTACCAAAAACAAGTCGATCAGGATCGTTTGGTCTGCCTTGCTGGATGTACAATTCTTTTAGGTCAGCCAGTACGTCACGAGTAAGCGGTATTGTACGCAACCCAGAGTAAGTTTTGGGATCTTTAAAAACATCAGAAGTTTTGTGTTCAATCGCACGATCAATAGTAACTTTGCATTTGTCAAAATTTATCTGCCCCCAGGTCAGAGCGCGTTGTTCACCTTGACGCACACCAGTGTCTGCTGCAAAATTTGTTAACAGTTGCCAGCGAGGATTCATGTTATCAATAATTTCTTCAATAACGTGATCTGCTATTCGCTGTGCTTTGTTGCTACCTTCAGTGGTTTGTATTGCACCTTTGCGCTCCACACCTTCTAGAGGATTTGTTTCTCGACAACCCTCGATGATGGCGTAGTTAATCATCGTTCCGATACCACCACAAATGTTTTTAACAGTTTTGATTTTGCGCTTTACTTTAAGCTGATCCATCACCTGGTGTTTAAACATACCCTTGGTCAGCTCTGAAACTCGCATGTCAGCGAGCGGCTTGCCATCGACAACACAATCTAGAAAACAATCTACGTGCCGAACTTTTTCGTCATGGTAGCTTTTTGATTTCTCGCCATCGCGATATTCTTTTTGGACTTGTGCAATGTAATTTTTTGCAAGCTCGTAAAACGTCCACTTCCAGGCATCACTAGATTTATTAGTGTCTGACGTTTCTTTTACAAGCGCATCGATAGCTCGTTGTGCTTCTTCGCGTGAGTTGTAAAATTGCTGTGATCCGTTCTGTAATTCAGACCGTGTATCAACACACCAAGATGACCAACCTTTTTTTGCTCTTGATGCGTATCTTTTAGGTGAAACTTGTAACATAACCATCTCCATTTCTTGTCGCTTTATATCAAGAATGTATGATTTTATTAATCAAATTACAAGTGTTACCCGCGACCCCCCCTTGCCTTTTTGTGATGCGGCTTGTGATGCGAGCACCCCCTAGAGGGGTTAAGTTATTGTTTTATATGAAAAAAGAGTGGCGCGGTTGACGGGACTCGAACCTGACAAATACCTGTTTATATTGCATTTTTCTACAGTTTTTGCGCTATCTTGAACCACTTTGTGCATGGTTGTGCATAGGCGTGTGTGATGCAATTGTGATGCCGCATCACAAATTACGAATCAAAATCAACGTCAGGTCTTGGCTTGGGCTTGGGCATCGAGGCCACTATATGTGACTGTTCACAACGCATCATAATTATACCATAGCGCTCTTGCATCACATCCCGAAAATCAGTCTGTGTAATTGCAATACAATCGTCGTAACTTTCAAACATTAGGATGTGCTGATACGAGCTATCTTGAATGGAATACGTCAACCACAAGATCGTCCAAAACTTAATCACTTCTTGTTCTCGTTTATACGTGAGATGCGTTTACCTTTGGCAACTGCATCAGCTTTGGAACTAGCTCCCCAATCACGCAGTGCCTGTAGTAATGGCGTGGCTTTGCCTTTCTTCTTTGTAGGCCCAGGCATCTTACCCATCCGCTGTAGAAATGCAGCTCGTCTTCCGGAGTTACCGGATTTCTCAGGAGCACTAGCCACCGTATGACCCCATCATTGATTTCTTTTTCTTTGGCTTTTTTGCGGTCTTCTCAGCTTCTTTAAAGTTCTTAGCTGTTGGAGCTCCAGGGCTACCAGGCTTTCGCATCTTCTCACCAGAACCACCAGCAATACGTTTTCGTTTCTTGTGAATGTTCTCATACAATCCAGGCATCATGCACTCCTATTCATTATTGATTTCTTTTTCGGTTGCTTCTTTTTAAGCTGTGCGAAATCAGCACCAGTGATTTTATTTTTAGGTTCAGCAGCTGATGCGATTTTCATTTGCTTGGGAGTAAGCTTCTTTGTTCCTGGCATTACTTACCCTTTCCATAGCTATTCATTATTGATTTCTTAGGCTTTGGTTTCTTTTTCATAGTCAGCTCCTTTACTGTAACCACTCATAAATTTTCTTAGTCTCTTTAGCTCTATGCTTAAGACCGTTGTATCCACCGTTGATGCGCTTGGTCAGACGTTTGATTGTGTCATCATTCACACCCTCATCAGCAATATCCCACAGCTTGTTTCTGTCAAAAAACCAGATTGCACTTTCCATCGAATAATCAGTCGCTACCAAATCAGGGTTTGTCATTACATCTGGTAGGTTCATGTCGGCTGCAAACTGTGTGTAATTGTTCTTGCCTGTACACTGTAGGAAGCCCCTACCGCGCCATAAGTAACCTTGCCCATCGTTACCCATACGACCACCATAAACACGATCAGCGAGCGCTTGTGGGTTTCTTGCGCATGTCTCTGCATCGCTTTCGCTGTCAAAGTATTTACCAAAAACTTTGAGGATAGATGCTGTAGAATAGTTTAGGTTTTCTTCTGTATATTTAAACGTACCTGACTCATGTACTAGCTGGCCTAAAAAGTGAGCCCCACGTTCTGCATTAAGCACGTAATGATTAGTAATAGCTTTCGCAGTCATCGGCCCAAACGCCCCATCTGCATGAGCATTAATCTTTGATTGAAGCGCCTTTAGTGCATCACTCATCGTTCTTCTCCAGCGGTTTCATTCCCCATTTTCTGGTGTACCCAAACTCCTCGTAAGCAGCTGCCCAACGGTTCTCAGTAAATGTGGCAAATGAAATGAGCTTGTCTGTATCTGCGTAGAGCTGATCAATCCACTCATTGTTCTCAGCGACTTGTGTTTCAAGGTGCTCTATTCTGTGTGCTTGTTTACTTACCCAAAACGTACCAGCCACAACCTGGGCAATCATTGCTATCACGAGAGCAAACGGAACCTTAAGATCGCTCATTTCTTAACTCCGTAGTATTTACTGACTGCCCGATTACCAAACCAGAAAGACATGATAGCCGCGAACAAACCTTGTGTTTCTTGCGTCCACATCAGTGGTATTGCATCTTGCCAGTTTCCACCTTCAGCCATTACTTTGAGCATCACCACTATTTGAACGGCAACGAATAAACCAAAAAAAGCATAAGTAATAACAGGACGTACACTGCCTCGTAGTGCGTTGACAAAACCCCCAGCATCGATGGCATCATGTTTGTACAATCCTTCGGTTTCTTTTATTTCTGCTTGCTTGTCGATGATGTTTAATTTTAGTTCATTGCGCTTAGTCATCAGATCCATCTCAACTTGCATACGCTCTAAGTTGTGTTTGTGATCCTGGCTGGCTTTGAAATAGTTAAGTACCTCTGGCAAAAACGATGTGCCAAAGCCCAGCAGACTTCCTAACAATGTCATCATTGTTCAGTCTCCATTTGCATTGTTGATTTTTTATTCTCAGATTTTGCTGAATAGGCATTGAAGCCCATAAACGCGGCAACAACACCTGATGCAGCTATCACGTATACACTTGCAATATCTGTGATAAGACTTGCTGCTTTGTCAAAACCTAGAACAGATGCTAATAAAATTATAAACGGATAGATTAACATTCCCATTAAAGCGAAACCAGTAAACCGTCTTTCTGCGTTTCTTTTCAGATCTCTATCGACCATCTCTAATCTACGATCTTCAAGTGCCAGCCTGTTCCATTCACTTGGCTCAATGACCCCATTGCCATTTTTGTCAGCTTTTTGAAATTCGTTCATTTATTCTCCTCGCAGTATGCAATGCTATGGAACGTTCACGAGTGATAACGATCACTTTGCCATTCTCATCATAAAGAATGAAACGACCTTTCCACTCACGTAAAATCAAAGCTCAATTTTAATACATACAACTTTAGATTTATCGTTTGTTACCAGAACTTTAGCGGCCTCTTTTGCTTCTTCACAAACGACTTGTTTCGTAAAACTGCCGATGTGGTAGTGTTCAAATTCGCTTGTTGCTAATTGCACCCAAAGTAATACCCACATTACCAGCGCCCCTGTTGCTTGCCCAAAAAGTAAAAAAACAAAAAGAGTAAGCCGCCACTTATAACAAAAATTACAGCTCCAATTGCAAAATTAATCATTGCATCTACTTGAGCTTGCTTGCGGTATATCTCATCTTTTCGTTGCTTACGCATTTGAGCCTCAATAGCTAAAACCTCATCCCATTTTTTCGGCCCGAAATTCCAACTAATATAATCCTTAAGCTCAGATCGATACCTAGCTAGTTCTTCTTTTTTTGACCAAATAAGGATAGCTTGCTCCTCATCAGATCCCTTAAAGGTCTTTTGCCAAAACGGTGGGTTCTTCTGACGTTCCTCTAAATGATTAAAGTCAGCACAAGCTTTTCCCCAGGTTGCTAGTGACTGACCCATGTCGGACAAATCCTTGGCTGTATCTAGACCAGCACGCAAAGTTTTGTACGCGCCAGCAGCGAGCATTGTAATACTAACAGGATCCATGTGGGTGTGCCTTGGTGAACTAGCCTAAGAAGTTCATACGTAACAAGAGCAATAAGCTTGCTCCGGTAATTGCAATAAGTATCATCTCTAAACGACGAATTCTAGCGTAGAGCTCTTTTAGAGAAAGCTTCATAGTCGTCTTTATCTCAACAAATTCTTTTTCCATGCCATCTAATCGAGCATGTGCCTGGTTGAGTGTGCGTGTTCTTTTATCCATTACTCACTCCTTACGGTGCTACAGGCCAATCGGCATCTTCAAGATTAGGCCATTCATCAAGATCCGTAATGCCACGCAACTCAGATCTATAAACCGCCCAGCTTGTTTTAACATCGTTGGCTAATGGACTGTCATTAACCTGTGTCCAATCGCTATCAACTAATAGTTTATTACGTGTAGTCCTGTGACCTTCGGCTGTACTCGCATCTAGCGTTGCCTGATACGCAGCTTCGTGCTCTGCTTTGGTAGTGGTTACACCATCCTCAGTTGTATCAGCAAACATATCCCTTGCGACATACTTCTCAACCCAATCACCGTTGCTGTTTTGCTCAACGCCATCACGAGCACTTGTTTGATATGCTGTTGTTGTAGCGGCAGGGCTTGCTAACACTGGGTCAATGTTCATTGCATCGCAGACATTGCTAGTCCATACTCTAGGCAGAGACATATTAGGAAATGCTGCTCTCCATTGCCCTTGCGATTTAACTTCGCCTGTTGTTCTTTCACGATATTCTGACATCAGTTGATACTCCTTTTTGTCAGTTGATTGTTATGCAATAGCGTAGAAGAGGTAAGTAACGCCACTGCCGTTAACATCAGCGTAGTTTGTTACACTAAAGCCAGAGCTTTCTGGGTCAACAAAATCATAACCAGTTTGTTGTGCAGAGCTAGTATCTAATTCAAGTTTAGGATCGTTGCCAGAAACAATTCCACGAGCACTGTCCCACACACACCAATTGTACCCATTAGTAGTAATACCTTTAATAAGTACAAACCTAGCACCATTTGAAAAACCACAGTCAATCGTTTGACTAGAGCCATTTCCAGTGTAGCTTCCAACCTTCGATACACCTGGTGCAGTAGCAAATAAATAAGCTACATATTTCATATTATTATAATTTACGTTAGTATAACTTGTTTGTGCTCTAAAAGTTTCATCAAATACTCCAGTAAAAGTTGTATTAGTAAAAGGAGCATTTGTATCAAACTGTAAAGTTTTAGTTACGCCAGTATCTTTGTGATAAATAGCCCAGTGAGATGTACCATCTCTTCTTTTAACCCATATCATTTCAGGATTTACGCCAAGCCCATGACTAATATTGGTTGTTCCTCCATCGTAGGCACGAACATCAAAATAGCCTGGTGCTCTTTTCCACATCCATGAGTAATATGTGGCAATAGTTCCAGTATAGTTATACCACCCATTATTGTAATCAAATGTAAAATCATTATCAGTAGATTCAGCTGCGGTGCTATTAGTTCGTAAATATTTTGGTGCAGTTAAACGAGATGCAATATTACCGTCAGACGCACCACTTGGAATTTTATATAGAGCCATATCTACTGGGAAGCCTGATCTCCAACCTGGAGTTTTACCATCGCCTGTTGAACCAAATGTATCAATAGCAAAAACCTTAGTGGCATCTTCTGGTACAGCTAGTGGGCCTCTGCGTATTGCCATGTAGATGTATGTTGCGCTATAAGATAAATCAGCTCCACCTTGGACAGTAAAACCAGTTGGTGTTGGATTAAATGCATCACCATCAAATTCCTGATTAGATAAATTAGGCCAAAGTCTTGCATCACCATTTGAAGCATAAGACATGCCTCGCATCACATCTCTCATACCCCAGTTTTCTGAAGCGTCAGATCTTTTGAATAGAATAAACTGTGGCTCAAATCCAAGTGATACATCTAAATCACCAGAGGAAGGCGTGTTGAAACTCCCACACTTTATAATATCTTGGTCACCATCTGGGCCGAACCCACCGTCAGAATTATTGTGTGCAAATAAATATAAAACCACTGGTTGATTTGCATAATATGAACCAAACTTTATACGAAATGTTGTTGAGCTTATATTGTCAAACAAAGCAGGGGAATACGATTGAAAGTTGCTTGTAGTGTTTAAAGAACCATACTTACTAGCTCCTTGCGATATATGATAAACATACCAATCATCAGCTACGTTAGTGCCTTTGACTATAACCATTGCAGGAGATGACCCTAAATTATGATTTACCTCTAATTGTCCACCTGAACTACAGGTTCCTGTTTGAACATCAAAAAAATTAGGGGCTTTCCGAAATGTCCAAGAAACAATTTCTTCATTATTAAAGAACGAGTGAGAAAGATCAGAAACAAAACCATTAGAGTTAAATGAACTTACGCCAGATGGAGTACCTGCTGACGGATTTGCTGTCCATTCTGCATAATTGTTACTTGCATCTAACCCTTTACCTGCACCCCGTTCAGTGTCAGTAAGCCTATGATTGTCACTTACACTTCTAGTCTTAGTCCAAACCAAACCACCTTCACCACTAAGGTCAATGCCATTGGTAATCGTCTGTGTAGAGTTATTTCCAGTAGCCAAATGAGTGCTGAAAACTTCATCTACATCAAGTCCTGCACCACCTGCTCCACCAGAAGCCGCGCCTAAAACTATTTTAGAAGCTGTCATACCGTTATCCCATCGCCTGACCTAGAGTGAAGCCGTAGAAATTACTGCCACCGTCCACCGTAATGAAGGCAAATACATCTACCCCTGCATTAGTTGCAGTGATCGTGGGTGCTGTGGCTGCAGCCCAGTCAACAGTTCCAGGCCAAGTGATTGTCCTTGCTGAACTGTCTTGCACCACCTTCAAGATAAATGCACTCGCTCTGCCAGATGCAGCAGGGTTGCTAAACGTGTACGTTACATTCTCAGATAGAGTGTGCGTAAACACGTTGCCATCTCTTAGGTTAATCGTGGCTGCGTTGGAGCTAGAGGTTACGACTGTGCTTTCTTCAGTTGTGCCGTTGTCAAAACTTACAACACCATTTGCGTCTGCTGTAACAAAAGCACTGGCATTTGTTGTGCCTAGAGCATTAGGCAACTTAACAGTGTAGGTTGCTGATGCGCTGTGCGGTGCAGACTGTATCGTTATGCCATGAGAGTTGTTCTCACAGTTAAGAACAATTGAGCCTTGGTTTGTATTACCTTTGACTACAACACGACCAGTACCATTCGGCGCTAGATCAATATCTGCGTTAGAAGTAGTGACAATATCCTGACCATTCATGTCTAAGTCACCGCCCAATTGCGGAGAACTATCGCTTGCTACATCAGCTATGCCTGGTGATATGCCTACCCATGCAGATCCGTTATAATATTTTAACAAGTTGCTAGAGCTATTATAGGCTAGATCACCTTCATCAAGCGCACTTGTTGGATCTGAGCTTGCAACTCTGTATCGATCCGCAAAGCTATTAACACCAGATATATTAGAGGCAACAGTAGTAATATTGCTGTTAGCCCCAGCGACAGTCGCTATATTATTAACATTCGTTGTTGTTGCTATTGTATTAAGATCGCTAACGAAATCACTTGTAGCCAATGTATTAAGATCACTTACAATGTCTGACGTTGCTAAAGTATTAATGTCAGACACAATATCAGACGTTGCAAGCGTATTCAGATCGCTAACAATGTCCGATGTAGCAAGTGTGTTAATGTCACTTACAATGTCTGTTGTTGCTAGTGTGTTTAGATCGCTAACAATATCGGATGTTGCTAGGATATTTAGATCTTCAATGACTGCAGTCGTTGCGACTGTGTTTAAATCACTAACGAAATCAGACGTTAGCAAACTAGATTTTGCAGCTACTGAATTTATGTTTGTCGCATTTCCAGCTACCGTATTAATATTAGCTTGATTAGAAGACGCTACAGTAATTGTAATAAATGCAGAACCATTCCAGACTTTCATTTCCCCATCACCAGTATGAAAAAACAAAGCACCAGTTACTAACGCATCACCATCGTTGTCAGTGCTAGGATCACTAGACTTAGCGCCTAAGTATCTATCATCCAAGTTATCAAAACTTGCAGCTGCGTTTGTAGCTGATGTTGCAGCTTCGCCAGCTTTTGTGCTTGCTGTAGCCGCGCTTGCAGCTGACTCACTTGCCTTAGTGGTTGCCGTCGCAGCGCTTGCAGCACTCGCTGTAGCTGATGTTGTTGCAGATGCAGCATCAACAAGCAGATCCCACTTTGCGCTATCAGTGTTAGTTGTTAGTGGCTGTGAGCCAGAACTTGTATGGGCTGTGTTAGCTATGAAAATGTTATTAGTGCTTGTGTCCTTAACAATATCACGCACAACGTAACTTGTAGATGCACCCCAATCGCCTTTGAATATACCAATGGCTTGCGTAATACTGACGTTACCAGAGCCATCGAACGCAAAGATCTTGTTTGCTCGATCTGTTGCAGAGATAGTGAATTCAGAACCTGTTAAGGTGTTTGTTTTAGATGCCTTAATTGTACGACTTAATTCTTCTTCATGTTTTTGTGTAACGAATATAACTTTGTCTAGTGCTTCTTCTAAGCTTTCAGCTGGAAAGGCAGTATTAGGCACGAGATCTAAGCCTTGGGTAAGAGGCTGTTCACGTATAATAACAACAGTCACGCCGCTTGCTGGGGCAGTTCCAAAGACAACATTACCACCACTGGCCTCGCCTACGCCTGACACTGTGTAATGCGTTGTTATTGTCTTTGTGGTTTCAGTGCCATCTGCTGCCCTTAGAATGACAGTCAGATCGTCTTGATCAAAGACCTTAAAGCTATAGGCGAAAGTAGTTAGCGAACCATTGCCGGAATAACTTACTTTGTTTGTGGAGCTACTTACTGTCATCGTCTACCTTCTTTCTTGAGGCGTTCTACTTGTTGATATGCTGTTTTTAAATCTTCATTGCCTGGTACTTGAATGAGTACGCGAAAGCCCTGATCTATAAATTGTTTGTTAATATTGCGTAGCAGTGCAATTCTGTCTTTATCTTTAAGACCTTTATAACTTCTGCTTTGCGTTACCGCACTAAGGGTCTGTCGAAATGTGAGCGTTCCGAAACCACTGCGTCTAACTTTAACTTCGTTTTTAGCTAGGCGAATAAGATCTGACTGTGTGCCATAACTTAGTGTAATATTGTTGTATTTTTCTGGGTTTGTTAAAGGCCACTTATTGGTCATGTCATGTAACCGAATAAGTTCTTTTTCATAGTTTTCTAATGCATCACCGTCTTTAATTCGCAAGCCTGTAAGCGCACCAAAAATAGCAGCTCCAGGTTTATTGGCAAAACTTACATCTTCCTCACCTTGCACCTCACCAAATGTGTCATACCGTACAGCGTTGTAATCGCGTTCATCTCTTACAAAACTATCTTTTGCTTGGAACGAATTCATTTTGTCAAAGAATGCTTGAACTCCCCAACCCTTTTTGGGTGTGCCCACTAAGTCATAATTTGGCGAGCCGTTAGTTTTTGCGTATTTAAATACTTTGTTGCCATCAACAACATCAAATTGCTGTATGTCCTCAAGTGTATAATATTCAAAATCTTCTCTTGGGCTCACTGGTGTAGGATCCGCTAGGCGCTGAAACATTCGTTGCAAAGAAGATAATGGATTAGGCAAGCCAACTGGCGTTGCGTTTTCTGCGTATGACCGAGCAATTTTAGCTGGATCAAAACCATTTAAAAAGGATGTAACATCTGCAATACCTTGCAACATTGGCGCTTCTTTATAGTACTCACCAACTGCAATAGCTGCTGCATGTATGTAGCTTTTTTGCAGTTCTGGATCTCTTGTTTTGTTTGCACGTTGTACTGTGTCTGCAATAATAGCTAACAAACCGCCTACTGGTTCGTATCCAGAATAACTTACATATCTTAGTGGCCCATTAGGTCTACCAAAAACGTCAAATAAATCGTCAACACCTTCGGGCCAACCCTCGCCTTTTAAAACAAAGCTGTAAGGCTGCCAGCCAGGTGGTAAGGCTTCGCGCTGCACTTTTGTTTCTGGCATACCACCAGTCAGGTTTCCATCCATAGCATGTTTACCAACTGCCAATGTGGTAGCCGTACCCATTGTAAATCTGCCAAAAGCAAGCTGTTGTTTGCGTGGGCCGTTATGACCTAACAGGTCAAACGCAGCCTTAGACACTGGCAGCGGTATATACTCAAGTGTTCTTAAAAGTGCATTTGTCGGAGCTGTAACAAAAGGCACAATAAAACGTCCTACTAGTTTTCTTTGAAAAGCAGACATGGCTTTTCCAAAAGCGCCTAGATCACTTTGCAAGGTATCAAACTTTGCTTTTACATCGAGGTCATCAGCAACAGCACGAGGGTCTAGCATCAGCATACCAGCCTCATCCATTGCCTCTTCTTTTGTCATGCCTTGGCGTAATGAATGTTGGTATCTTTTATTGAGTGCTGTGTAAAACTCACCGCGCTGAGAAATTGTTTTAGTAAATTCATCGCCAGCAAGCAGCAAACGAAAAGGTATACGCATACTTTTTGACAAAGTATCTAACGATTTACCAAACATTGTTTCACTGTTTTGAAAAGATGGCTGGTATTGATCAATATCTAACTTGCTTGCGCCAGCTGGCTGTTCTGTACGCCAAGCTATTGAGGCCGCTTTCATTGCATCGCCCCAGGCATCACTCCAGCCTTTTACACGCAGCATAGCATCTTCTATGTATATTTGATCCTCTGCTATTGGGTAGGCCATTCCAAGCTGCTTACGTCCAGCTCTTACAACTTCGCCAAACATGCCAGCAAATATTTCCGTTGGCAGCTGAAACAACATAAAACTTGCATTTGAAAAGATGTTTTTAAATTGTGTTGATGGCGCGGATAATAGACCAGCTAAAAATGCTTCATGCACCATTTGTTTCGTTTTTGCGTAGTATCCAGCTTGCGAAAATTCATTGATACCTTTCATACCATTTTCTTTGCCAGCTCGCAGCAATCGATCAGCCATCATTTCTGTTACGTCATCTTGACCACTTTCTTTTAATAAACGGTTGGCCTCTGCACTAAATTGCTCTGCGTTTAGTTCACCGCTTACAGAAATTTGAAAAGATTGCAGAGCCCTAGCAGCTTCTGTTTGAGCCCCTTTGAGCTGTAACTGTATGCCACTATGGATAGCTAATTGCCGACGAAACTTTAGACGTACATCTGCACCAGCTCCGTTTTTTATTTGAATGGCAAGGTTTTCTAATTTTTCAGCGCTTCTAACTAGCAACTCTCTACCAGCAACAAACTCATCTGCTGTCAGGCCACCTTCGCCAATACGCCTAGATAAAAGCCTATCCGTAAAACCAATTTCATCAGCCAACAAAAGCATAGCGTCTTGTTTAGTTTTGTTATTAGGTATTTTGCCTCTAGTGCGAGCGACTGTTTCATCAGCATACGTTTCGCCCACAGCCGTAATCATGGCTTTTACATCATCATCTGTATCAACATAATCAAAATTAAAATCACCACCATCTTTGAGCGATTGTATGTTTTGTTCTTTTTGTGATGTTCGTAGCAAAATTTCATCTGCTACCGTTTCATCTATAACGCCAGCTTCTGCGCTGAACCCACGCTTGTCAGCTTGTAGCGCTCGCTGTGCTTGCTTATTTACATCAATAGCTAAAGCTGAAGCAGATTTTGATTGGTCACTCAGTGCGCTTTGTGCGTCTTTTAAAACATCCGTGGGTGCTTCTTCACCAATGCCAAACGATTGCAAGTTACGGTCTTTAAATTTTTCCACACCTTCTGCACTAAGTATTTTTGGTGCAAGCTCTCGCTTTGTCGCTGCTTCAGAATACATACCAGGTTCATCAATCAAACCTCGCTCTTGACCTGTTGGTACTCGCGGAGCTACACCTACTGGGCTTTGCTTTGTGCCAAGACCACTTGCTGCACTTGGCTTAGAAACGCTGCTATCTACGCTATCAATAATTTTAATAACTGGCGCAAAAAGCTCCATCACAGCGCTGCCTTTGCCAGCAACTTGCACACCTTGCGCTGGATCTGTTGCAAACTCTGTAGGCGAGCCAGCTGCATTGATCTGTGCACGTTGTGTTTGCTCTTCAGCTAAGTCTTGTGGATTTACTGCCATGATGCCTCACGCAAAAAAGGCCGCCAAAGCGACCTATAAGTAGTTAAAAATTTTAATTAGTTTTATTTAATTCTAAATTGCTCTGGTAGCCCAGCTTCTTCTTCCGCGCCTAGCTCTTTTGGCATATCACCCATAAAAGCGAGTTCAAGATATTGTTCGCGTGTCATAGGTAAATTTAAACGTTGCATTAGTGCCAATACGCCATCTTCATTCCCAGGTTGGGGCGTTAACTCCGTTTGCTCGTTCATTTACCAATCTCCTCGTTTCATCTAACTCTATATCACCATTTTTATAACTTTGCCAGATCGCGTCTATATCAGCAACATTTTTTGCACTTGCTTTAAATTTGTCAGGAAACAAACCTCGAACAGCTTCCCATGTTATAGATTGCATTTGCCTTGGTAAAATTTCACGTTCAGCAGCAGCTCGTCTATAAGCTTCAGCATATAATCCATAATTACCTGACACGCCAGTTTTTGCAGATCCTTTTGTTGTTCCCCTACCTTTTATAGCCTGGTTTTTAAAATTATGATCAACCTCTAACGAGTTGCCAGATAACGGCCTTAGAAGCCCAGCCGCTACCGCATGTGTATCTATTGTTACATCACCAAACGATGAATTAGGATCATAGATGTTATTATAAAAATTTCTTACTTTATGTCGCTCACCCATAAGTCTTGATATTGTATTAACATCACCAGCTGCATCAATTGAGGCAACTGCCTTCCCTATTTCATTTAATGATCCCCAAGCAGCTTTACTAGGTGTTCCATCTGCATTTGTTGCAACCTCTAGAAACTCACCTTCTGGACTTACAATTTTATAATCTGGTTTGTTATAGGTTTGATCATACAACCTTACAAACATAGCTCGTAATGTTGCTTGCACAGCTGGGTTTTCATCTACGATTTCCGCATATGATTTATTTTTTATTGCATCCAAAATTGGTTTATATTTTGGTTTGTTTAATGATGGCAAATTAACAAACGTTTTTTCCATTTGTTTTGTAAATTTAAAATCTTTTTGTTTTGTAGCAACTTCAAGTGTTCGTTGTGCTAGACTTACGTTTTGATACCAATCTTTTTGCGGAGACAAACCAGCTAATACACCAGCTATAGACGTGTCAGACACATCATATTCTTTTGACCATCGATCAGTTATTGCTCTTGCACCATCGTACCACTTTCGGCTTCTTACTCGTGTGCCTTCTGGCACTTCATCATGCAGATATAATAAATTATCTTTTACATGCTCAATAAAACGTTCACTTGTTGCGTCTATTGTTTCTGCGTCCACAGAACGCATGTTTGGATAGTCTTTTGTGATGCTTACATTGAAATCAAAAAGCTTTGGATCTTTTTTCATTTCCTCTAATCCAATGATTAATTCACCAGACATGGGATCTTCGTCTATTTGTTTTGCGGTAGGTAACCGTGTTGATATGCGTCCAGGTAAATTATTAGCAACTGCTAATTCATTTTGTTGTCCAACGTTACCTAGATTACTACCAAGTGGCGGCATTTGACCAGGCTGGTTAAGTCGCTCACCAACATCAGCTAAACCAACACGCGCTTTTGATATAATTGCTTTAAGAGGTTTACTTATTAACTTACCAACACCAGTGGCTTCTGCTAATCCGGCAAGAACCAACATAGCGCCAAGACCTCGATCAGCACCGCCAGTTGTGCGACCTTGCGAAAATAATCTTGCACCCTCTTGGATATCCATAACGCCAGCAGTTACAAAATCACCAACACCTATACCTAGCGAGTTAGAGCTACCAAAAAACATTCCTGATAATGCTTCAGCTTCGTTTACAAGGCGTGGTCTTTCTGCCTCTAACTGTGTTTGTATTTCATTTTGTGCAAAACCTTGTTCGCGCAAATCTTCTGCAAGACTGCCTTCTGCTAATCCTAAAAGATACTGACTTAATTGCAGTTTGCCAGTTTCTCGCAATGTCGGATCGTACTCGCCAATGACAGATCCACCATTACGGATAATATCTTCAACCTCTGCTGTAGATAGCGGCTCTGTTCTTATCTCTTCATTAGGCATGTTGTCTTGCGCTTGATTGCCAAAGACTGCGTTTGTTACTTCTGGAGAATATCCAGCCGCTAACAAATCTTGCGCTGTCGGATTGCCAAGAGAAGTGGCGTAAGCTCTTGCGTCCTCAATGCGTGTTTGCTCTGAAACAAATGGAGCTGCTTCTGCTTGTCCTGGCTCGTTTATTGATGGGCCTGTGCTCATTACCTCTGGCTGTGGCTCTGGATCTGGATAATACCGCTGATACTCTGGCGTTTCTCTGCCATACTCCATGCCGTTGAGAAGAATAGATCCTGGCCTGGTAGCTTCTACATCTAGACTTTCTTCACCTATTTTAACGTAGCCACCACTGCCCATTCGCGTTAAAATATCATGCGTTCGAGTTTCTGCATTGAACACACTTTTTTTATCTTTTGTGGTTTGTGGATTAATGCCAGATTTTAAAACATTTTCAGCTTCAATGTATTTTTCAACCTCATTATCAGTCAGATTATTTAATAAATCACTCATTAAAATAATCCTCTATTTGAAAAGGCTGAAATTATTCTTTGCCTAAAAATACCTAACTCATTACGTAATGACTCTTGACCATTTGCATCTAAGTTATTGTAGTGTTGTTGAACGCTTCCAAGTGGATCTGTTTTATCTATTACAAAACCGTTAAAGATATTATTTGCTGCAAATTCATCAATATAATCATTATATTCAACACGCAGTGTTTCTGTATAAATAACCATAAATTCTTTAAGTGTTTTTTGTGCAAACTCACGCAGCTCTGAACGTGTCATAGGATTTCCCTCTGACTGTCTTTTGTTGCTTTCTAATAACAATTCTGCTGCTGCTGACTCGTAGGCTGTTTTGGACGCTTGTGCTAAATTATCGTCTTTTCCAATTGCTTGTAATTCATTATATCGGAAGCTTAATTTTAAGATTTGTTTAGCTTCGCCTAAAGCCTCATCGCTTTCAGCTTGCACTTGTCTAAGAATGTTGTTGTGCTGAGTTGCAGTGATGAGTGGTCTACTGTTTGTTAGTTCTTCTATTGTTAACTCACCAGTTTCAGCTAATGCAAACAATCTACTATTTTCCGCTTCGCTTTGTTCGCCTGGTGCTGCAAAGATTACGTTTGTACTTACATCAAGTTCTGTAGCCAGCTGATCTTGTTGCTCTCTATTAAGCCAAAACTGACCTTTTGCACCAAGCACATTATTTATAAAATGTTTGGCATCTAAACCAATTGCACCGCTTGGAAACTTTTTTTCAAATGCATCTAAATCTGAAGGGCTTAAAAGTTTTTCCATAGTTTCAATGGAAACCGTATCACCATTATGCACACCTAAAGCAAAGTTGTATGCCTTGGTGTTTTTTCTGTTTTGCGTTTCTAATATTTCATCTTCTATTTTCTCTTCAAAATTATAAAACTTTGAAGCGCTATCTATAGTGGTAGCTAATATTGCTGTAGCGTCTGAAGGAGAAATTCGGTTTAAAACATTTAGAACGTGTTGTGGTATATCATCACTAAATACTGGTTCATCTATTTCACCAGCTCGCACCAACTGTATTTGCTCGTAAGCCTCATTAAGATCCATTGCTTTGTTTAGATCACGCCCAGCATAGGCTGGCATCATGTTTACAGCGATACGTTTTATAACATTATTAGGAAGAGTGTCTCTTGCTTCTTTTTCTAAACCGCCAAGATCAATGGCTCTTGTTGTTTTTTCTGTTTCTTCAGCGAACTCAATTTCAAAGGTTGTCGGGTTAACATAAGGATCTGAGTATTTTTGAATTAAATCTTCCCAGCCCTCGTTAACCGATAATACATGCATTTTTTCTATTTTAGTATCGATTTGGCCTTTTAGTGCAAATCTTGCTGACAACTCTGCTTGTGCAAATGCTGTATCAAATGCTGCCAATGCGTATTTATCGGTTCCTATATTAGACCGTAATTTTCTTTTTATATCGCCTGTTTCTTTATCCCAGCGCCCAGTGCCATCCTCTTCAAAAATATCATAAGGATTGTTATCATTTAGAAACCCATCTGATAACTCTAGCATGGCTTCTTTCGCGCCAAGAATAGCTTCGTTCTTGCGTGCCTCTACAATAATTTTGCGTTGCGTTTGAGCGTAGCTTGCTGCTTGGGAAAACAACTGCGATTGCATATTTCCTTTTGCTTGCGCTTGCTGAATAAACGGATTGGGGTTTTTTCGTGCAGTAAAACTTTGACCAGGCGTTTGCGTTGTTATTTGTGTCTGCGAACGAAAAGAAGGTATTCTCATGCTTTTATCCTATATCGCCAAACTTGTGCCAAGAGTGCTAGGACGAGGCATAGGTCTAGGAGATGATGTTAATGGCCCTGGTGAAGATCCGCTAAACAAACCAGCGCTTGATGCATAATTTACAGCACCACCAATACCAGCAATAAGAGATGCATTACCTTGAGCTCTATATGCTCCAGCAGTCGCGCCACCTTCCATTCTGGTTAGTTCTGCTGTGAGTTTGACGTTTTCTTTTGCGTCTACAATTTTCATTTGTGTAACGCTGTCGTTAAACCGTTGCTTTGCCATTTCGTATTCAAACAATCTTGCATTCTGACGCAATCTTCGCATTGGTGTTCCGGAAGCAACATCAATACCGTTTGCCGCATAGCCAGTAACCACTGAGCCCTGTAGTTCATCAAACTCAAAACGACTTTGTTTTTCGCGTACAAGTTGAGCTGCGTAAACAAGCTTGGCCTGACGATCAAGAATATCAAGATCGCGTTCTATAATATCAGCGTTGAAGTTTGCAGCCTCTCGTGCTGCTTCAGCGGCTTTATCGGCTGCTTTTTTTTCAGCAACTGCACCGCCAACACCTAATACAATGTTGGCTACGGCTAATGGTATTAAGGGATTCATTAGAAACCTTTACTTATCAAAAGTGTTTAAACGCGGATAAATTGCTAAGACAGTCATGGGCAAAGGCTGCGATTGTCTAACTAAGATCTTAGCGTCATCATCAAATCCACCAGGAAACTCTATCTCTTTGTCTCCGGTAAAAAGCGGCACAGCAGTGTCCATAGACATTGAGCTGTCTCGAAAGAATATTCTATCTAGGCTGCTTGTATTTGGGCCGACTTCAATACCTACTGTTTCGTCTAAGCGTAGCGTAACAGCGTGAATACGTTTCGGTTTACCTTGTGACGTACCATCAACAGATCCAGCCTCAAGTCGCAGCGTTTGCATTTGACTTGTGTAACCAAAACCAACTGCTGCTGATGTGACACTTATATCAAATGAAACGCCAGAGCTTGCTACTGTTTTATCAGAGTGACTAGCACCATTTGCTAATACTGATAACGATTGGCCCTCTAGATGTTGCAACCCAGTTAATGAACTTGTTGCACCGCCTGAGTACGTTAGGCCGCTATCAACAAAGAACGCAGTAGATGGCAGTGATCCGAAATCAAATGTTTTAAGAACTTCTATATATCTTTTTGTCTGACTGTTGATTGTTCTTTTAACAATCATATACAATTCATCTTCTCCAGAGTCCGTTGGCAAAGTTATAATGCTTTCAACAACTGCCTGACCAGATCCAAACGAGCCACCTATAATGTGTTTATGCCACGCAACTACTTCTTCTTCACGCCTGTACGTCAGGCCAAGTAATGTACCATCCTCTCGCAATGCCCATACAATGCTCTCTGGCTCTTGCTGATAGGCAAACGCAGTCAGGCCACCCTTAGTTAAATGCTCCGCTAATATTGTTATATCAGGCGCTGCATAGCCAGCTGTATCAATCTCGCCAGCGTATCTGAATTCTCGAACTTTACGACCACCTCTTTGGATAAATAAGGTAAGATCTGCAACTTGCACTGGCTCGTCATTTGTGCAGCCATAGTTACTATATTTACGAATAACAGTTGTGGTTGATGTAACAGGGCCACCATTAGTTGTGCTTAGAACAAATTCACCACCTGATGTGCCAATTACAAGTATTCTTGTTGCTGCAAGGTAGCGTATTGCATTTACTTTATTAGACGCAATTGTGTAAATAAGAGCATCGTCGGCTGCATTGCTTGAGCCTATTGTGAAATTTTCGTGATCAGCTGATTTGCTGAAAAATATCGTTTGCGGATTATTGCTTGTTGCAGCGAACACTAATCGTTGTTCAAAAAATGTAACTACTGAGGGATGATTAGCAGCACCATATAATGCCGGCACTGAGGCTTCTATTTTTTTTAATGTACCGCCAGATGTGTAGGTTGTGAAATTCGTTGTATCGATATTGTTTTCATCAACATCTTTTAGGGTAAAAGTGTTTGTTGTAGAATTTGCCACCACGAAATATTTATTATTCAGTTCTGTCATTCCAACGATGGCTTCAATAAGCACTGGATCGCCATTGCTGTAACCGTGTGAACTACTGGTAATGACCCCTGGATTAGCTTTTGTAATGGCACTTATACTTTTAGGCGTTTGTGGCTCTCCTAAAAATAAAGCATCTAATATCCACGAATTATGATCTGTACGCGCTAAACTACGCGCTTGGTATGATGGGTGTACAATGTACATTATGTCAGCGCTTTGGGCAAAACGCAGATTGAATAAATCAGCTGTTAGATATGGCGTTGTAATTTCGTATATTTTATCAACTGTAACACCGCTATCAAATGTCGTGAAATTAGTTGTGTTTATTGCAGTGCCGTATAAATCTGTAAGCGTAAATGTGTTTGTTGTAGCATTTGCAATTAGATAATTTCTTGATGTTAATTCTGTCATTGCAGAGGAATTTGTTAAAAACACCTCTTCGCCATTGCTTAAACCATGTCCATTACTTGTTAGTACGCCTGGATTAGCCTTTGTAATACCACTTACTGTTTTTGCATTTGCTTCTAAAACTTGCAGACCATTACGCAGTACGCGCATGTACTGATTACCAAACTCTAATGCATAGGTATCAGCCGTTTTAAACTCAAACGGTATTAGTCTTGTTTTAGCAGCGCTATTTTTTATTTCACCTAGAAACTGTGTACCAGGCCGTCTGGTAACACCGCCATGAGGCTGGACAATCATATTCGTTAGATCAGATAAACCCTCTCTGTATTTTTCAATATTTATTCGACCTTCTAAGCGTGGAGATATTTCCCCTGCTGTAAAGGTAGATAGAGCTGGTGCTGATCGCGCCATTTACAATCTCGCTTCAATAAATTCGCTTGCCTCAATTCGTTGCGGTGCACCCTCAGTGCTATCAACAAATCGTGCTTCTTTTAGTTTTTGATCATATAAACTTGCGGTAACCTGGATGATTGAATTTGATCCAGTGATGGCATAGGCTATTTCCATTGCCAATTTAGCCGCCAGTGTTTCTATTAGGTTTGCTTCGTATTGCTGTGGATCCGTAACACGCCCGACATATTTGATTTTCGCAATGCCCTCATCGGTTAGCAGCTTACGCCCCTCAATGACGAATACAGGCCCACCGGAGTTGCTTGTCATATTATCCTGGGGATAGCTTAACGTACCATTAGAAAACTCTAATACACGCAAACAGAAGGGATCTGTCGGCAGAGCGTATTGGTTTGCGTATCCAAATTCTGGAGATGTGCTTTCTTTTGCAAGCTCAACTCTACGCAATAGGCAATTCCAGGGATGTGCTCTAAAAACAGTATCGCGCACTGACTCATATCTTTGGTTGATTATTCGCGCTGGCTTACTGTTTTCATCGAGCGAGGTTATATTGGTCGCTCCCAGTGTGTTCAGCGCATAATTTGCAATATCAACTTGAGAAGTCATTTGTTTTCCCCATAAAAAAAGGGGGGCGCTTTCACGCCCCTCTTAATTAATCAACCACGTATTTTATGGTTACTTCGATTGTGCCAGTGCCAGCAGCACCGCCCATTGTCACTGTTACAGCAACACCACTTCCGTTAGTGTCGGTTTCTGTTCCAGAGCCTAGAGCTAAAGTAGCAAGAATATCTACTTTTTGCGCTGATGTTGACGCAGCTGCTGCTTTATATGCTGCTGCTGCTGCGCTTACAGCTGTACCAGCGGCATTTGTGTGTGCAGCATAGCCAACTGACAGAGTTGTAGATGAACCCAAAGCATCATGTGCTAGTGATCCTTCTAACAATCTCGCGCCATCTGGTAGAATAAACATCTCTATAACATCACCGGATGCTAGTGAAGATGCCTCATAAACACCATGAGCGCAGCGGATACGACCGCCTAGCTCATTAGCTTTGTTCATCGCTACTGGTGTTGCTCGATTGTTAGTTCGTTGTGTCGAATAAACTGTTGCCATTTCTCAATCTCCTTTAAGATTCAGTGCAAGCAATTTCGACTACCTTCACCTCTTCCATGCGAGTAGCACCAAGAGTTTGACAGTAGTAGACTTGCGTTGCGTAGGATTTGTCGGCACGTTCATCGATCTTAGCCATAGGTTCTTTACCCATTGCTACTTTTACACCATCGGATGCAAAACAAATAACCTGGCGGTTACTGTTTGAATCTGTGGTCAGACGATTGCTTGTGATGAAATTAAAACCCATGAATGAGTTAATCTCGCCTTGAGCCAGTGCTTTTACAGTGTTGAAGTCAGATGATTTTACTTCTGTTGTATTCAACAAATCTGTGACTTGTTTTGGTGAAACCACAATGGTTCTAGCAATTGATGGATCAACAGATGCTGCATCCAAAACTTCTTTTGCACTTAGAAGCTTTGCGACTGTCAGGCCAGCAGATCCATGTGCAATTTTCTGACCAGCTGGTAGTGCAGTTGATGTAGCACCATCTTTACCAGTTTGCGCTGTACCCAGTGCGGCTGCAATAATCTCATCGTCCATAGCACGACCCATCGCAGCAGCCGCAGCTTTGCCATAGGTTGAGGTTGGATCGATCAGCAAACGCACTTTATCGTTATCGTCGATGAGGTCAGCCCACTCATAGTCAGACATGGTTACCATGCGTCTTGTGTGTGGTGTTTCAACAAGTGGTGTATCTCCATGGCGGCTTGTTTTCTTTACCGCTGCTGTTGATCCCACTTGATCAAAAAAAGCTTTCTCGCCATTCACGCTTTCCACATCTACTGCATCACGCAGCAACGAACCCATTTGCTGACTTAGCATTTGGATATTCGCGGAAAACTGATTGACAAAAGCTGTATCGATTTGAGTAGACATTAGTCTCTCCTTTACAGTTGTGTTTCAATTTATTTTGGATTGCTGCACTTGGTTATCTCTTACGAGGCCGCGCTTACTACTTGAGGCAGTCAGTCTGCATGTCGCACATGCTTGTCGTGTGGGCCTTTCGGTTATCCACGTATCACGATGCTGCTTTGAAAAGCTCCTGCACTTTTTGTACATATGCATCATGTTCTGGGTGCTGGCCGTCCGTATATGGAGTGCCAGGACGCATTAGATCTTTTAATTCTTGTTGGGCTTGCGCTGGTGTCATTATAAGCTCAGTGGGCTCGCCCAACAAACTATCCTCACCAATTTGCTCTGCTAGACCAACAAACATTCTTACAATGTCTGGGTGATCGCCTAGCTTGCGACCATCTTGTAAAATAACGTCTTCAAACATTGATAGTTTTTCTTTGCCAAGCAGATTTGTAGCGGCATTGTAAGCCATCTTTGTTTTTTGGTCATATGCCTGACCATATTCGCTTTTCAGCTCTTGAATAGCACCATTTACTGCTTGTTCAGTTACTTGATCATTGGCCTCGAACGCACTTTGCGCTTGCGTGTTTAAATATTGCGCAATTGTTTGCGCTTGTCCTGGCGCTAGTCCAGCATCAAAAGCAGCTTGTTGAAATGCCGCTAAGTCTGCATCTGCAATATCGAGATCAAATTGTACTTCGTAATCGCTTGCATTTTGCGGTCTGCCAGTTTCAGCATAGAACTGTGTGTATTGTTCTGGCGTCCAGCTTTGTTGTGGCTTGCCAACATTATCACCACCAATCATTGACCTTGCGTGTACATATGACTTTGCCAGTGATCCAGCATCTGTAAAGTTTTTAAGACTTGGATTGCTTCGCAAATCTTCTGGTAAGCTATCTAAAAAATTAACTGGAGCTGCGCTTTCTGCTACAGCTTGAGTTGCGACTTCTTGAGATCCAGCGTCTTGGGTTGCCTCTTCGCTCATTCGGGTTCCTTCCCTTCGGTCAGCATCCGGACAATCAGCAACACGGTTGCACGCTGACCTTCATTAAATGCAGAATTATATGGATTGTCCGTATACGTGGTTGTCTCAAAACCAAATCTAGCCTTGAGGTCACTTAGCACTTTCTCGCCATCGTCCGTATTAAACGCTCGACGATACGCAAGTTTTAACTCTTCTATTTCTTTCATTACTGTTCTGCTGTAGCCGCTTGCGCTTTAATAAATGGCGCTACTTTATTAGCCATTTCTGCTTCTTGCATTTGCGCTTGTTGTTGTTGCGCTGCTGCTTGTGCTTCGGCTTGTTGTCTTCTTACTTCTTCAACTTCATTAGATCCGCGAATAACACGAGCCGGAAGACCAGCCGTTTCAACGAGATACTGCACCATTTTATCGCCATCGATGTAGTCAGTTACTGGCGCGACTTCAGAGACTTGTACTAAAATCTCAAACCCACGCAGCATTGCCTGTAGATCTGTAAGCTTTTGCGCTTTCGCAAGTGGCGAGACATACTCAATATCAATTTCCTGACCTTGTAACTCCTCCGGAGCTGGAGGGAGGAGGCCGTTCCGGAGGAGCAATGCAAAGGATCTTGAGATCAACGGCTGGAGCAATTCGGCTTGTAACCTACCCAAAACAGGCCCAAGCAACCGCATTTTCTCTTCGTTTCTTTGCAACACTTCCGTAGCCGTCATATTCGCGCCCTGACCCAACAATAGCTGATCTACATAAAATGCCTGACGTATTGCGTTACGCCTTTGCTCTTCCATGTTAAGCCCAAGTGGGTTGTTTGCGGCTATGTTTAGCGGCTCTAGTCTATCTCGTGTGCCAGATCGGTAGAAATTTAACGCTCCTGGTGATGTTCTTACTGGTGAGATAAAACCATCATCTGGAACCATAAGCGGTGGATCTAATTGTTTTTGGCTAGCTCGTATGGTCACTTCGCTCATTTTATTGAGCATTTTTACATCTGGCAAAGCAGTCATTGCTGGAGAGCGACCATACTGACTGACTGAATCTTTTACAAAACGCGGAACCATAAACGGAAAGTCATCAAATCCGCTTTCGGATAGCAGATCTAGCCCATCAGCTAGATAATATATCGATGCAACTGCTTTATCTTTTGCAAAGCTTCCCTTGGCCTCTGCTCGTGGGAATACTGCGTGTATTACATCATATTCTGCGTATGGATCTTTCTCGACGTTTTTTTCTATTTTCTGTGGTAAAGTAGCGCCCGAAAACTGCATTTTTATTGCACGAGCTGACATTTTAAATTTACGATAGACCGTATCTACGCGACCACTAGGATCTTCTGATATGCATATTTCTGCAATGTGTCTGCAAGCAAATCTCAAACCATCAGGGTTCATTTCAACATAAAACGCACCAGTGCCAAAAACCACTAAGTCATAATACAATTCATGTATTTCTTGCTGAAAATTAGAGCGATTAAAAGCCTGGTACATTTGATCTGTACAAGTCTCTAGCCATTCGTTTGCTGCATCATCTCTTTGGAGCCCTGGGTTTCTGTATCGCATGGAAAACCAAGGTGTGCTTGGGCTGGTAAGCATACCATGCAAGCTGCTTGCTAAAAGCTCTACTGCATGTATTGCCGTACCATCGTAAATAAGTTCTGTTCTTTTATCGCCCTGGGTTCTTTGTTTTGTAATATCTGCTTTGCGTGGCAACATAAAATCAGCAAGTTGCTGCCAATGCTTTTCCCAATTGGATCGCTGACCTTGTAGCGACTTTAATCGCTTATCAAGCTGACTAATTATAGGATTTACTTCTGCCATTATTTTTTTCCGTAACTGCCCATAAGGGATGGACGTTTAACCTTTATACCTTCCAAAATCCTACCTTGAGATCGTCCGGCTGATTTTTGCATCATACGCTCTAATGGATCTACAGTAGATAAACCTGGAAGCGCTGCTGGTTGCACCGCATCACGCCCCATAAGCCCAGCTATATTTTGTGGTTTTTTTTTGTTTATAAGCATTTTTAACCAGCCAATAATGCTCTTCGTGTTCTAAGCTTTGGATCTTCATTTTCATTGTTAGCTGTGAGCAATCCACCAGGTCTTGTTAAGATCGATGCTCTGCGTCCTTTGGTGTACATGTTTATGGCATTATCTTCTGCTGGCCCTAAAGATATGGCGGCATCAGCTTCCATTTCACCACCCAACGCGGTGTTGCTGCTTACGTTTTGCACTGCTGCTGGCACTGAAGTTAAGATACTCGTACCACTTACGCCACTTGGTGTATCACCAGCTGCAGCGGCTGCTTCTGCAATTTCTTCAGGTGTTAGATTAGTGCTTTCATCAATTGCATCACCATCCGTAAAATCGTCTGTAGATTGATCTACATCACCAATTATCTCCCCACCTAGTGCAGCACCTGCTGCATCACCAACCTCACCTAATGCTGCTTCTGCTGCCGCTGCCGCTTCTTCTGGTGTTTCCGGTATTGGTGTTCCTGGTGGTATTCCAGTACCTGGGCCTAACGGCAAGGCGTTTAATTCTCCTACTATATTTGTGCTAGCAACAGCTTCAGCTCCTGCTAGACCATCGCCATCGCCGCCATCGTCACCATCATCATCGTCACCATCATCACCGCTATCGTCATCACCGTCTTCTTTTTCTATATAAGCAGCACCTATTTCATCAGCCAAACGCTTTACAGTTTTTATCTCATTACTATCTTTACCAGCGCCAGAACTCAAAATGCTGCCATCAGATAATTCTAATGTCGTTAAGGTATCTTTATTTGCCCCGAAAATATTCTTTCCACGATCACCAATATTTGCATCAATATTATCATCGCCATACGTTAATTGCGCACCAGCTTCAGCAGCCTCTAATCCAGCCTTAAAACTATCAAAGGTTGTTGCTAACGCATTTTTATTGCCACTTTTACTACTACCAGATCTATCAGAAGAAATAACCGTTCGTTTCCCACCGGAATCAATTTTTTCAATTATGTTTTTTCCGGCCTTAAAACGACCAACGTATCTCGTACCATCAGCCCTGGTAAAACTATCATATTCTTCATATTCAGACATCTATCTCTCCTTACGCTGCAAACGGATTATAACCGCTGTCAGCATTCCTTTGAGCCGGACGTAAACTGTCCGTAACAGTCCTAATACCCACCGCCATGTATCTTGCACAATCGGCTGCATGAGAACTCCAATCGTGTACAGGGGTGTTCCTAAAAGAACGTAAACGCTCATTATAAGCGCGGTGATACTGCCTAAGAGCCTCGAGCCCAGGCTTGCACAACTCTGCATCAAACCAGCAACGAGGAAGGAGCATTTTCGTAGCATGTATCCCATCCTCTAACGGCAATTTCGGAACAACCCTAAAATTAATTCCCAAGTCATAAGCAGCCTCTCGCCTAGACTTCCCAGTACTTAACTCTCTCACCTCAATGTCATGCGGTGCATGATGTAATGAATATAAATATTCTTTCTGCTGGAGAACCTTCGCATAATGCGGCAAGCCCTCTCCCCTATTCTCATAGTAATCAATCACATGAACAGCACGACCAACCTGTTGGACAAACCAAATCACCGTACTGTCGTTTACTCCCAAATCCCAAAAAGTCTCTACCCTAACACTAGGATCATACGGAACCGACGTAATGCGCCCCATCTCATGGAGCTCCTGTAACTCCTTGCCATATACAGCACCTGGTACATTCGCTACCCAACTACACTCATATTCTTGTGCATACTGGTCAGGGCTCATCATACTCGATGCAGCCTCTAACTCCTCATCATCTAAAATCCCAGTTTCACTCGCCTTGAATAAAGCCGTATGCCAATCACCCTGCCTCTCAGCAGCCTCATACAACT
>UEXN01000840.1_pt1 | contig 27422 bp, 32 predicted proteins | sample 1796711 | NCBI WGS metagenome assembly UEXN01 (sample SAMEA4772470, study PRJEB27181) | metagenome | reverse complement strand
TTCTCCATAATATAAATCAATCTCAATCTTCTAGCATAGTATACCTGTTATTATAACAAATGTCAAGGCTTATTCGCCAAGAAAATCATTTAAATTTCCAGATGTTTTTGCAGCGTACTTACCAATCAGTTTTTCTTGTTTACCGTAAACACCGACTGTTGCCAATCGTCTGTCACAATATGCAACACAACTAAACCGTTGTCCACTACCAGAGATAGGTGTAACACCATGTACTTCTTGACTATCTGCAATCACTACACTATTATCTGGGGCATCAATTGCAACACCATAACGAGGGAAACAAAGATATGCACCATCATAATCACCTTCTCTGAATACACACATACTTGTCATACCAGCATCAGTGTCACCACTGTCTACATGTGCAGCCATCTTTGCAGACTGATATGCAGAATATCTATTCGCAGAAAGTGTAGTAAAGATACCTTCACCAATACGATGTTCTGGACGAATGTTGTTTTCTGCAAAAGACCTCTGACTTCTATAGATGTCATCGTTTGCTTTTGAGAATGCAGTTTCATTGTGTTCAGTTATTTCTTGTAGTGCTTCCCACTTTTCTTTATTGTCTTTACACCAACCCGATACATCAATACCACCAGTAAAGCGTCCACGTTTATGTCCAATCATAACAGAATGAATTTCGTTTGAGTATGCAATCATACCCCAACCACCAGACTTTGTACGAGTGTAATATGAGTTAGGTGTTCTTAGTTTATAATCTTGTCCTTCAACTAATCCTTTTGCAAGCATCTCTTCCTTATCAATAGGGCCAGAACAGTTTGCTCTCATAGTAGAAGTATCTTCAATTGTAGTTAGAATATCCCTAATCTTACTTTCTTTAGGGAATGCATTTGTAATAACATATGCAAGGGGAACATCTGAACCATCCAAAGATAGGATAGGTTTCATTACTCCCATGTCTGTATCAGTTACTTTGATTACCTCATCGTATGCTGATTCGTCTAGAAATTTACCATTCCATTTATCGTAAGTTTCTTTTTGACCTAAGTCTTTTTTAACCGTTAGTTTCTGCATTTTGTATCTCCTTATAGGGTTTAAGGATGTTTTCGTACACTTTATCAGCAAGGTACTTCATTTGTAGTGGTGCAACCATCAACCCAATTCTTGCAAGTTTCTCGTTAAGAGTACCAGTGAATTTATAATCCTCTGGCAAAGTCATTAGTCGTGCAGCTTCTTTAGTTGTGTACACCCTATCTTCTTCTGGGTGCAAGTGAACTGCAAGACTTGTTTGTAGTCCTTGTTCAGAAAGTGTATGAGATGCTTGATTCCAAGGAACTCTACGAGATTGAAAGAACGAACTCTTTCTATCTGGAATACTCTTACCCCATTTCTTTCTGTGTTCAATGACTTTATCATACCAAGGCCCAACTACATCATCACCAACAGAGACAACCTTTTCTGGATTCTTTGGTAGTCTCTTCATCCACTTATATTTAGCGCTCTTGGTCATCGACTCACAAAGTTCAACTGCTTCAAAAGCATTCTCGTTGTTTTGTTGAATGTCCCAAATTGCATCTTTAATTGTAGTGACATGGTCTTCTGGTTCTGGAAAAATCAAACTTTCAAGTATCATAAATGGTACTCCGATTTTGTCCAGTACATCGTTCCTTACCGATACGATAAAAACTCTTTCTCTTTTCTGAGGTACACCATGATTGTGTCCCTTTAGTACTTTGTAAACTGTTGTATAACCTAATGCCTCGAAATCATTTACCATTCGCATCAAATGTTCTCTTGCATATTCCATTGTAAGACCTTTTACATTCTCACAGATAATTATTTTTGGCATCATCTCACCAGCAATACGAATCTGTTCCCATGTTAAATCTTCAATGTTCTTTTGTTTCATTCCATAGGCAGTCTTTTCTTTACCCCAACCTTTTTGTTTTGTACCAGACATTGAGAATGGTGGACAAGGTGGTGAACCATCAAGTATATCAAGTTCTCCCTTTTTAATTCCTGTCATCTCCATAATCTTTGCACCAGTGACTTCTTTGATATCACCACATATGTGTGCTGGTGTCTCTGGCCAATTCTCTAGATAGGTATCCACTGCGACTTGTTGAAACTCATTGACAAATTTACAATCACCGCCTGCAAGTTTATAACCAGCAGATGAACCACCACCGCCTGCAAAGAACGATATGTAATCGAATAGTTTCCTGTCAGATGACTGTTTCATTTCATCTAGTGTATATCTAAAATATTTCATTCAAATCCTCTTTCATAATTTATACTCTCATTATACTTGTTTTGCCAACAAATGTCAAGGCATTTATCCAAAGAAATCCTCAAGAGTTGTCTGTGTTCCATAAGAACGGTCAATCTTCCACCCAATTTGGTTCATAATAAACGTCAATGGTTCAACAAATGCCTTCTCATATTGTAAGTCATAATCAATCATACTGTGCAATTCTAGTTCTGTAGGCAACTTCGTAATGAAAGATATTACGTTTGATGACATACGATTCGGTTGTCTCATGTTTAAGAACTTGATTTTGTCACCTTCCTGTATAAGAGGATACTTGTTAGTTAGTCTATTCTGTTTAGTATAGTGATTGTAAAGCAATGCACCCTTACAATGCATAGGAACACCTTTAGTAAAGATACCAGAACTACTACTCCACTTCTTTAGTCCATTAACAGAACGAGGAAATGCAATCTCTTCTGGTGGAAGTTTCATAAACTCTTCACGAAACTCTTGGATGAATGTATTTACATCCTTCTCTGTACCAGACATGATAATCTTCAGTGCCTCTTTAATCTTGTCACGACAAGGTGCAGGCGTAGATGATTTAACTGCTTCGATACCCATGATTTTAAGTTTAGGTTCTTGATAACGAACACCTTCGATATCCCACGCATTAAGAATGTATCTTTTCTTTGCAGTCCAGATACCCTTGTCTGCAATAACCTCTCTTGCCATTTGCATCTTTTGGTCATATGCATTTACATAAGAAGCAAGAGCTTGATAACTCTTATCAATAAAAGGTTCAAGTTTATCTTGAGCAACTCTATCAAGGAAGTCCACCGCCCTCCCACGATACGCACTCTCTGACTCATCTGCTTTCTTTTTAAGCACAGTATTAACCAACTTGTCAAAAGTAATGTATACTGAATCCGTATCCGATGCAATAACATAATCTTCTCCATCCGTTTTTAACAATTTGTTTAGATACATGTTAATAGATTTTTCAATCCAACGAATAGAGAACTGTCCAGAAGTTGTAATACCTTCTGCAATTCTCAAATCATAATATCTAAACCACTCATTACCAATCGCACCATAGGCTGAGTTTAGTGAAATCTTTCTTGCCATCTGGATGTTCTGAAACTTAGATACATCCTTTAAGTATTTAGCATCTTTGGTATTTTCATATTTTTGTTGGGCATCCAACATCTTCTTTTTGTAGATAGTACGGTCATCGTACATCTCTTGCATCATCTTAGGTAAGAACCCTAGTTTGTCCTTACTGAACAATGCACCGTTAGGTGTCATCGTTACATTAGATGGAAGCATATCTTTAATTTTGAATTTCTGTGCAATCAAATCATCAACAGCAGTATCACCAAGATTAAGTTGTTTTGACAACAAAGTCTCTGGTGAAATATTGTACTGCATAATCAAGTGAGGATATAGAGAGTTTAAGTCAAAAGACATAACCCATTTGTGTTGTCCTACTTGTGGTTCTTTTACATAAGCACCAACATACTTCTCACCTTTGGATTTGTGTCCAAGTTTTTGTGGAATAATAATCTTTTGTTTTAGTAGATGATTGTAAATTAGTACATCCCAATACTTAACAGACGTAAATGAATCAGAGACATTTACCTTTGCCTCATATGTCATAGTCAGAATCAAGTCGATGAGTTTCATCTTCTCATCAAGCCTGTCAACTAGTTCAACGTCTTGGATGTTATAGTCTAGGAATGACTGATAATCTTTAGTATACCAATCACGAAATGTCTCATAAGGATTATCATCTTTGCGTTGTCCTAGTTCAACAAATGCAATATGGTCAAGGCGATATGATTCTTGATTAGTATAAGTAAATTTACGATAGAGTTGTAGATAGTCGATATTCTCAACACCAAGAATATTGTATACTTGGTCTTTCTTACCGAAACCAGAACCAACCATTCTTGCATCAACAACACCCCAAGGCGATAGACGTTTCATTGCGTCCTCACCCATTTGAGATTTGATACGGTTACAGATATAGGGAATATCAAAGAATTCTGTATTCCAACCAGTAATAATATCTGGATGGTCATACTCCCACCATGCAAGGAATTGTGCTAGAAGTTCACGTTCATTTGCACACTGAATGTATTGTACATCATCTCTATCGTTTTTATATTCATGTAAACCCCAAACCTTAATACGTCCAGTATCGTGGTTCTTGATAGTGATTGATAACATGGGTTCTGCAGCTTGTTCTGCATGTGGGAAACCATTCTCACATTCAACCTCAATATCAATAGTAACAATACGCATCTTCTCAGAATCAAATTGAATCTGTTTAGGGTATTGTTCAGCGATGTAAGTATATGGGAATTGAGTCATACCAAACACGAGGTGTGGTTGACTCTGATACAACTCTACAAATTCCTTTGCCTCTTTGATGGTAAGGAATTTCATTGGATTGACGTTACCGCCATCCAGAGTTGTAAATCCAGTAGGGTTCTTTACAGGTACATAAAGTGTGGGTTCGTATTTAACCTTATAGTTAGAGCGAACACCATTCTTTACTGCACGAACCAAAAGTTGGTTGCCCCACTGGGCTACATGAGTATAAAAATTCAAGACATTTTTCCTTATCAAAGAGTTTCATTATATACGGTTTAGGGGTGAATGTCAAGAGAAAAGCGGTAATTGTTCCTCACCTTGAAAGTGTTTGTCAACCATATCAATGATATCTTGACTATGAGCAATCTTTGTCAATTCACTTTCCACTGCTTCTGCTATATCAGAATGTTCCCCAATACCAGCAGGATTCTTTAGGTATACTGCAACATTTGCTTTATGTAGTGCAATCTTACCTTCGTTATGTTTCTTAATTGCGTCTAGTAGTGTCATTATTTTTCCTTTACCAATTGTTTCGATATAAGAATGTTTTCAATATTTCTTGAGTAACACTCTTACCTTTAGTAGACCTTTCAATTCCGCCAAACCCTGGCATACTGTTTATTTCCAGTATATATGGTTGTTCCTTCTCTCTATTTTTAGAGGGAAGAAAGTCTACACCAACCAAATCTCCTTTACAGAGTTTTGCAGCTTTGATTGAATCTGACTTTTCAATTTCAGTCAGTTCTATCTCTTCTGTCTCTGCACCTAATGACGCATTACTTCTTGCATCACCATCAATTACTAGTCGTTTCATTGATGCGATTATTTCACCGTTAAGTACAATAACTCTAACATCATAATCAACTTTAATATATTCTTGAGCAACAAGGTCAATGTTCTTACTCAACAGTGATAACATTTGTACTGTTGGATGTAGTGAACGCATACTCTCTACAATAACAACTCCAACACCAGTTTGTGAACCACTGGATGCTTTAAGTATTATCGGAAACTTCATTCCTTCGATTGCTCGTTCTGTGTCATCTGAATATGTTATAGGAACAGTTGTTGGAGTATTTAATCCATTTTTCCTAAACAACTCATTGCAATAATATTTACTTGTGCAGATATCCCATGTCTCTAAAGATGGTATTGTTTTAAATCCAGCATCTTCTAAGAGTCTAATCATATCTACCCAACGTCTATTGGTAGTAAATCCAAGAGTACCTAATCCTCTAGGGAAAATTAATGTATCTTCTGGACTAATCTCAAATGGTTTTTGATATTCTGTTTTACCATCCTCACTTGGTTTTACTGCCTTACCTGTTTCATCGAATGCGAAAGAGTTGACATAAAACTTTCCATTTTTCTCTTCGATAAAACTACCAGAATATTCAGCATTAAATAGATTAATACCAAGTTTCTTTGTGGCATCATTCATCAACTTAACATCAGGCCTATCTTGTTTACCTACATCTCTCAAGTTTTCGTGAGAGTTATGAAAGATTACAAGTTTATACTTCTGCTCTTTTGGTTCTTCAGTGATGAATTGTGAGAATTTTTGTGTCAACTTAAGCTTCTCTTTTTTTGCCGATATTATATTTTGTTTCTAAGTCCCACTCATTCTTTTCTTTAAATGCAATCACCTTGATTTGTGATAGTGGTGCTTTGGGTTCTGCTGTACCCATAAGTTCAATTAAACCCCAATCGCTTAATAGAGATGCGATTGAATTTCTACGTTCAATATCGTTCTGATTTATATTTGTGTCTTTACCATCCAGAGCGAATAACTCTTTGAAGTGAACGATAAAGTATCGTCCTTGTTTATGTAGGATGTGACACGACTGATAAAGTTTTCTCTCTTTGCGAGATGCAACTCCAATACGACTTAATGTCTCACGAACCTTTAGGAAATCATCTGGTTCTTTTAATTTTACTTCGAGCATCCTTTCGGGCTGCCAATCAATTTCATTCATTTTCTTCCACCTTTATTCAAACTACTTTTTATAGTATTAATTTGTTCATTATCAAGTATCATCAGAGCAGCCTTTGCCTTCTCATTACTATAACCATAATACTCTTTTACATACTCTAAATCTTTCAACTTACTCGCTTTTACCCAAGGAGCATATCGTTTCTTAGACCTAATAGTATTTAGTAAAAAGTCATATTGTAGTTTTGAATCAAGGTGGTGTCTCATATTCATCTCATTCACTAACATAATAGTGTCATTGAATGGTGCAAGACATTTGTTGATAATGTAGGGGGAATACTTCTTTTCCCACATAGGGTCATCTGAATCTAACAGATGTTCCTTTGTTTCGTTTATGGATTTGAGATAGTGTTTAAGTTCATAGCTCATTTGAACTGAACCTGTGTCATAATCTCAATCATAAATGCAAGCATATTGATTTCTTGGTCTGCAACAAACGCTGACTTATAAGAATAGTCTGCTGTTGCGAGAACAAGATGTGGCACAGTTTGTGGTTGAATATCTTCATAAAGTGCATCGTAAACCTTGCGGTATGCACGAGCAGGGTCATTATCAAGATTGTTTGCAACCCACTTACGAATAGACTTGAAGTCTTTCTCTTTGAGGAAAGTTGTCAAGTCCTTCATATTTGTTTCTGATATATTAACAAGTATACCACTGTCAATCATACCAGATACAGAATACCTTTGCAGTTCGTTTAGTACTCTACGCCAGTCTGGGAAATACTTTTCCACAATACCAGCAACTGCTTTAGGTTGATACTGGACACCCTCTTCACCTAGAATATTCTGAACTCGTTTGAAGAATTCTCCAGCGAGTTTAGGTTTCTCTGCAACAGGAATACGAAATTCCACAACAGAGCATCTAGAGTGAAGAGGGTCGATGATTCGATTTTTGAAGTTACAGGTAAGAATAAATCCACAGTTCTTATGGAACTCTTCAATGAATCCACGCAACGCAGGCTGTGTAGATTGAGGATTTAAGTAGTCTGCCTCATCCAGAATAACGAACTTACGATTACCGTCCATAGAGACAGTGCTTGCAAAGTTCTTAATCTTATTTCGCAGTACATCAATACCCGATTCTTCAGAACCGTTTATCATCATATAAGTAGCGCCTAGTTCCTCAAGCATCGCTTTTGCAACCGTAGTCTTACCTACCCCAGGCCCGCCAGTAAGTAGTAGATTTGGAATGTTTCCCTCATCTACAAAGGTCTGGAAAGTCTTTTTCAAATCATCAGTAAGAATACACTCACTGATTTTTGATGGGCGGTACTTCTCCACCCATAACATCACATCATTCATAATATAAAACTCCTAGTTGGGATTAAGCTTGTTCCAAAGCAATAAAGTACTCTACAGATTTGTTCACATGTGAAAAATGTGAGATGCCCTTTGAGGACACTTGTACTTTATAATCACCACCTAGTAGTTTTAAGTTTTCAACTTTAAAAAAGTATGTGAAGTCAGTTGGTGAATTATCACCGACTTTAATACTGAAGTCGTTAGAAGTTTCGTTCTTACGGTCAGTAACAGTCAATTGAATATCACCACCAGCAGTTCCTTTAAGAACTACGTCTGGAACACCAAGTACTGCACTCGCTTTTGAGATTGCATTAAAGGTGTCTTGTGTAAATGTAAATTCTACATCTACTGAAGGCATTGTGATTTCCGTTTTTGGAGTAGTCACAACAGATGGGTCACTGAAGAAATACTTCAGAGAACTACCACCACCTTCTTCATTCAATCTAACAGATTGTTCCCCAAAGTCCAAAGTTGGACTTTTAAACAGCGACATTGCTGATAGGAATTCATTCAAATCGTAGATTGCGAATTCGTTATCGAATGTATCTGGGATAGTCGCTTTTGCCACAATGTTTTTCATTGCCGACATTGTGTTTATCACATTACCAGATTTTACCAAAAGATTTTGGTTAATTGACGAGAAGTTCTTTAGAACATCTCTGGTATCATTACTAAGTTGCATAATCAGTTTTCTCCTTGATTCATATCGTGATTGTGTAAAGACATTATACCATAATGTATTACCTTTAGCAAGTCATTTCTGTTCTTGCCATCTTTTTTTCCGTATCGTTGTGCATATTTTAATATGTTTCCGATACAAAACCCTTCGCCATGTCCAGAGTCCATGATGAACTCCGTGGCCTGAAACTTGTTGTGTGAGTAGTGTGCAGAATATGTTTTGTCAATATATTCTTGTAATTCTTTCAGAATTTTATCTTCTGAATATTTGTAATCTATCTTTTTCAATTAGTACATCCTATAAGTTTGGATGGGGGGATAAACCCCCCACCACAGATTGATTAGCTTGAGTAAGAGTAATCAGTACCCGATAGTGCTTTAAGTCCAGCAGCAATCACGCCTTTAGATGGTTCACCCATTCTATATGCAGTTTTACCTTTGAACGTATTCACATAGATACAATTACCTTCACTTCTTAGTGTGTCAATCATTGCTCTTGGTGATGTCAAATCGAGTTTACCTCTAAGAGTTTCCCATGTGACGTTCTTACCAGTTTGTAATAGTCTTAGGGTTTTTTCTCTTTTAGTTAATGCTTTTCTAGCCATATTATCTCCATTATTAAAATTCAACCATCAGTAATTTGATGATTAATGTATATAATACCCTATTTCTAGGGTAATGTCAATAGATTTATTTGATTTTAATTGATTTAGGTTTCATTGCCTCTGGGACAATTCTTTCTAATTCAATACTCAAAATACCATCTTTAAAGGATGCACCGTTTACTGTCACATACTCAGCAAGATTAAATGCCTTTTTGAAACAACGTGCAGAAATACCTTTATGTAGATATTCTTTATCATCGTCACCTTCTGGTCTTGATTTTGATACTACTGTAAGAACATTATCCTTACTTTCAATCTCAATATCAGACTTGTCGAATCCAGCAATTGCAAGTTCAATGCAATACTTTTCTTCAGAAGTTTTTACGATGTTATATGGGGGATATCCAGTTGATGCTGGTGCATCAAGTAGACTGTTGAACATTCTATCAAACCCGATAGAATATGTTTTGACCCTGTCAAAAGGGTCGATGTGTATATTACTTACCATTTTTTTCTCCTTAGTTAAGCAAGATTAAATACGATACCCGATAATCGGCATACCGTAAGTTTATTTATAATGGTAGTTTTTTGTGAGGGAAACTACCAAAACCCAAAATTTGTGTCACAGAGTAGGTGTTCCGTTTGTGACAACTGGACGACTTACGAACTGCACCCATATTATATAGGTATCCAAAAGGGGTATTTCAACCCCTTTTTTCAAGTTTTTTTATGCAGCGTCAGCATACTCAAGTGCTTTATCAAGAGCATTGAGTTTCACTTTACGGTTACGTCCGTACCATGCAGACTGCAAACGTGAATCACCTTCACGACCTTGCAAGTGGTCTGTCATGTAAGTAACAGAGTTAAATGCCTGCCACCATGAACCTTCTGCGAAATTAGCACCAGGCTGTGTTTGCAGATTTTCCATTGCGATTTTAGCGTTACGAGATGTGAATGGAAGTACTCCATCTTCTTTCTCTTTTGCAGGCGCACCGAATACTTCATTGAAGTACTGAATTACGTTATCACCAGTTGCTGGTTTTGAACCAAGGAACGAAGCCATTGACTTGTACTGTTCCATTTTCTCATGGGCAATACCCATTTGTTCTTTAACCATATCTGGGTCAAATGCCTTACGGTGATTTACTGTAACCATTTTATCTGTATCTTGTGATAGAGACAGTGTAAGAGTATTATTACATACAACACGAATTGGTGTCATACGAATATTAATAGACTTACCGAATTGGTGTGGGTTAGTAAACAGAAAGTAATTATCTGTTTGGTCACCGTTAAACAATTCAAAAGACTCTTTGGTTTTTGCAAGTGCCCAAACCATTTGTCCGTCTTTTAGTGAACCAGCAGTATGCATTTCCATATCACCTGCCATAACATAGTCATGGAAGAATTCAAATGCTTCTGAGTTCTGTACTGGATTCCAACCAGTACCAACAACGTCTAGAATAGAGTTGTCAGAGGAACGTACTAGTGCCTCTTTGTTTTTAATAGGAATACCAGTTGCAGTTACAAGAGGTTGTTTTTCTACTGTCCAATCAAGTCCAGCAACCTTTTGGAATTGGTCTGGTGTTAATTCACGGTCAACCTTAGTACCTAGTCCATGCCAAGGAACATCCCCAACATAAGCCATCTGTGCTTCACCGTTAATCATTTCAAGTTCGTGTGCCATTATATATTTCTCCTAGTTATTTTCTCAGTTTGTATATTCATTATATACGTTATTAAAACAAAAGTCAAGATGTTTTTGAAACATTTTTGAAATTAATTTCATCACTATTTCCATCCCTTTTGTCATTGTTACTAGTATAGTATACATGTTTTGAGAACAAAAGTCAAGGCATTTTTTATATTTTTTTGATTCTTTTCCTTGCTTTTTTCACTGCCATATCCATCTTTAGTTTAGATGCAAGCATTGTGAAGTTCTTACCTTCCATATGGTCGTACTCGTGTTGGAACACTCTAGCACTCAATCCACTAAACTGACTTTCTTGGATATTTCCATCAATATCAGTATATGTGTATTTCAATCGACTTGGTCGTGAAAGGTTAAGGAATAGGAATGGGTACGTCAAACAGCCCTCTGTGAATGTCGAGGTTTCTTCTGACTCCCATGTTATTTTAGGATTAAGGAATAAGGTGGCTTTCTTTTCCTCAAAGTTGGTGTACATTACAAATGCACGAATAGGTAAACCACACTGGTTTGAAGAGAGTCCGATACCCCCTGTTGCAGCCATAGTTCCTTTTAGGTTATCAAACAATTCTTGCATTGTCAACCCATGTTTTTCTTTTATTTCTTCTGCACTTGTTTCTGGAAGTTGCATCCTCAATAGAGGATTTTCTGCTTCTAGTAGTTTATATATCATTCATCATCTCCGTTTTGCTCTTCATAAAGGATTAGTGCGATTAGGGCATAGTTTGCCATATCAATCAATGTATCTTTAACACTTTCATCCTTTACTTTTAGTTTACCCTTTTTAGCAAATCCCATGATACGACTGAACTTATCACTGATACGAACACAAACACCTTTCCATGCTGGAATACCAGCAATCTCACAGTGTCTAAAGTTTGCAAACACATCTTCTGTACTTGCATAATCGTGTCGTTTTGCATCGTGTGTTGCTTTCATTTCTTCCAACAACTGATAAAATCTTTCGCTTTGTTTCATAATTAATCCTTTGATATTCTACTGAAGTTTTTAACTTTCTCAAACTTAACGACACTTCTGAACTTGTCAAATAGCATGTCTTGTTTATGAGATATGACAAACACATTCTGGTCGTGGAATGTATTCAATATTTTGAGGAAATCATCTGTACCTGTACCATCCAAAGATGAATCAAATATCTCATCAAGGATTAGTAGATTGGTATTAGTTGAGTTCTTCATCTTTGCAATTGCTCTCCATGTAAATAGCAATGCAAGGTCGATACGCATCTTTTCACCTTCAGAGAATGATGCATAAGAAAACTCATCACGAAAGCGTGACTTAATTGTTTCGTTAAAGTTCTCATCAATATTAAAGTTAACAAAGAAGTCCATAGACGAAAGATATGTATTTACCAACTTGTTCATAATGGGTAGATACTGTTTAATAATCTTTGTCTTAATACCAGTATCTTGTAATAGATTACGAGCAACATCAATGTAAAACTTATCTTCTGTTAACTTAGACTTTTGTTCTTCAATCAGTTCAATCTGTCCTTTGAGTTTTGCAAGTTTCTCTTTATCTTCTTCTGATACTTGTCCCTTTTCGTATGTCTGAATATCTTGCTTTAACTTAGCATTAAAACTTTCCATCTCTTTAATAGACGCACGAATCTTTGCAATCTCAACATCATGTTTACGAATGGTTTCTAGATTTGATATGATAACATCTAATTTGGACTTTTCGGCATTTTCCAACTCTTCCAACTGTCGGATTCCGTTTGTGATTTCTCCGACCTTTTCAGTCCGTGTTGCAATCTGCGTCTGCTTTGTTGTATCCGTGATTGATTGCTCGCAAGTCGGGCACTCATCGTTGTCCTTGAAAAACTTGATTTGACGGTCATGATTATCTTTTCTATTCTGAAGCGCGGCTTCTGTTTTACTTAGTTTAGTAATCTTCTCTTCTAGTCTTGCTTGTTCTTCTGCATCATAAGACAGTTTAGTTTTGTCTTGTTCTAATCCAACAATATCTTCTTTTCGTGTACCAATTGTAAATTCATTATCATGTACTTTTTGTTGATTCTCAGCAATAATCTCTGACTTATTATTAACCACTTCTTTAATAAACTTCTCTTGCAGAGTTACTTTTTCTTTGGTTAGGTCAAATTGATACTCAACATTACGAGTTTCTTCATTCAGTTCTTTTGTCTTATTTTTCAATAAGAAATTCATCAGAGAGAAAATCTTAATATCAAGAATATCTTCTACCACCTCACGCCTTGCCTTGGTTGGTAATTGCATAAAGGGAACAAATGTAGAAGAACCCAGAATAACAACCTGTGTGAAAGAACGATAGTTCAATCCCATAATTTGTTGTTCTAGATGTTTCTGATAATCACGAGCATTTGCATCTTGATTAATCATATTACCATTAACGTATACCTCAAAGGAATTGGGTTTGATACCACGAACAACCTTCACCTCTTTAGTACCGATACTAAATTCTACCTCAACAACTGAACTACCATTATTGACAGAGTTTACTAGTTGTTTCTTTGCGATGTTACGGAATGGTTTATTGAACAACCCAAAACAAAGAGCATCAAGAATAGTACTTTTACCAGCACCATTCTCTCCAATAATTAATGTAGTTGGACTTCTATCCAACTGTATTTCAGTAAATTGATTTCCTGTTGAAAGAAAGTTCTTCCAACGTACAGTTTTAAATATTATCATTACAGTTCTAAATCACTCGCTTCAAGATATAAAGATTTCATCATGTTTGTTAGTCTGTTCTTATCTAGTGTTACATCCAATTCGTCAATATACCTTTCCAATAAAGTCATGGTATCTTCTGCATTTTCTACAATAGTATCATCAACATTCTCTGCATCTAATTCACTAAAGTCCTCTACAATCTTTACCTCATGGGCTCCAGACTCACCAAGTACTTTATCAATAAATCTATCAAATGCATAAAAGTCTTTTTTATTGACTACAATAATTTTTACAAACTTGTTCTTTAATTGAGATACATCAAACTGTGTATAGTCTGTAGTAGTCTCATCATAATATACTTTCTGAAAAATTGTGTATGGATTGACGATACGTTCTAATTCTCTTGTAGAGGTATCGAATATATGAAAACCTTTAGGACACCCATCATCACTCCATGTCATTTGATAAGTATTGCCTAGATAGAAAACTTGTCCATCATCAGACTTCTTATGAAAGTGACCAGAGAATACTGTATCGAATTTGTTTAGGAATTGTTTGTCGTAACCACCTTCTGCAAAGTGTCCAGCGTGCATTTCAAAACCATTGATTTCTAAATGACCCATAGCAACTTGTGCTTTAGTGCTTTTGATATGTTCCATTGTATGTCCATAATTGTCTGGACAAATCCAAGGAATAAAACAAATGGGTGTACCATCAAACTCAACAGTAGCAGTTTCTGGATAAACAAACATCTTTGGATATCTACCCTCAACAAGTTCTGCAAGAGAGTTAACATCATTAGTGTTCTTGTAAAATGTATCGTGATTACCCACAAGCATATGTAAGGTAATACCTTCATCTACAAACTTTTGAATAAATCTTTTACGAAAGTCTTGTGCTATCTTGTAGGATACAAACTTACGTCTGTCCATAACGTCACCCAAATGAATAACAGTATCAATCCCCTTTTCTTTTACATATGGGAAAAATGTATTCTCCCAAAACTCATAAAAGTATTCGTTGAAAGCTAAGTTATCATTACGGGCGCCGAAGTGTGTATCAGTTATCAGCGCTATTTTCATCTATTATCTCATCACCTTGTTCATCATAAAATTTTTCAAGTCCTTTGGGTTCTTTCTTGGTTTTCTTTTTGGGCTTGTAAACTGCTTCTGGTGGTAAGAAGTTCTTCTGTAGATACTCCACATACACACCCTGTTCACTATCACCATCCATCAGAATGTCAACATTCATGTTCTCAATAATCTTATGTTTAACATGTTGTTGTTTCTTTTCTTTTTGAATCCTACGAATAAACGCATAATAGATAATTTGCGTAAAGTAAGCAAAGGGATTATTTGATTTTTCTGGATTGAAGTTACTACAATATTGTAGACAGTTCTCAATACCATCAGAAATCATTTCATCTCTGTAAGTATAATTTATAAAATTTGGACGGTAAGATAGGTGGTTTGCAATTTTAAGAAAGCATTCTCCAATATAATTAGTCACTGGTGGTTGTGGGTCACCAAGTGCTTCTGCTTCTTTGCATCGCTCTTTCCATTCTTTCATCGCCTCTAGGAACTCTTTGTTATTAACATAATGAGCACCCGATTTCTTTTTAGCCATATTAACTCCACATTGTTGTTGCATTTTTTTATGCAACTATTACTACATTATACAGATTTACACAGATAAGTCAATAGCTTAATTTATTTAAATTATTTTTAAAAAGCTCTTGCTTTTCTATTGACAACTTGGTATATTAGCTATGTAGGGTTTGAGAATGAATAGATTTATAGATAACTAGTGTAATGTTCTAGTATCTGGTTCACCGTAGTCCTCATCCCACTCTTCTGCTTCAATTTCATCTAATTCCATATTAGATGGTTCTCTTTCTCGCAACTCCTGTCCTTCAGCGTCCATCCTCTGAATACAATGTTCATAGAATTTAGATAGGCCAGTAGAAGCTTGTGTGATAACCATCACTTTATTTTTATCAATATTGTATATATTTTCTTCAGAGAAGTGTATCCATCGTTGTAGAGAAATAGATTCTTCTACTCCATATTTTGTAACTCTTGGTAACACATTCACTTTCAAAGGTGCTTTAATTTCAAATGTTCTAGGGTGTTCTTTTGATACAACATCACAAATAATCTCTTCACCACTTTGTAGTTTTAGAATTTTGTATTCTGTCATTTGATTTTTATCCTATTGATAGTATAATCGAATTGTTCTTCATTGTATATATTTATTCGTTCCATGAAGTGGTTGAGAGTAAAGTTCCTTTTACTCTTGTAAGATAAGTCATCTGCTAAGTCGAATAAGGTAGCTCTATCTTTACTGTCACTCCTACGCAATCCACGGCCAATTGATTGCAAGGCACGTACTCTGGATTTACTTGGACTAGCGAACACGATGTTGTGCAGATTACGAATATTGATACCAGTAGAAAAAGTGCCATACGAAGCAACGATGATTGCATTCTTTTCGTTTTCGGTAATTTCTCTAATTTCTTCACGAGTTTGTGTGTCTGTTCCACCAAAGACATAAAATACTTTCCTGTCTTTCGCAGATTGGTTAATCATATCGTAGAGTACACTTCCATGTTTCTCGACATACTGAAACAATACTAATGTATTGCTATTAAGATTGAGAGTTAAATCCCTTATGAATTCATTTCTCTTTTGATGAGATACAATAAAGTCCATCTCATCTTGATAGTTCATACCCTTGACAAGTTTACACTCTTCTTCTGAATATGTTAATACCAAAGCTTTGATATCGAATTCAGCAAGTGTCTTTTTATCAATAAGTTCCTTTGTAGATACTACTCTATTTAGTGAACCGAATAGTCCCTCAAGAACTAATCTGTGGGTTTGCATTCCATCCAACGTACCTGTCAGTCCAAATCTATACTTACATAAATGTAGTTTGGTTAGTACGTTTGTCAAGGATTTTGCTTTAAATAAGTGTGCTTCATCTCCGATAACACAACCGAATTGTTCAAAATATTTCTTAGGAAATTTGTAGATAGATTGCCATGTAGATATCACAACCTTCTTTGAGACATTCTTGTCATGTCCACTATAAATCTTTTGCATGTATGCTTCCAACCAACCATAGTCAATAAAATCAGAATACATTTGTTCGACTAGAGATGTTGTTGGAACAAGAATAAGTATCTTGTCATTTTGCTTTTCTCGTAGAAGTATTTCATAATACCTTACAAGAATATAGATGATTAATGACTTACCAGATGCAGTAGGGCTAAGAAGTAAAGCACGATGTTTTCTGATTGCGTAATCCACGGCGTCCACTTGGTAATCACGAGGTTTAATAGATTTACCCCTTGATTTGAGTTTGAGTCCTCGAATGAATCCATCCAATATTGGTCGGTCAATTTGTTTTTCATCTTTTAGTTCCTCACTTATATTATATGGTTCGTCCCAATTCTCTAACCATTTTTCTAGATATTCAATTAGTCCAAGATACAACTCACCTGTTGCTGGGGAAAATAATCTAATCTTCCCATCCCAAATACGATTGCGATACGCAGGCATAAACTTAGCGCCTGGCACTTCAAAAGTAAAATGTTCAGATAGGGAACGAGCAGTTGATGCTTCGGTATCCACTTTAAGGAATACCTCATTCTTCTTAGTAACTTGTGTCACTAGATAGCACCGTCTACGAACTTACGCCATTCAATAGCATTCTTAATGTCCCATCCTCTTGATTGTATTTGTTTAAGAATTCTTTCACATGAATCCGTACACATTTTATAGTATTCTACCTTTTGTTTTGCTTTGATAAGGTCTTCATCTGACTCCAAATAAATTGGAATATCTACTTTAAGTATCTTATGGTCAAAGGGGTTGTCACGATAAACAATAGGGTCAGATTTCCCACCATAGTACTCCCACTTCTTTCGATAGAGTACACGATAAGTTCCTTCATTCATAAGTTGAAGTTGTCTGAATGTATTGTATATGGTTAGGTATTTTTGATGAAGAGATGCAGACTTTAGAGATTCATCTCCAAGTTCTAAGTCATCCATCTTCAAGTCTTTTTCAGCAGATTGCTGTAGTTCGTCTAGTGTCATAATATTTCACCTGTTAATAATAAAAGTGAGCAGAGGTGGTAGAACTTTCTGTTCTAAATTATCCCTTATAGAGATTCAAGTATCGGTGTTAAAGTTCACCTTACCTGCTCATACTTATTTATAATTTCGCTATTGTGTATAAATCGTAATTAAACGTCACACTAGCGGTTAATCCCACTGACTCTGTATCTTTAGTGTCAAAGGATAGTCCACTAAGTGAAGTAGGATATATGTTCCTAAACTGCACTTGTAGACTTGGGTTGTTCTTGTTTGTCAGTATTGTTAATGTTGCATCACTGGTCAACACTGAGGGGTTAGTAACATTACCCTTGCCTGCGTTACCAATATCTTTTGTATCTGTATTCTTAATTGCGTTTGCAAATTCTGCTGGATTTTGAGGGAAACCAATACCTGTCATCCAATCATGGATTTCTCTGTAATTGCTGAGGTCTTCCTGTACTAAGAAACCTAGTTCCAACGGACTAAATTCTAACGTGTCTCCCATGAAAGGCATTGCTTTATAACGACTGTTCATAATTGCATCACCAGAAAATGCGATGCCAGGCAGATTAATCTCCTGTACAAAGTATACAGTGTTTGGTATCTTCAGAATATCAAACTTAAATTGAGTTGGACGTGCCAAATCAACATTGTCTGGTTGTCTGTCAATTGCGGTAGTTATAGACATATGTTTTCCCTTTTCATACTACTATTTATAGCGACCAAAAAAAAAGGGAGAACCGAAGTTCCCCCTTTTCAGATTCGTTAACCGAATTCTTATTACTACATGATGTTAGTAACTTGTACTCTTCTGTAGTATACGTTGTCGTTAGCAGTAAGTGTACCACCACGAGCAGTTGCTCCACCAGCAAATGGGTTTGCAGTAAGACCATATCTAGTCTTGAAACCAATTTTAGGTTGGAAAGTGTTTTCACCAACCGCACGAACCATTTGTAATGGAACGTATGGGCAGTAGAAAATACCACTGTCGTAAGGTGAAGTACCCTTATAACCTACAGTGTAGTATTGTTTCGCATCAGCATTTGCTGAATATGGGTCAATGTACACTTTGAAACGTCCGTTAAGAACACCAGCAAAAGTATTACCAGCGTCATCTACGTTTAAGTTATTGTTAAGAGCAGGAGTGTAATCAAGTACACCAGCCATTTGAAGTGCAGATGCAACATCAGATGAACAGATGATTACGTTACCTTTTCCTCTACGAGTTTGTTGAGCAATTACATTCGCATCTCTTTCAAGTTGGAACATAAGTCCTTTGAACTTCTCAACACTCCAACGACCGTTTGAGTCAACGTCCATGTCGAAGATACCAGCAGTTGCAGTATCAGTCTGAGCACCTGGCTTAGCAGTTACATAGATTGAACGAATAACTTCACGGTTGATTTCGTTAAGAATTTCAGCAGAAAGGATGTTTGCAAGTTCTGTCTCAGCGTCTAAACCGTGGATTGCTTTCAAGTCTTGTGCAAGTTCCATAGTGTATTCTGCTTTAAGAGCTCTTGACTTTGCAGTAACAGTTTGCTTCTCGATTGAGAATGCCATTTCTGCGAAGTGGTTAGAACCAGAGTCACCTTTAGCTTCTGCGTCAGCAGTTGCCATACCAGTACCACCAGTATAAGTACCAGCTGGCGAATCGTTAAGAATCGCTGGATTAGTACCTGCTTGTGTACCGTCACCAGAGAAGTCAGAGTCTGCTTCGTTGTAGAAAGTCTCTGTACCACTTTGGTTAGTGTAACGTGAACGCATTGCAAAAATCAAACCAGTTGGGCCAGTCATAGGTTGTACACCTGCCACATCGTATGCGATAAGGTTAGGCATAGCACGTCTGACTAATGAAATTAGGATCGGATCCCAATTATCAACAGCAGAACCAGTTGAGTTAGTTGGTGCAGCTTCTGATAAGAACGCAGAGTCCTCACGAAGTGCTTTTTCTTGGTTTTCTAGGATAACAGTAGTTACAGCCTTACGATAAGAATCATTAATCTCTGGAAGATCATTGTGTTCTAGGACTGGTTGCCACTTCTCCTGTAAATGTTCAGTTTGAAACATTTTTATTTCTCCTTGTTTGAGTTTTTTCTAATAATATTTATAAGAATTTAATTTTTGAAAGATAAAATCTTCCGCAGCTTAAACCTTACCTCGCTTTACATTTTTACTAATTGCACTCATATAAGCACTCATAGCACCAGTTGTATCGTAAGATTCTGAACTTTCAGATTCGGAATCTACAGATTCAGCGACAGTTGTTGCTTTCGGGAAATAGCTTTCCTTGAGCGTGTCGAGTTTACTTCTGAAAGAATCTTCATCAGTAAAATCTACATCTTCTGCAAGAGATTTGAATTTTTCAGCTTCGGTGTCAGCCAAATCTGAAGAAACCTCTGCAAAAACAGACTCACGAACCAATAGATTGTTCTGCTTCTTTAGTTCAGCAGACTTCTCGATTTGCTCATTGAGTTTGGCTTCTAGTCCATCAATCTTTTCAGACTGACTTCCTAAGATGTCATACTTTTCATCTGGAACATCAATGTAATGCTCCTCGAAAAGTGATTTAAGTCCAGAAATGAAATCTTCTGCAATCTCGCCTTTGAGACCACGTTCAATTGCAATTTCGTTCTCTTTCATCCACTCTTCAACAACATAACCCATGTATGCGTCAACTTTTTCAGTCAACTCACTTTGGACTTTGTTTACTTCTTCAGCAACTTCTTGAACCTTTGCAGATTCAATTCTCTCAACTTCTGAACGAAGTTTTGATTTTACAGCTGCTTCAAAAATTGTAGATGCTTTTTCCTTAAATTCTTCAGAAATTTCTTCACCATTAACTAGTGCAGAAACATCTTCTGATACATCAACTGACGCAAGACGGTCTTCCAAAGTAGATTCGTCAACTTTCGCAGACTCTTCTTCTTTTTCTTCCTCTTCTTTTGCCATCATTTTGTCGTAAGACGCTTTAAGGTCTCCAGCTTTCATGTTCTCCATTTCAGAGTACATTGCTTTCAACATTTCCGCTTTTGTCATCTTACCTTCTTCTAGTGATTCTGTTTCAGAATCGTCTGAAGCTTCAGTTTCTTCTTTGGTTGCACCGGCTTTAGGTTCTGCTGCTTTTTTTACTTTAGCAGAAGCCTTCTTTCCAGCACTGTCTTTTGATTCTGGATCAACGACAGGTTTACCCAAATCTTCAACATCGCCTTCTTGTTTTTCCATTGAGTCACCTTTACCAGCAGTTGCGCCAGGTGCTTTTGCTTCTTCAAGCTCTGCACTGACTTCCGCCTCTAGTTCCTCAATTGTCTTGTCTAGTTCTGACATTGGGATTTTCTCCTTGGTTGTTTTATTAACATATTTATAATGATTAAAGTTTAGACAGAAATTTTGCGAATGCAAGTGCGGAAACATTAGTTTGTTTACGTCTTACAGACTCATTGATTTCATCATGGAGTTCGGCAATCTCAACTTCTTTGAGTATTCCGTTGTTCCAAATCCATTCTTTACCTTCCATAATCCCTTCAACAAAGGCTTGAGGTGCAGATGGGTCTGCAACAATATCTGCCGCAGTGGCAAGATAAAAATCGTCTTTCACATAATTAGCACCACTCTTAGATTCGATAGAACCCATGCCTCTTGAAGAGACACCAAGTTTACCACCATCTTTGATTAGTGCTTTCGCTATTTCCCCCATTGGAGTAGAGAGCAGTTTCGCCTCACCAATAAAGTTCTTTCCATCAGCTTCCAGTTTTGTAATCATATGCGATACCCTGTCAAGATTGACAGTGGGGCCTTCTGGATGACCCAGTTCCCCAAACGCACGACCTTCAGCAACAAATTCTTTGTTATAACGAGTGACTTCTTTTTGAAGTACACCCATTGGGTAGACACGACCATTACGGTTTTTCATGTCTGCCTGCATAAAGATTCCACGAATCTTCATTTCCTTTTCACCGTCCTCTTTGGCTTCGGTGATGTATTCTACTTCTTGTATCTGTTCTGCTATTAGTTTCATATTAGAACCCCGATGCTACGATAGGAGTAATAAAGAGAGAGGTTGCACCACGCATCCCGACTCCAATATCAGTATGGATAATTACTCCAGCGTTTGCGTTAATTCTTACTGAACCAGTATCGCCATCATCATCAGCGTTTCTAATTGTAACTGCCTGCTTTGAACCGTTATTAAACACATAGTGTGCAGTAGCGGTTTTGCCCTTGGTAGTACCAGTTGCAAGTGCTTCTTCTGCTCCGATTATCTTCATTTTACTCTATCCCTAAATTGTAAGCATTTCTTTTTCAAAATAGTCCATAAGTGCCTTATGCGGAACTTTGAACTTCTTGGAAACACTATTTATTGTTTTTTCAAAAGTATTTAGGAAATTGTTAGGTTTCGCATCCATTTCCTTGAATATAGCGTCAATAGCCTTCTTCATCGCTGGAGATAACTTTTGATACTCCCTCGACTTCTTATGCTCATCTTTCTCTGGTAGTTCTTGTTTGAACTGTGAAAGAGTTTTACTCACTATCTTTTTCTACCTCTGAGTCTGAAATGTGATGTGTCACAAAAGTTTGTGCCACTTCTTGTCTTTTTGTTTCTAATGCACTTCCAACCTTTTTCGCAAGAGCATTATTAAAGTGTGTCTCCGCCGCAAGGTTATCGCCTGATGCAATTGAACTTACAAAGTCTTTTACATTATCCATTATTTATCTCCTTTTTTTGGATCATTATGTGCGAACATACCGTCATCATCACCTGTCATATCTCCACCTTCTTCATCTTTGATTTGATTGTCAATTTCTTCAATCTCCTCATCAGACATTCTAAGGATGTGTTTCTTAACATATTCCTTAGAGAAGTATTGACCGACATATGATTCGACTTGTCCGAGCATATCTAGTCTGTCCCGAAGAATTTCTGCATTCTTCAGTTCTGTGAAATGTCCATCCTGTAAGAAATCAAATTGAATATGCTCTTTGAATGTATCCCATTCTTCCATTGCAATAACACCCTTCAGTAGAAGTTGTGTACGCAACATGTCTAAGAACATAATAGAAAACTTCTTACGAAGTCTCTGGACAAATTTTGTGAATTTAAGTTCATCTCTTGTAATGTTATCAGAACGACCTAATTGGAAACCTGTTTCCTCTGCAAGTCTTGATACTGGTACATTCAATGAACGGAATAATTTTTTCTGGAAGTAGGTAATGTCATCAATTTCACCAAGGTTTGAACCGCCTGGCAAAGTTGTAATCTCTGTACCTCTACCACCTTCTCTACGAGGCAACCAGAAATCTTCCAACATAGACATATGGTTTCTATCATCTCTGATTTCACCAGTTCGTGCATCGTAAACCATTTTGTTTCGATAACGATTCATCACATCTTTCAGATATGATTCTGCTTTCATCTTTGGTAGATTACCAACGTCAATATAAAAGATACGTCTTTCAGGCGCACGAGAGATACGATAGATAACTAACGAATCTTCAATCATACGCAATTGATTGACAGGTTTGATTGCTTTGTTTAGATATGAGAGTACTGTACCCTTGGACATATCAATAAGTCCAGAAGGACAGTATGTAATAGAGTCGGATGTAATCTTGACTCCATTTGATGTTCCTACGTTTTGTTCCCAGCCCTTGTCATTGTACAAGTAGAAATCGTCAACTTTCTTGACCATCTCCATGCCAGTTTTATCATTAACCTCTTTTTGTGTTTCTCTCGCTTTTTTGATTTTACGAGGGTCAATGTAACGAACCTCTTTAATTCCCTTGCGAGGTTGTTTTGGGTCAATAATTTTATGATAATAAATTCTGCCATCAACATACCAACGTCTAAAGATGTCATGTCCTTTTGCATTAAAATCTAAAAGATGAAGAAGTTCATGGAACTCATCTCTTACCTTTTGTTTAATGTTTTGGGATACGTCTAGTCTGTCAAGTGATATTGATACAGATTGGTCACGTTCATCACTTACAATTGCTTCATTCACAATATCTTCAATAGCACTGTCACACTCTGGTTGTTGTGCAATATCACGATATCTACGGATTAAATCAACTTCATTACGGTCTCTTCCATCCATATCAAGGACAGAAGCGTAATGACCACCACCCGATACAATGTCGAGGGTGCCGTCATCAGAGACAGGAGAAGTGAAACTATCACTTCCCCCACCTTGATTCGCTCTTGTAATTCTGAAACCGAAAAGTTCCGCCATACTATAATTCTCCTAAGTTTTACCCTTCTATTTAGTCGGGTAAAAAAGAGGACTTATACCGCACTAGCGGAGAAACTTGTGTATCTCCAAGTAATATCAAATGTTTCGATATCACTTACGGTATCATATGACAGTTCAATCGGTGTGATTGCTGTCGGCCAACAGTTCTTTAGAACATATGACTTCAGAATGTTATCATCTCTATCAAGTTGTTCAACTCTCAATTGTGCAGTATAATCTGACACATTTGTAAGTCCAACACCTGTTTCTAGGTCATTGATACCACTCATCCAACGCTCCATTGCGTTACGAACCATAAAGTCCGTATCGTTAATGATTGTTGTAGTCCATGCTTCGACTGTTCTGTCGCCCGCCATGTAGAGTTGTCTACCTCTGAATTGAACTTCAATTTCAGAAATAGTTTGCCCTGGCAATGATGTAGCCTTTACGAGAAAACTCGCACGATTAACGTCCAGCCCAGTAGTAATTGCTGGGGGAGTAGTCATAATCACACGATATTGATTCGCTCTTGCACCACCACCGATAAGGTTTGATTTGAAATCGTCTATACTAGCCATGATTAACCCCCTACCTCACTAAACGCAACACCAGTTCTTACGGCGATGAAATTTAGTGTAATAAAATTGATGGAACGAGCAGGTTTAATGTAAATGTCAGCGACAAATTCATTCCTGTCGATTACTTCACCTGTGTTGTTAGTATCATCAGCAACTACTGAGAAATCAGTAATACCTCTTCTACCTTGAACATCACGAAGGAAAGGTTCAACTAAGTTTTTAAACTGTGCCTGAGTAAACGCATCGTTAATCTCAAACAGTTGGAACTTAGCAGCAGTAGCAATTGCTTTCTCAAGAACAATGAACAATCTACGAACATTAATTCTATCAAATGCACTTGGTCTAGACAACGCAGTTTTGTCACCAAAGAGAACTGTACCTTGGCCTGGGAATGTGCAAACAGGGTTTACACGAGCAGGATAAAGAATATCTCTTTGTGCTTTAGTTGGGTTGTACGCAAGTTTAACTGCACCACGAACTTGTCCTCTGTTGTAACCCGCTGGTGAGAACCAAGGGTCTGCAACATTGTCTGTGTTCGCAGCAAGTCCTGCCATGTCACCATTTAATGGAACATAACGGTATACGTCTGCATACTTATCATACATGTACTTGTAACCACTGTCAAACACTGCATAAGAAGAACTTGCGAGATTATCGAAGAACCCTTTAACATTGTTTGTTGCAGCAGCACCAGTTGCAACACCGACTACATCTGCTCTACGAGGAGATATAAATCCAACTACGTCTTTTCTTGCTTCACACAAGTCCATAATCATAGTTGCGTGTGTTACACCATCTGTACCAGCAGGACATGAACCTGCCATGATAAGGTTGATATCAATAGTGTCTGTATCTGCAAACAGGTTGTATGCAATATCTAACTCACCGATAGTTGGGTTATCATCTGTACCACCTAAAAGGTTGTCATTGATAATTCCAGCGTCACCAGCTGAAGATGCATACGAAGTACCAGATGCTTTGTTAGTACCAGCATCTGTTAGTGAACCATCGTGATCCATCCAACGAACCATTCTAGAACCAGTGTTTACTACGTTTGCGTAGAAGTTAGTTCCGCCCTGTGGTGTTTTAGAACCAGATGCTTGTGATACGAATGGGTAGACTTCAAGAACTGCGTTAGTTCTTTGTCCAGCAACATCTGAATCAAAACCACTGATACCACCATCCATGTCATGCACTACAACGTGCATTTCATCATTGGTTACACCTTTAGAAGTTGCCCATGTTGATGTGCCTGGGGCAGCATCGAACAAGTCATAGAACTTCCAACGTCTACGAACATTAGTCGCAGCAACGAGAGCAGATTTTAGTCCACCACCGTTAGGGTTATCTAGTTGTCTAATAGTTAGATTGTCTGTTGAAACAGCAGTAACTTCATACTGTGAACCATCTGCTTCTTGGAAATGTACAATATCACCTACAGTGAATTTTGCACCACCGTCACCAGCAGAACCACCACCATTGTCGATACCGACTGTAGTTGCTCCAGCAGCAGGTGTTCCAGTTGTTACACCTAGTGTTCCAGCGTTACCACTGAATGTTTCCTCAAATGCACCAGCATTTGCACAGATTGATACAGCAAGGGAGTTACCCCAAATGCCTGGGAATTTAGATGCCCAGTTACCGACAGAACCTTGTCCACCAGCATAGTTGTTATCATAATCATTGTCATTTTTAATCTTCAATCCAGAACCATTTGCGGTAGCGTTAATCGCAGCAGTATCTGCTCTGATTACACGCAATCCGTTTGTGTACTGAAGGAAGTTGGCGGCGGTGAACCAATTTTCAAAGTTATTTGAATTTGGTTTACCAAAGATATCGACCAATTCTTGCTCTGAACCGATTGGGATGATTTCTTCTACTGGGCCTTTTGAAAAGCCCGAAGCAATCGCACCAATTGAAGTTGCAACAGCAGGAACGACATTGGTCAAGTCTATCTCTTTGACGAGAACGCCTGGGGATACTTGAAATGCCATCTTTGTTTTCTCCTTTGTGGATTCAATAATTTAGTTTAACTCAAACTTACGAATATATTTATAAAATCGCATCTCTACACTTTTGGTTTTTATAGGTTCTCTAGCATATAAATAAATTCATGTCAGAGTTCTACCAAAAATACAAAGAAACAATTAAACGTGTGTCGCAACGTAATTATCGTAAACGTATCATCTGGGTAAATGAATACCTAGAAGATAAGTACTGTCACTACTGTGGAGAATCCGAAAATGCATGTCTCCAATTCCACCCACACGAGGCAGAAATACGCAAACGCACAAAAAGAAAGGGACTAAATGAGGAATCCAGAAAAGAAGTTGTTGGTTTCATCGAAAAGTCCAAAGTTGTTTGTGCTAATTGTTACTTAAAATTAGATAATGACCTAATTGATATTATGTAGGTATTTGCCTATTTCTACCAATCTGAGTCGTGTGTACGAACTACTGGACTCCATCTAGTACCATATTCATCAACAACAGTCTCACCATAAGGTGCATCTATACCGTTATCCATAAATCCAAACGGTGCCATATCTTGTTCCAATTGGTTCTGTTGTTCTTTAAACATTCTTGCACGAATGTCATCATCTGTTAATTCTTTAAAATATGTCTGTTCTATCAACCATCCGAACAATACACAACACATTACAAGGTCATCTGTGTGTCCTTCTTCTGCTTCATATGATTGTCCTTTGAGAATAAAGGTAGATAGTTCTGTGATTAAATCATAATCTTGGATAAACATCTTATCAGTTTCGATAACCTGTTTAATATTGGAACAACCTAGTCTTTTTACAGCCTTTGTTGTTCTTACCCCAAGTTGTGCTTTTCCACCGCTAAAACCACCCCCAACGACTTGACCCGCACGACCTCGCATGCTTGCCATTATTAGGTTCTCATACTCTAAGTCAAATTGTAGTGCAGTTGC
>UEXN01000838.1_pt1 | contig 27477 bp, 14 predicted proteins | sample 1796711 | NCBI WGS metagenome assembly UEXN01 (sample SAMEA4772470, study PRJEB27181) | metagenome | reverse complement strand
GTTGCCCTAGTCTTTTTTTCTCTCTTATTTTTTTAGCCTTTTCAGAAGCAGACATTTCACCTGATGTCTTAGGTGTCTTGCTGGATACTCTTTTACTAGGTCTACAATACGGCGTACCTCTTTTTTCACCTGCTCTTCTACCACAGGGTTTACCAGTACGTACATCTATCCACTGCTCTTTAAACCAACGTTTAAGCGCTAAGCCTTTTTTAGTTTTACGAACTGCCATATTATTTTTTCTTTTTACTTTTGTTTCCCCAATTCTTTGAACCAACCTTGCGACATTTGGCTAAGGCCCCGCTTGCGTAAGCAGAAGGAAATACTTTATATCTTTTTTTTACTTTATGGTAACATGCGTCTTTTGCCATATTATTTAACTTTTATTGTTTGTTTAACTTTTATTTTTTTAATCTTTAAGCCTCCTGATTTACGTTTTTCTTTAATTAATTTAAACTCTTCGTTAGGAGCGTTGACATCCCATGCTCTAAAACCTAAAGCTAAAAACAATCTTTGCATTTGAGTGTTTCTTTTGTCTAACATTTCAGCAACCCCTTTAGCTTCAACCAACATCCTATCTAAAGGTAAGTTAAAAAACGAAGAAGCTAAACTACCTGCTATGTCGTAATTAGGTGATGGATTAAATTTGCCATCTATAGTTATACTCCACGGGTGTTTTTCTATAACTTTTTTATTAAATCTTCTTGTTTGTATTGCTGAGTAAAAATCAGCAGCCTTAGACCCTATCTGCGGAGATAAATTTAAAGCCTCTAATAAAGTGTAAGCATGATCAGCTTTAAAAGACCCTCTTTCTTCTTGCTTTACATACATTTTGTATGTGTTTTTAATAGTAGTTCCAACAGCTCCGTATATACCAGTACCTCGTATTGCAGAGTCTAACATACCTTTCATCGCTTTATTTATTCTTTTTTCGCTGTCCTTTTTTATTTTTTCTTCGTCGTCTTCGTTGTCAAAACCAGGGAATAGAGTAAATAAACCATTACTAAGAGTATTAAACAATAATGACTGTATAGCTCCATAGTATAGTATTTTGCTTAAATGCTCTTTAGGATCACCTCTTCTATTCAAAAGATCTTGAGCAGATTTTTTTTGAATTCTAGCTGACTGCATGGGATAATTTTGAAAAGCTAATATAAGACGCCCCGCAATGCTTCTTTGCTGTTGGGAGACTAATGCTGGATCACCTGATTGCTGAGAAATATCTGACGTTTTTGAAAAATCTAAAAATGCTTTTTCTTCTGCTTGCTTTTTAGTGTAAATTTTTTCACCATCAGCATTTACTTCTTTTAAATAAGTATTTATTCTATTCCTATAAAACGTTGCACCCCCAGCGGCAATCGCAAAACTATCAGCTATCTGCGTTGGCGTAAAACCAATTTTTAATAAATAAGCTAATGCTGCAGAAGCCTTATTTTTAGAACCTCTAGCTGCGTTTGCAATTTCAGCTTCTTGTATGTCAGATTTTAAACCACCTCTTCTTTCTTTTAATTTAGGAGAATTAAATAAAAACACAAAGTCTTTCCAAAACTGAGGTTGATTGGCAAACGCTAGTGCTGCTTTAGCTGGATTATTGTCATGCCAATTAATAAAATTCATGGTAGAAAGCGTCTGCAGTAATGCTGATTTTCTGTTAAAAAACATTATAGAACCTATAGAGTTGTTAAGCCAATTCATCCACTTATTATCTATTTGGTTTTGACCAACAGTTCTATTACTACCTGTTCTCATAGCGTATAAAGAATCTTCTATAGCATTTCTTGTAGATGCTCCAAAGCTTGCTTCTATTTTGTTTAGGTTTTGTTCGCTAAATATTAACTCTGCGTTTTGTATAAATTCTTTTATGTACTCTTTTCTGTTAATTTTTTCCGTTAAAGTTTGTATATCGTTTAATAAAGTTTGAGTATCCCAATACTGATTAGGTTTTCCCCACTTTTCTTTTTTAGTAGATATTAATAATGATTCAGCAAACCTTAGAAGCTCTTCATCGGTCTTTACCGTCTCGTTTAATGTTTTTTGTTCCTGCTTAGAAATGCCGGGTATTTTGTAACCAGCTTTAGTCCAAAGGTAAACCCTAACAGCTTGATCGTTAGTAAAGTTTTTGTTTTCTGTATTCTTTTTTAATTTCTTTTTTATACCTTTAAACTTTTTATATAAAGCTTTTAACTCTGTTTTCATTTCAACATTGGCAGCCTCTATAGCAGCAACCCCTTTAAAATAGGGATCCATTAAAGCCTCTTCAAAAAACTTTTGATCAGCTTCTCCTTGTTCACCTTTGCCTGCAAAAACATACTGGGTTAAACCTCTGAAATCTTCAGCTGAAGGACTTATAAATACTTTAAACCTTCCTTTACCTTTACCCATTTGTCTGCCTGCCATTTTTTCAATTTTATCAGAAGCAGGAAGTCCAGTTTTTCTTTCTATCATTTGGTTAAACTTAGTACTCAATGTTGTACTGAATTTAACCTTAGCTTGTTGAACTTTTCCTTTTACATCAAAATTATCGAAGACATCTTTAACTGCATCGACATTTTTAATAGCATCATCCGCGAAATAAAAGTCATTATACCCTTCGGTTACTTTACCGATCATCCAATCAGCTTTTGCTTTAGCAGTGCCATCTCCGAGTCCTACAATGTTTTCAAGTTTAATATCAAGGCCAATACCTTTCAAAAACTCATGTATAGCATATTTTGAATCGGCTGGCCTAGCTGTTAATATAAATACATTTTTATTACCAAACTTCTCATTTCTAGCCATTGCTTTATTAAACATAGGGCCCTCAGCACCTTTCATCACTTTACTAAATTCACTAAAATCAAATTCAGCACCCTCTTTTGATAGTTCTTCGCTTCTTAAAGCAAATTCAGTAGCGTTAATTTTTCCTTTAGTGCCATCAGGCATAGTGTATAATACGTTGCTTTTAGTTGTAGCTAAGGTATCATCAAAATCCCAAACACTAATTCCTTTAGGATTTTTATTATAATCTAAACTAGTAGCAATATCAATTGCAGATTGTGTTGTTACAGATTTTTTAAATCCTGAAGAAAATTTAGTCTGCTTGGGAACATTAACTGTTTTGCTATTTAATGTAGTTATGTCATCAAATGTTTGATTGTACCCTTTTTCTTTTAATAGGTCCTGAGTCGCTTTAGAGTTAAACCTAGCTTTAAAAGGTTCGTCCATGTTGACCCAATCTTGCCCAGGAAAACCGTCTTTATAGTTAGCATCTATAGCTTTTGAAACATCCGTAGGAACTATATAAGTGTAACTAGTTTCTACTACTTTACCTACAGAATTTTCATAAGAAAGGTCCTTGTCGCTAATAAAATTAGCAATTGAGTTTCGTAATTGCTTAACAGGAGTTCCATGTTCTAGGGTATAGTTAGACTTCCCTTCTTCGTTAAAAGCAGGTAACCCATCAACAGCCATAACTCCTTTTACCTCGGAAACTGTTTTCAAAATACTACGCATGTTAGAATTTATAGTATTTAAAATTACAGCTTTTCCTAAATTACTGCCTGCATTACCGTTTTTTAAGAACTCGCTAAATCTTTTTAAGTCTTCAGCAGATTGATCTGATAATTTTTTTCTACCATCAAGATTTACTTCATTAGCGCCAGAGTCTACCGTTTTGCTTAAATCGTCTTTAACTTCTTGAATAAGCACAGGCTCAACAGCTTTTTTACCTGCGGCTGTTTTTATAGTCAACCCAGTACCTGTTTTAGTTTTTTCTAAGGTATACCCTGCAAATGCATTTTTTAAAACTTCATTTTTTGTTATAAACTCTTGCAGACCTTTATTATTACCAAATATACTTCTTCCTAATCCGCTAACAGACCAGCCTCTTAGTGTTCTTAAAAACACTTCCTGAGGGTTAGATGTGCCAATGTCTACTAAATGATTATAATAATTTGATATAGTTTTTTCGCCAGCTAGCTTTGCCCCGTCAGCCTTCAAATTAGAGGCTCCATGAGGCACTCCTAATATACCTTCAACATAGCTAAAATTATAATCTACTACATTGTTTATATAGTTAGAAAAACTAACGCCACTACTTTTGTTCCATTTTTTAAGTTGTTCTTTTTGAGCGGTAGTTAGATTTTTACCTTCAAAAAGCTCATCATTGTTAGTTTTTTGTTTAAATTCTAAGTACGATTCTTTAAGATCGTCTATCATATCTTTAAAAACTTCGTCTTCCTGAGCAGTGATACTTAAAGGATTTATATTATTAATAGAAATATATTTTATAACATTACGAACTTTGTTATCAAAAACATTAAAACCTGTTATATAAGTTTTGCTAAACTTAACCGTGCCTCTTTCTATGTCTTTTAGTAGCACGTTAACAAAATTGTCAGCTAAAGCTACTTTTAAAACTTCTTGGTTTGCTTCAAAAGCCTTGCTTATATCTGAATTTTCATTTTGAATTTCTTTGCTAAAAATTTCAAAAGCTATTTCTTCAGCTATCGCTTTACCTAAAGCTTCTCTTTTTCCTCTAATAAGTTTACCTTTTTCGTCAATAAATAAACCCACAAAGTCAGCATCGGAAACTTCATCAGCAGAAACTCTTCTAACTATTTGATTTCCAGCAGTAGCGCCTCTGGCTAATGTTTTTTCACGATCAATTTCCTGGCCAACCCAGTCTGGGTATGGTATAAATTTTGGATCAAACACATCTTGAACAACGTTTTTACCACCTATATTAACAGTTACCTTCACTCTGTTTCCGTTTTCGTCTACCCTAAAAGATCCTCCTACGGATTTTTCAATAGCCATGGGGATACCACCTATAACTTCTTTTTTGGTATCTTTACCCATTAAAAAAGTAGTGGTCATGTTTTCTATGATAGCTTTCTTATTTTTTATAAGATTTTTCTCATAAGTACCATCCTTTAGCTTACCTAATCTTTGAATAACAAGTTTAGGAGCTGCTTCAGGGTCTCCTACAACTTTACCTATTTTCTTTTTTATTTCCGCAACTAAAGGTGTTGTAGCAGAGTTGTCACCTCTTTTATCTGTAATCTTACTTTTTAGGCTAGCTAAAACTTGTGTTAACTTTCCTGTTATAGCGGTTATTGTAAAGTTAGGTACAATGTTACTTCTAGTAAACGGTGTGTATTTTCTTTTTTCGGCTTCTTGAGAAGCTGAATCTTCTCTAGATGTAACATTCTTTGCTTTATCTAATCCCACGCCGGATCCAGCTGCTGCTTCTTTCTTTCCTTTAGCTAAAGCTTCCTTAACTCTATTTCTTACACCGTATGGGCCAGCTATAATGTAACCTCCAAGACTTTTGTTTGCCGCTAAGGGATTATAATTCATTATGTTTCTTATGAACTGCTCGCTAATAACATCTTTAACAAACTCGTCCATATTTTTACCGTAAATATCTTCTTGGTTGACAATACCGTATCCTGCAGCAATTCTTCTTATCAAAGGATCTAGCATACCTCCGTTAATTTTATCTACAACCTTTCCTGCTATATCTTTTGCGTATGTCGCCTTAGTAGTGCCTTCTGGTACCATTTTGTCAAACTGATCACCTAATCGTTTTTCATTATTTTTAGAATCAAGCTTAGCTTTAGTTTTGTCTTTTGTTTTAGGAGCTGCCGCTTCTTTTTTCTTAGCGTTCTTAATTTTAAACTCTAAATTACGCACAAGAGCATCAAACTCCCCAGGCTCGTAGTCAAATTCATTTTCTTTTATAGTAGCTAACTCTTGAGTAAACAGAGCAACAGACTTGCTACTTCCCTCTTTTTTTGATTTATTAACAGCGTTTAAAACTTGGCTACTAAAATTACCAGACCTAAAATCAGCATTACGATTTAACAAATAGTCTAGCGCTTTTTTAGGAGTAGACACGTCTGCGCTCTTTTTAAATTTTCTCGTAAAATAGCTTTCTTTTTTCCTAGAAGATTCTAAGTCAAAATTGTTTTCAAAATTAAAAAGAATTTCCTGCAGGTGGTTAGTATATTCATCCTTAAAGGTATCTGAAGTAGCTTCCCAGTTAGTTAACCTCCCGTTTTCGTCAAAATATTTAGCATCACCGCTTAAATCAGAGTCTACGTCAGTGCCGTCTGCGTTTTTTCCAGTTCTACCAAACAAGGTTTGCATAGTTATAGAATGAGCTGTTTCTAGATTTTTATTGGTGCTCGCTTCTGTATATAAGTTATTCCTATACTCTTTTGCTTGAGCAGAAGAAAATAAAGCATCGTCAGAAGCATGAGTCATCTCGTGGATCTCTACTGATCCTACAAAAATATCTCCGCTTTCTAATCTTTTTTGAGTTACTTCGCTTTCGTTAGTTACTAAAAACTTAGGGCCATCTTGAGTTTCAATCATTACACCGTTAAAATCTGAATCACCTACGGTTTCTTCTATTTTTCTTTGTTGATCTAGATTTAAGTTATATTGATTTAATCCTAAAATATTACCTTTATCGTCTTTTTTCGTAGGGTCTATTTTTACTAGCTCAATATTTGTTCGTTTTGCAAACTCATCTGCTCTTTTTCTACTTATAGTTTTTGTTGTAGCAGCTGTTGACACCATAAAAAGCTTGTTAGCTCCTGTCTTAAAATATTCTTTTTCTTTATCTTTTTTTGTTAAAGGCTTACCTTTACTGATTCCGTCTGTGTAAGTCATTGACTCTACTCTATCACGAGTATTGTCATCATTTTTAGCTTCATTTACATAACCGTTTACAGTAGTTCTTCTTATTTCTTCAAGAATAAGTGCTAGCTTGCCCCTTTGATCTGCTGCTTTGTATTTTTTACTTATTTTGCTTTTGTTTGATTTTTGTGACCATCTATTTTTTATTTTTTCCCCTTCTTCTCCTAAGTTTTCTTCAACAATAGAATAATCAATGTTTTGTTTTATTGATTCTTGTGAATCTTGTATTTGTTTTAAATCTTGCGAAAAACCATCAGCTTGGTTATTTTTGCCTGTTCTTTTCAATGAAGCAGTATAATTCTCTATTTTTTGATCTACAACTTCTTTTGTATCTCCGGCTTTAACTCCTGCTTCGGCTAACCTTTGCTGCTTAAAAAACTCTAAACCAATTAACCTTCTGTGATTTTCTCCATTTAAAGCTAAAGCATCTATTTCAATACCTGCTACAACAAATCCAAGATCTTTAGTCTCCTGTACTAATTGAGCTCTCAAGTTTTCTTTAACAATAGAACTCAAGTCGGGATCTTTTAGGCTGTTGGTTATATCGCTTATTCGGTTAATCGGTAGCCTTAATGTTTCTTCATGTTTTTTTGTTAACGCATTAGTCATTAAAGAGTTGTACATTATAGAAGGCGTGTTCATCCCTCCTGTAGTGATTAAGGCTGTAACTAATGTATCGTCTAGCTCGCTTAAGTCAAAATCTCTACCTAAAATAGCACTATCTAAAGCAACATCCCCAATAAGTATTGTACCTTCTTCCACTAGCTCGCCTAATGCTCTTTTACCCCATTCTTTGCTTGCAATACCGAACTTTTCTAGACCGTTTCTTTCAAAAAAACTTAACACATTAACACTTGAACCGCCTAAAGCAACGTTTTTAGAACCTTGTTTTATAGCTAAATCTTTAATAACTTTTTGAGCGTTGACATTTGTACCAGCAACATAGGAAACACCAGCTTCAATAAGACCTGTTCCCCAAGAGGATAACAGTATTTGGTTATCCGTCATGTCACCCATAGCAATAACTTCATGAAGCCCAGCTTGCCTGTTTTGATATTCTAAATTTGAAATTAACTTATTATCATAAAGATTTTTTAAAGTTTTTAAACTTTCCTCAGCCTCCTCTTTATTGTCAACTAAAATATTTAAGTTTCTACTTTTTTGAGCACCTGAAGAAATACCAAACTCAGCGCTAACTGTTAAACGCGACAACCAAGGAGCTACTTTTAGCCCAGCTCCTAGATAGCTAGTACTCATTGCCATAGCAACATTAACACTTTGCTGAGCCCCTGTTCTTGTTGCAAAAAAGCCAAATCTACCCTGATCTAAAGCTTGCTCATAAGTTAACTGGGTTTCATAAGCGCTTTGTCTATTGTCAAGCATTTTTTGCTCTTCTATAGCTTTTTCTTTAGAAACTTTACCTCCAAAAGCTGTAGGTAAAGCTAAGTAAGTTCCGTAAAGAGCCGTGGAAATATCATTCGCAAGGATACTGCCAGGATTATAAGTCTTTGACGTTAAATTTAGTATTTGTTTTGGAGTTATACCCGGATTACTGGTTTTGTCTATGTGTTTTAAATAGTCAGAATTTAATGAAGCAATCGCTAGCTCTTGTTCATCTGAAAATTGAGAGTATGTTTTTTGTATTTTTTGCCACTTTGAAAAAAGTTTTTTAGCAGCTTCTTTATCGGTTGCCTTAGAGTCGTCCCATGTAAATTTTATACCTGTATCTTTAGAGGCTTCCATCGAGTAACCTACATTAATTCCTTTTGCTTCGGCTGCTAAGTTTTCAAGCATTGAGCCTAAAACGTTGGATTGGGTATTTTGAGTTTTAGAAATAATATCAGCTCTGTCTTTGAAACTATTTTCAACATCCGCTTCCTCCATTGATTCAAGAATAGTACCTGCAGCTATAAGATTTTTTTGACCAGAAGCATCAACAATACCTTCCCATATAGTTTGAATGTTTGAATCTGAAACTCCTTTTGCGTATTTTTTATAGCCTTCTTTGTATATTTCTTCTAAAACTTCTGGATTAATTTTGTTTTTTAAATCGTCAGAAAGCCCTGCTAAATTAGTATATCTTGCGTACATCTCTTTAGGAGAGACGGCTTTAGAAGGTGCAGGCATACCTAAAGGAGCACCTGACTGCTTAGAAAAAAATCCTTTAGCAATATTATCGTTTAAAACAGTTTTTATTTCTTCAACCTCGTCTTCGCTAAGACCGTATCCCTCTTTTGTTAACTCACTAAAAAGATTATCAATAAAAGTACCAGAAGATAAATAAGATTTTTTAGTATCATTGCTTTCTTCAACTCTTTTTAACTCACTAGGATTAGTTTCATTAAGTGTTTCTTTTAGATCACTATAGGCAGCGTATATATTATCCTGAGTTGTTTTAAAGTCTTCATCAGATATGTTTGATTTAAACCAATTCCTAGCATCGTCAAAAGATCTTTCAGTAGAAATTAACTCGCCGTTTTTATATATTCTATAGTCATTTATACCTAATTCATTGCTGCCTTGTCTTTTTCCTCCTCGGAACTCGCCTTCAATAGTATACCCTGTACCTTTTAATCTAAAATTTAACGATTCTACATTTTGCTTAGGGCTGTTGTCGTAATTTCTAGAAAAAATAGACTCTTTTAGTAACACGTCTTTTTTATCAAGATCTACTGACGTAACTTCGTTTTTTGAAAAATCGTAGTCAAAAGTCTTTTTTAATTGTTTTATTTGATTAGCAGTTTTAATCCTACCCTCCTTTGAATCATTTTCAAAATTTATTATAATTTTTTCTTTTGTAAAAGGGTTTGTGTATGTTATTTCGTCTTTAGCAAAATTAAGTCCATTAGGAGTTTCTTGAATATCAACAGCTCCTTTAAATTCTTTATTAACTATTTCTATAAACTTTTGTTCATCAATATTTGCAAGTGCATACGGATTACTTAAGTCCACGCCTCCGCTAAAAGCACGCTTAGTCTCTATAGCTATCTTGTCTTCAATGTCTTTTATTTTACCTATATAGTCAGACAACATACTGCCACTAATTCCGCTTCTGTAATCTTCCTTAGCTTTATCTAGTTGTTTTTCTAAAGCTAAAATTTCAGGAGTCTTATATTCTTCTTTGGGATCAGGATCTTGTGAATCCGAAGAAATATTTACCAAAGGCAATTCCGTATCTACCTCTATTGTTTCCTCCGGAAAAGTTAACTCCTCGCTCATTAAAGCCTGTTGAGCCTCCGTGAATGGCGCTGGTTCGTTTACACGCAGAACACCCGCACCCGCTGCACTGCTGTCTGTAAAATTTGTTTCTTCAGACTCTATATTTTCTTCGGCTTCAGGTACTACATTGCCGTTTTCTCTGTATTGTCTAACTTTTTCATCAATTTCTTCTTCTGAAAAACCTTGGTCTATTAAGCTATTAATGTATTCTTCTAATGTCATAAAATTTAATTTGGTCTAAGTTGTTTTAATTCTGTTAGATACGCTCGAAACGCTTGGTCTTCTGTTTTATCTTTATTATCTGGATTACTTCTATATACATTTGTTATCCAATAATTTTTTCTTCTATCTTTTTCAGCTTTTATTTGCTCTCGAATAATAGATTCATTGCCTGGTCCGTATTTATCTATTAAATAATGTTCAAGACTTAACCTATTAGATCCGCTAACGTCGCTTTTTTCCAACAAACTAAAATCGTAATTAATTTCCGTATCAGCCATTTTTTTACCTTCACTGTCTACAAGGCCTCCAACCGTAAACTGAATACCCGTTAATGTTTTACCCCCTGTAAAGTTTTTGCTTAAAGCAGAATTAAATTTTTTTCCATCAGTATTTTTAAAATTAACAGGCACTGTAGTTGTGGGTGAAAGAGTAACATTTACTTTTTCTGAAAATAAATTATTTTTTACATCTGTTAAACTTCCAGTTAATGCATTTTTTATATTTAGTGCTATATTTTTTTCATTGTTGCTAGGCTCGTTTGGTTTTCTAGTAGAGGTTCTCCCTTGATTAAATGTAACTTGATTAAGTTTTAAAGCTCTACCGTCTTCTCCTGTTGTATAACCTTTATTAGCAACCGATATTTTCCATTTTTCAGCCGCATAGTCTTGCATAATTCTAATTTTTAAATTATCATCAAGATCGGCAGCTGTTTTAGGGTCTCTGTAATTTTTATCTCCTAACTCTTTTTGTAAATCTTCAGATAGGGTAAACCCTGTATCTTTAGTGAATTGGCTCCATCCTGATTCAAAGAAAGCTTCATCATCAGTAGAATATTTATTTAAAGCAAAAGTATTTGCAGCTGTTTCTGCTCTTGAATAGAATCCGTCAGTTATATATTTAGTAGAATCTTGAACAGTTGTAGTGATTGTTTTGTTGTTGCTATCTTTTATTGTAATTGTTTTGTTATTTGCAGTATTGTAGTCAGGGGTTCTATTAAAAGCGCTAGTAATACCTTTAGTTCCCACGCTTTCATTTATACTAGCCTGTAAGTTATCTTTTAGTTTAAAATTTCTATTAAGATAAGCTTCATCCATGTCTTGTGTATTTAAAAACATTTCTTTACCCCCTGACATTACGTAAAATCCCTGTTTAATTTTACCGTATTTATCTGTTTTAGAACCTTGCCTTATAGCGTTTGGACTATTATTGTTTAAATTAGTGAAATCAGCTCCGTTAAATTCAATTTGTTCTTTATTTTCATTTATAAATCTAGTATTAGAAACAACACCATCATTTACTGCATTGTCTCCAATTCTTTTAATATACCCAGATAAATTAGAATAGCTATTTTTAACGTCGCCAATTTGTCTAAGTATTGCATTCATTTTTCCTTGATCTTTCTTTTTAAATGCATCAATATATTGCGGCCTAAAAGAACTCATCGCAATTCTAGCGTTGTCTGTAAATAAATCATTGGTTTTTAAATCAACACCTCCGGTCATTGCGTTTTTGTTTATTCCTCCAAAAACCTCAACATTTGTGTCAAGCTGTATTTTTTTTGCTTCTTCGTCTAAAGCTTTTTTTTCTTTTTCCTGCTCTTTTAGAAAGTCAAGCCCTGGTTTTAAACCTTTTTCAAAACCCTGACTAAAAGCGCCGTAGTCTACTATACCTTCTGTTGGATTTTGATACGCTCCACCAGATGTTCTTGTTTGTTGTCGTCTTGCCATTTTTATTTAATTAGTTTAAATTCAACGTCAATCTTAGAATAGTCTACCCCGTCATATATACCTGAAAAGTTTTTAATAACAGCATTTTTTGGAGCTTCATCAGACATAACACCTTGCCATGTACCTCTACCAAAAGACTTATCAATATATTCAAAACTATATATATTTAAACCACTTTGTGATCTACCTATTTTATTTATATTCTTTTTTAATCTACGGTCTGAGATCCCTGAGGCATAAGCACCTAAATCATTGCTTGTAGGAGGGATTAAATTTGTATTTGAGCTATTTACATTAAACATGTTGTTATTACTCACAGCGTCTGCAAAACCGGTTGAGTTATTGCCTCCAAATAGTTGACCAAAACCTCCTGTTGCAGCAAAACTACCAATACCGCCTAGTGCTTGACCAATACCACCCATCATTTGAGAGCCGTAAGCTGCTGATTGTTGAGAGGCGTTACTTAATTGAGCAGATACTCTATTTAATTTTTGCATTTCTCTAGATTCTTGAGCCCCAAATACGAATTGCTTACCTTGAGCCATAGCCATTTGAATTCGCTGCTGCTCTTTCATTCTATTCATTTCTAATTGCTGTTGCCCTTGAGCTCTTAATTGTGCGTTTCTGGCTTCCTGTTGCGCTATGCTAGCTGAAACACCTTGTTTAGAACTTAAAGCTGCCTGTGCAAGCGCAGTGGCTCCACCGGCTCCAGCTCCTGTGGCTCTTAATGTATCTAAACTGCTAGCGAGCGATATATCTGTTTGCTGAGCTTGCATTTCTGCTGCCTCTGTTGCAACTTGTAGATTTGCAAACGGATTTGACAATTGACTTGATAAATCTGTTACATCTGCAAAAGGGTTGACAATAGCCTGCCTGTTTTGTTCTAACCTATAAAGTTGTTTTTGTAAAGCTTTTTCTCTTCTAGCTGCTTTTCTTCTAGCTGCACCGCCAAATATAGCTTGGCCAAGGCCACCTAAAATTTGCCCGCCTATCATACCTAAAAGATTACCTCCAAGGCCGCTTGATTCTTCGCCCATAATTTATTAATATAAAGATTGTTCGTAATTAAAACCTACTGAAAATAATTCAGCATGGTTTGTTATGTTTAATGTTTTATCGTTGTTTACAGGCTCATGCTCGAATGTTACTTCCGCAAAAAATCCTTTAATACCTGTTGTATTCAACGCACTAACCCCTGATATTGTCGATGTATCATTGATCTTTATTTGCCCGTAATATTTTTTCTCTAAAGGTGTGAAACCTACATACTTTAAGTTCCCGTCGTACGGAGACAAATATCTACCTGTTATGTTACCTGGTATAGGATACGCATTGTAGTCGTTATCATCGTCTGCTGGAGAGAATAATTCTATAACTTTCCAGTTTTTAGTTCCTTCGTAATTAACTGATTTGTAATACTTAACTAAAGAAGGATTTTGATTACTTACTATAGTTATAGTACTAGGGTTAAATTCACCGTAGAAGGTATTCTTGTTATTGTTTGAATAGTGCTCATAAAGATCACCAGCATTCCAAGTATAAAACTTATTAGCTAAACTACCCCCGAACCTAGGTTTATAAGTGTGAAACGACGTCCAGCCGTTAACCCTGTCGTCAAAAGACAATGTTTTATAATTTGTTTTAAGTGGAGTTATACTTGTGTTAAAAGCGTTGTTTGAATATGTTTGCTTATTGTACTCCGACTCAGTTGACCCTTGTAAGCTTAGTACATAGTTTTTTGAATGCACGTCAAACATACCATACGCTTTGTCTGCATTTTTTAATTCATCTCTAAAAAAGCTTCGCATACCATAAGATGAAATTTCAGTTATTCCGTCTCTAGATAATCTAAGCACAACACCTTTGTTTTTATCAGTAAAGTATTTTCTAAAACCGTAAACAGCAAAGCTTTCTGGATTTTTACTTATACCGTATTCTCCTAAATAAGGAACAATTTGACCAATAACTTTAACCCCCGAAGTCGTCAATCCTAATCCTTCTGCTGTAAAAACCGCATCTTTATCTATCAGCGCTGAGCTGACTTTATTTTCTTGAAATATAATTAAGTTAGTATCTTCAGCATACAACTTTTGGATACTACCGTCAGAAGCGTCTACAGCTCTGGTTATAGGTTCAGAAGAGTTAAACTCGTTTGTTTGATTTATATCTGTTCTAGAATTAAATATTCCAGAATATATCATTGCGTTAAATCTATGGTTAAAATCATAGCTTTCATCAGTAGCATACGCTTTAACACCATAACCCATAGAATCTTCATTAAACCCACCCTTAATCCTAGATTCTTCTACGTGCCAATTTGAAGCTTCTCCTGCTGCGTCAAAATCATTTAAGTCTATACCAGGAGGACCTCCTCCGCTAAATACTCGTGTAACTAAATCTGTCTGTGGTTTTATTACTACAGAATTGAAATATGATATTTCTAATGTATATGCCATAATAATAATATTACGTGTTTATTTATTTATTTATTAATAATTATATACCTTGCGCTTCTATAACAATACCTTGTGAATCCACTTGAATTGCTTCTACAGAAATTTCTTCAGTTCCAACGTGCGCTCCCCACCATAAACTTCTACCCGTAAAAGGCCTGGAGCCTGCTGGAGCATCCCTGTCTCCAATCCTAACCTCATCACCTACTTCTGGAAGATCTTGTTCCCCGTTATGTGAGACAGCTACAGAAGTCCGTCTTTCTGCATCTGAAGCGCTTTGAAATTCCGGAAATCCTGTCCAAGGACTAGGGTCGGCATCTGGTGTGAGATAAATTGTTTTAAACCCTGATGTCTGACCTATGCTTACTATTATTTTAATTTCTTTGTTTGTAAATGGTTTGTTGCCATCCGCATCTACTATATTTTCTATTTCATCTTCAAAAACCGTTATAGTCATTGAAACATTTCCAGGTGTTAAACTTGCTCCTTGTCTTATAAATATTTCACCACTCGACTCATTTACAATAAAAGGGAACGCGTCTGTAGGATCGGTTACTGGATTATTTACATCTTTAAATATAAGGCCAAAGCTTTGGTCCGCTACAACTGCAGAACCATTTACAGCCCCCATTCTACCTATTAGCACAGGTTCGTTTGCGCTTGAATCGTCTTCACTTACAGGTATTATTTCGCTTCCTGTGCTATAAGCAAAACCTTCATTATCGTTAGTTAATGTTAAAACAGGTAAAGCATTTTCTAATTTAATACGCTCTTCAAATTGCCCTCCTGAAGATATAGTATAATTTTCTATAGCTCTTGTAATTGTTTCCCCTCCAAAGACTGCTTGGATATTAAACGTATAGAAGTACCCATGAGTGCCATAGAAAAACTCCTCTTTTGTTTTAATATAGTATTTATTTTCTAATGGATCTTCTATAATCTCAAATTTATCGTTCGCTTGCGTAGAAACGTTGGTAGCTCTGTTAATCTGTTGAACACCTAAAAGAGTTATAGTAGCATCTTGTTGTCCTTGATCGTTAGAAGCGGTAACTATACCTACTCTACTTCCTATCGGATCACTTTCTTGTATACCTCCGTTAAATTTCTGTATATTAATTTTATTTAAACCTGTAAATGAAGATAATACAGCAGTGTTAATATCAGATACTAATCCAGCTGAAGAAGTTTCGTAAAATATATCTATTTTAGAATTAAAAGGTTCGGTTTCAAAAACAGAAATAGCACCTTGGTTTGCCGCTGCTGGTAAATTTGTTGTATTATCCGGTAATGCTATTTTAGCTAATAACCGACCTTTTCTAACACCGCTTATCTTTAGTAAAGTGCTGTCAAAATACGCTTCGCCGTAGTTTATTTCTGGATCCATCCCATGCTCTTTGAGCGTACCTATTTCAATAACATTTAGTAAACCATCTGAAGATAATAATCCACCTCTATTTGGCACATAAGGAGCTTCATATAAAGCGTGGCTAGAGTCTGTAGTTGTTCCACTTCCGGTTCCGCTAACAATATCCCTAACATTGTAATTAATAACCTTAGGGTATAGCCTAATTTTACTACCGGCTAAACCTGTTTCTCTATCAGTATCCGTAACATCTCTGGGTACTTTATTTACATTATCACCAGATAGGTTTATTAAGGCTGTAGGGCTACTAGTATTTCTAGCTATACCATCCCCGTATACATTGTAATACTCTTGCTGTTGTTGTTTTACAACTATTCTATACGAATACCACCCATAAGGATTTGTATCAGGATCATAAGCATCGCCTATTATATCTTCAAATCTAATTCTTAAAACATCACCCCAGTTTTCTTCATTAGTTGAATTTACAGAGTAGTCATTCCAAACACTAGAATCGAATAAATCTTTCGACTTAGCAGGAACATATGCTGAAGATCTTTTTAACGATGTTTTTCCGTTAAGTTCTATAGGTAATATAACCGGTGATTGTCTGCCAAATACATCAGACAAAATAACTCCTACTTGATATTCTCTTCTTTGTTTTATAGAGTGATATTTATACTCTTTATAAAGGTAATCGCTTTCACTTGAGTCTCCTGCGTTTTTTAAAGAAGTATTAACTTCAAAATTTAATTTTGTTTTATTTAAACTTCTCTTCTCAATATAGTTTCCGTACACTACCCTGTTACCTATAATTTCTTGCGATTGCGCCCTTAAGGGAACATTATCAAACACTCTTGTTCCTTGGTTTCTAGGTAGTGTTTTAAAAGGCTCTGAAGATTCGTAGGTATAATCTATAATCCCAGTGTTAGACACGGTAGTTGAATTAGGTAGAACGTCTACGACTCTAATAGGTAGGTCACCGTCAATAGCGCATAGTATTTGGACTTCTTTTATTTGATATGTATTAAATACATTTGAAGAGTTTTCAGGCATTTTTAATTGAAAAATAATTTTATTTATACAATTAATCATACTGTCTAGCTCATTATTCTGAGCCATCTTTTTTATTTGATCCGGAGATAACCCTGTTAAAGTACCTTTGTATATTTCAGGTAAAAAAACCGCTTGAGTAAACGGAGCTATTGTGGAATATTCACCATCTTCATATCTAAACCTATAGCTAAACCTAACAAATTGATTTTCTAAAAAGTCTGATTCTATATCTGCGTCCGTAGTAGCCGAAGAGTCATTAGAACTATCTAGTAGTCTTAAAGGATAGAACGGAGCAAACTTAGCAACACTGATCTTTCTTTCAGAATCATAGAAGCTAGAGTTATTTAAAGCCGTTGATATATTTATTCTTCTAGGTTGGTTGAAGTTGTCTGTAAAAAATAACAAGTTATTTAAAATATTAACACCAGTTATTTCGTGAGTTGTAGAAAAGTTTAAAAATAAACCTTGAGATAAAACTGAAATACTACCATCTTGCTTATACATTAGTATTGCGCAAAATAATTGCCCAGGATTTAATTCAGTAGTACCTTCTGTTTCTTGTTGCTTAGCCGTTTTTGGTCCGTCAGATGCTCCTATTAATCCTCCTTCTGTAGAGTTAGGACAAGTGTAGTTAGTTATGAAATAAAATGTTCTATCATTGGGTTCATCAAAATAGCTACCTATAGTTTCTAAATTATTGAAACCATCTAGCAGTCTTAAAGGCACTAATGAATTACCTTTTATGTTTTGAATTGTACCAACGTCTTGGGCTTCAGAAGTAGAAATTTGAATATTTTGAGCCGTACGGTATTCCCCGTTAGGTAAGAGCCTAGCGTCAATGTCTTTATTCATTTTACCCTGAAGAAATGCTTTTTTATCTTCAGCCATGTGCTAGTGTTTTATTTGTTTTGATTTATTTCTCATCACCTGTGTCATTTCCGATAGTTTCATATTTGACAACCTTAATTTAGCGTTTCTAAGTGATGCTCTTTTTTCTTTTTTGTATCTTTGCACTATGTACTCCGATATATTTCTTTTTGCAGCTAAAACGTTATAAGCTATGTGTTTGTACAATGCTTCTTCTGCAAGTTTATTAATTTTCATTTCAGCATCAGTGCCTAGTCCGTCAGATATATATTCTACAACTATTATTTTACCTGCTAAATCACTACTAAAAGCAAAACTACCTGTTCTTTCGTTAATCGTAAAAAATCCGTTTACCTGAGTAGTTTCCGGTGTTGATCCGTATCTTCTACCATAATCACTTCTTAAGTAATCATTAGTTGTTAAATACACACTGTCTTCTGAAGATAAATCTCCTGTTACATTTTTAGTATCAAAGTTTTTCCACTTTTCTTCTGTAATTGAACTACCTTCTACAATGTCACCATTAGAATCGTATACATAATCATAGTTATTATCTTGTATAGGCGCTTCTGTGGGGTTTGCAGTTAGTCTAGTAGGGTAAATGATCCTACGAATACCAGAGTTGTCTATATAACATATTTTAACATAATTAACATAGTCTTGTGGCATAGGTATAGAAAGTGACGCTCCTAATTCTACCTCTTGAAGTTTAACTGTTTTTAAAACATCGTAGCTAAATTCTTGCAGTCCTCTTTTTGCATGGAATATTACATCAGATTTTGCAACTCTGTCTATAAGTTTACCGTCACCTACATAAGCAATCATAAAATTATCTACAATTTCTTTTATAGATGTATATTGATAACCTCCGAATACCGAAGCTTCGTAGTAATCTTGACTTGTTTGTCCGTCTAATAATCCCATATTATTGCTCTTGTTGTGTTATTGATTGTTGTTCTTGCATTGCAGACTGTATAACTAAAGGATCTTTAATTGTTATACCAAAGTATTGTAGAATACCTAATATTAAATCTACTTCATCCGAAGGGTGTAGTGTGAAATTTGTAGAACCCGAAGTTGTATAAGTGTATATAGGTGTACCAAAACTAGCGGTATCAACCGTTGAATTCCATTTAGGATCAGCTGGTGTACCAATGTAGTACATTGAAACCGATGTTAAAGTAGTTGGGTATACGTATATAGAATCAGAGCTAACATAATACATAGGAAATGTAGTAGATGGCGCTGTTAACGGCGAGGCTAATAAAAAGCTTAACTTAGATTTATCTATTCTCTCTATTTGAGTTAAATGATCCGTAGATGAAACATTTATAATATTGTAGACACCTTTTACATCATAGGAACCAGTTGACGAGTTAGGTAAATTACCTACTCCTGATAATAATGATATTGTACTAGTTGCACAAAAAGGATCTATTTTGTCTTGTATTTTTCTAGGAATATCACCGTAACCTTCAACCCCTCTTCCTCTCGATTGGCTTGTTACAGCTCTATTATATTCATAGAAGGCTCTGTCTAGTAATTCTAATTGTACTACCTTAGCTATTTTATTAAAATTATCTGGTGTTAAATAACCACTACCCTTTTTATTTATTATAGATAAAACTGTAGTATATACTTTGTTTACGTCAATCGCCATATTTTTATTTTTATTATAGTAGTGCAGCCACTATTAAGCAGATGCACTACTTATAATAATCACACTATTTTAACTTTTTTTCTATTGATTTGAAGATTTCTACTCCTTCGTCTGTTTTCAAGTAAGCTGCAAATGCAGAATACGGGTTTTCATCAAAGGGTACTGTCATCAATTTTTTATTGTTTGTACCCCAGGTAAAAGTTCTTTGGTCTTGAGATAAAGCTATAATACCCATTTCGCTAGCTTTTATTGCTAAGTTTCTAAGCATTACATTATCGTCATTTACTAATTCTAAGAACAAAACTGGATTGTATCTAGCAAACATATATAAATCTCTTTTAAGCTCCGCAGAACTCATTGTATCAACAGATGAGCCAAGTTCTACTCTAAGTATAGCTTCAGCTTGATCTATTTCAATTGACATTGCGGTATTTAAAGCTTTCATTTCAGTTTCAATATCCACTAAATCTTCTTTTGCTTCAGCAACTTCATCTCTTTCTGTGTAAATATAATCTTTTTTAGGATGATATAAACTTAAAAGTTTTTGTAAAGGTTGATTTGTTTTAGGTACATTAAGTACTCCTTCTTCAAAAATAATATGATCAAGTATCACATTACCATCTTGTTCATCTATAAAACAAGACCTTTGGTTGCTAGCATATCTTATTTCCCTATTATAGCCTGCACTTTCATCAAACCATAATAATGGTTTTCTAGGTGTAGATTTTGAAGTTAATACATAACTTAAAGGACTCATTGCAGTTAGATAATACTGCCTATCTTTTATTTCCCAGCTTGGTTTAACTGGTTGTTGTACTATTGGAGCGGCTTTAGCCACTACATTTTGCTGAGGAGCAACCTCAACTTTCTTTGCTGGCGCTTTTTTTGCTGCCATAATATAATATAATTTAATAGTTTGTAAAATGTGACGATAGCTAGTTTATATATATAATAAGAGGCTATTGTCGTATAAGAGTAATAATTACCCCCGTAATTACAACGAGGGTAATATTACATTAGCTAATTGACTTATGAGTCAAGGGTAATTGCACAGCTTAAAATATCGCTATGAGCAAACACAGAGTTTACGTCATCACATACTACTAAGCTATCACTACCGCTAAATGATCCAATAGCCGCAATTTTAATAGCTAAAGCTTTGAATACATCTAGTTCTTTGTCTGCAGTACAAGTTAATGTAACAATGTCACCGCCATCGTTTTTGCCAATTGAGCTTTTGAATTTTACAATTACAGCTCCATCACCAGCAACAGTCACGCCTAAAAGCGAGCTTACAGGGTACATTGCAGCATCATCAGCTGCATCAATAAATATTAAAAATTTTTCCATTTTTATTTAGTTTTTAAAGGTTAATATTATGATTCTTTTAGCATCACAAAGTTATTAGCTCCTTGAACTACTAAACATCTTTCAGATAAATAATGTACTTCCATTACGTCTTCTCCAGTATAAGAAGCAGATCCAACAGAACCAGTAACCCAAGACTTTAATCTTCTGTCGTCAGTTTGTGAAGCTCTATATCTTACGTGTAAGAAAGGGCGATTCATGTTTTTACCCATTGATTGATCATATACAGTAGAAGTTCCAGCAGGAATTAAACATCCTGAAACGTCTCCAAAACCACCTCTTGCAGCAGCATCGTTTAAGTATTTCCAGTCTGACTTGTAGAAATCATAAGATCCTCTACGGAAAGCAGAAAAACCTAAGTTTAACGCCATGTCAGCATCGTTTTGGAATACACCAAAAGAAGCACCACCTTGATAGTTAGAGTTTAATCCAGCAACCATATCATCCAAAGTAAGAGCTAAAGAACGGTTAGTATATAACATGTTCTCCTCAATAGCACCTTGCTTATCAAGATTTTTAAGTAAAAGATCAAAGTCTCCTAAAGAAGCTAAGTCTTCAAATACGTTACCTCTTGTTTCGATTGCAGAAAATAAACCTTCAGTACCTACGCTACCTACGTCTACTCCTAAACCTCCTGTTGCGTCGTGAATTGTAGAAGCAGCTGCACCTTTTACAGATTCTACCATAGAAGTTTCTAGGTAATCTTCAAAACGTAATCTAGTTTCTCCAGCAGCTTTTAAATACCAAGAAAATCCAGTTTGTCCAGATTCATCAGTTGTTTCAACCCATCCAATTTGAGCGGTATCAGATCCAGAAATCTTAAAGTGATCTTTAATGATAATTGGTCTGTTATCAAATTTAGTAAACTCTGGCTTTAATTCACCTGACATTTTGTCAGATCCTTTTGCAAATTCAGAACCATATACAAATATGTTTAATTGCTCATTATCAACAAAACCTGCAGTAGATAAACTAGCAAATTTATAAGGTAATAAAGTAGCGTCAACAGTACCAGCGTCACTAGCAACTCCAGTAGAAGTTGAAACATAACACTGAACAGTTTTAAGACCTGTAGCAGCATCTGTTACTAAAACAGTGTTACCTACTCTTAAAGAGTTAGTATTAGAAGATCCTAAAGATATAGTACTGTTAGCTTTTGCTTCTACTTCAATACTAGTAGCAGATCCAGCAGCCCCAGAACTTTTATATGCAATATGTAATCTATTTTGCTCAGACCAAACTACTTGATCAGATTCCATAGGCATTTCAGCGCCTACCATTTGTAAAAATCCACCAATTGTACGGTTTCCGTATCTTTCAACTTCTTCAGCGTATAATTCTGGTAAATATTGTTGTGCCCACCCTTGGCCGGCAGTGTTTGCTAAGTCTAAGTAGTTATTGTTACTTACTGTTGGACTTGGCATAGGAGTTAGTGAAAATGATCCACCTAATCCTGTAGATGTGTTAAATCCCATTTGTTTGTTTTTTTAAGTTGTTTATTTTTTTATTTTAAATTTCAACTTTGAACTATTCTCTCCACCTAACACTTTAAATTTCATTCCGCCGGCTTCTACAACTGGTTTATTAGTTCTAGCACCCATATCAATATTTTTAGAATTGATAGCGGTTTGTTTTATAGCGTCAGCCTTACCTTGCTCATAAAAATGTGATACAATTTTATCAATATTTTTACCTGCATATAAAGCTTTGTGATAACCTTTAGCGTCTTTCATCATATCATTTTCGTCGAGGAACTCCCTCACAAAATTAGATATGTCGCTTTGGTAATTCTTAACATCACCTGCATTTTTTACATTATACCTATATTTTTTGTCTCCTACTTTAAAATCAAAACCTTTGAAATTTTCGTTAAAAACATTATTGGTACTTTGCTCAAATTGCTTGTACTGTTTTTTTTGAACCTCACTAGTGGTAGCTTGTTCTTGGTTGTACTTATTGTAAAAGTTAATAGCTTCTTGCTGCTCGGACGATAACTTAGAACCCAACTTGACTTCCTTGTAATACTCATCTTTCATACCATTAAGAAATTTCTTAGCTTTTGCAACTTCTTCTTTTAGTGTCAACTTCTTTTTTCTAATATCTCTTTCATCGTCAATATCCTCGTCGTATGAGAAGTTATCTTCAATTAAGAAACTTATTTCGTCATTATCTAAATGACTTTTTGTTGACTTGTAATATTCTTTTAATAACGCAGTATCATCTACGCTTGAATAGTCAGCGTTTAATCTAACGTATTCTTCTATGCTTCCGCCAGTGTCCTCCATAAACTTAACCAGGTTTTCAATATTTTCTGGTAAAGCTCTTTGAGGTGTGGCTTCTACTTTTTCTTCAATAACAGGTTCATTAGTTTGAACTGCAACTGGAGTATCTTCAATATCAGATACTTCTTCTAGTATGCTTTCTTCTTCGCTGCTGCTTTCTTCTTTTTCTTTTTTGCTACTACTTTCTTCTTTGTTGTTGCTCTCGCTGACGATTTCATTTTCCCGTACATCTTGATTTGTGTTTTTAGTTTGAAATTCTTTTAATTTTCCTAGGTCTAGTTTAATAGTCCCGTCTTCTTTTATCTCTCTATAAGAGATTTCATCTTTAGGTGTTTCAGTTTGCGCTGCTTCATTAGTTTCGGCAACGTTGTCTTCAACAACCTCTTCGATTGGTTGGTTTTGTTCTGACATAATATAATATAATTAAATAGTTAAAAATTTATCACCTTGGTTCAAATTGCTCAAGACCAAATCCACCTAAGTTATCCATTCCTGCGGATTCAAAACTTTTGGGCGGCGCATTATTTTTTCTTTGATCTATGAGCTCACTTTGCTGTGAGGCTTGTATTTTAGTTCTTTCGTCTTTACGGTCTTCTTTAAACTTATCCTTTTCGTTAACCTGCTTTAACTGCATTTCTTGTAGTTGCATGTTTAAATTAAACTCGTGTTCCATCAATTCTTTCTTTATAGCTGCTTCTCTTTCCATCTTAGCTATTTCTAATTGATTTTTTATTTGCTCTAACTGGGCTTTAGATTCTGTTAGCGCTTGTTGCTTTTGCATATCAGCCTGAGCTGCTGCTTGAGCAGATTGTGTATTAGATTGCGTTTGAGCTTGAATGTTTCTTTGTTGTTGCTCTTGATCTAATTGTTGTTTCTTTTTTCTACGTATTTTAAGAAGCTGATTAGCTAATTTTATATTACGCACTTCTCTAACTTCTATAGCGTCCTCTAAATATATCTGACCAGATTGTAAGGCTACTTGTATATTGTTTTCAAGCTTTGCTTTTTCTTCTTCATCTGGTGTTAATTCTAAGAATATACCAAAATCATGTAAATGCAGATTAGCCATTTCTTCTAACGTAGATACATTGAACTTACCTAATGTTTTTATAAAAGACTCTTTAGTCGGTGAATATTCTATAACATCAGAAACACGCATTGCAATACACTCTGCCATTGTTAGGGTTATATACAAGCTTGATTGCAATAGGTGCCTTGTTGCTGTGTTAGAATTTGCCGCGGCCATTTTTTGTAGACCTACTAAAGCATTCTTATCTGGTATTCCGCCATCTCTAGCTTCGTTTAAACCAGTTACATCACGCATCATCTGTAAGTAATAATTGTATGTACTTATAAGTGCGTTTATTTTATTGTTACCACCGTTTGAATTTAATTCAGTAATAGGCAGCCTCCCTCTGTTCATATCACCGTCTTGCGTCATTGATCTACCAATAACACTACCGGTTTGGAAATACATGTTTAATGCTTCCTGAGGATTATAATTTGTTCCGTTACCTAAATCTATTTCAGCTAAAGCATCAGCGTCTAAATAAACACCGTCAGGTACCACTCTAGATAATACTTGTTGTAACTTTAAGTGTGTCAGTTGAATCATATCCGCAAAATTAGTCATACGACTAACTAAAGATTCTATTCTGCCTTCATACATTCTAGGTGCACAGATAGCATAACTCATTTGAGCTTTTGTAGTATCTGCTTTAGGTCTTATCATATTTTTCTTAAGTTCCCACTTAAGTATGTCACTACTACCTATAACTTTAACACCTTCATATATCACTTCTATAGCTCTATCAACTTTTTCAAAGTCATCATTAGCTGGTGGATTAAAGGTATCATTTTTTTCAATAGCCTTACTTCCTCCTGTAGCTGTTTTCTTTATCTTATGAACCTGAGTAGCATAAGTCTTATATTCAAAATATAGAACAGATATGCTATTGCTTTCATTTGATTTAGAGTTATACCCACTGTTTGTATGCGATGTATTGTATCCTTGGTAAGATTCTAACTGCTCATCTGTTAACTCAGGAAATTCTTTCTTAAGCTCATTGGTGTATATTTCTTTTACTTCACCTACATAATATATATCATCAAAGTAAGGCGAATCTGTATTTGAATATACAAGATCAACTGGATCTACATACTCTACTTTAATACCTTCTGCTTTGTTAAATGAACTTTTAGCGGCACCAATACCTATAACGGTTAAATCTCTTTTTACACGTCTAGATACTAATTCGTATTTGTTTTTATCAAACACACTGTTTATAGCTTCTTCTTCAGCAATTTCAATTGCTTGCTTGTACTCAAGCTGCATGTGTATTTCAAGTTCTTCTGATGTTTCAGGTAACTTGCTTTGATCTGTTTGGTATATATCAATTCCTAATTGACCAGCAACTGCATCGTTAAATGGCTTAGCTGCCATATCCTCAGCTATCTTAGTTACATAATCTGTTCTTTCTTGTATTGAAGCAGGGTCTTGTGAATAAGCTTTTATTTCGTATGACCTATCTGCCATACCGTTAACAACAATATCAACAAACTTTGGTATAATTGGCACAGGTTTCCAATCTAGGTTCATGTAAGATAAATCTCCATTGATAGATAATTCATCTTTATACTTTCTAACAGACTGTTCTCCTCTGGCGTATAATCTTAAAGAGTGAAAAGACTGTCTAGACGTAGAATATCTACCTGACCCACTCCTACCGTTGTATCCGTCTTTAGAATTAAACCACTCGTGCTCTATAGCTCTACCAACTTGTGCTCCGTATTCAGCACTCATTTTCTCTATATCGCTAACCGCTTGGCTTGGAAAAGAACTTTTTATAGCTTTATTAATCATTTATTTATATTATTTGAGATCTGTGCCCTTTATTATCATACCTTTTTATCCCAAGATTTATACTTTTAACTTTTCTTTCTTGCGTTGGAGCATAAAGGTTTTTGTTGCAAGCCATAATAGCTAAACCTGAACTAATCGACGCATCAAACTTTGTTCTGTTATTTATATCAAACTTAACCCAATCTTCTAGGGTTCTGCTAAAATACATATCTCCGTAGCCGTCATTTATTCTACCCACGTATTTTTCTATGTATGATTCTATAGCCGCAGCGTGAGATTGTTTTATGTCGTTTGAAGAGTTTGGTATTCCACCAATTTCTTTTTCAGTTATTGAAAGCTTGTTATAAGTTTTATCTGGTCTATTCATTGAGTACCCTCGGTACCCTCTTCTTTTGAAATGATATAAAAGTCGAGGCTTATTGTTCTCAACCAATATAGGCATTCCGTAAAACACGCAAGCCATTAAGACATCTTCAAAAAATATTTCAGCTGTTTGAGGTCTTGCAACGTATTCTAAGAAAAAACTATTAGCAGGAGCTTCCTCCATTGAATATTTAGTTAATCCATGTAATGCACCATTAGATCCTATGCCATCAACAGTTCCTGATATATCATAGCTATCACATCCAAATGCACCAACGTGATCATTTGCTGGATATTTTATACCATTTTTTAATCTAACTCTATTTTGCATTTCTAACTTAGGAACCCAACTGATTTTAAACCTACCGCTTTTATTAGGCATAAATTCTACAGTGCTATCTTTAACACCATCTTTCCACTGAAAGCTGCCAACAGTTACTAAGCCATTTCTTTGAGCATCTTCATTATAATCTATTTGCTCGTATAGTTTTGTTAAGTTAAATAAAGATTGTTTTGTTTCGTCTCTAAACGCATGATTCTCTGTCCTTGGAAACTGACGATAATATTCATTTAAACCGTCTTGATCACTCTTTAATCCTTCAACTTCGTTTTCCCAATATTCTATTACACCTGTATCGATTAATTCACCTTGAGGCCCTTTAGTCGGTTTGTTAGGCGTTTCGAAGACAGGAAGTCCATAAGAATCAATGTATCCTTCGTAGTTCCATTCCATAGGTATGAACAAAGAATATAATCCTGAGCGAGTTTGTCCATTGGCGTTTCTTTTTGTGGCATCTGAATCATAATATAATTTTTTAAAATTATCACCACCTTTATCTAAAGCATTTGATGTACTACCCATCATGCACTTACCTATTACTTTAGAACCTAATCTTAAACAAGTTTTAGTTACCCTCCAGTTGTTTAATATGTTTGTTGGTTTTTCCCACTTTCCACTTTCATCGTGTACTAGTAGTTTTAATTTTTCACCATCGTACGAGTTGTCCCCGGTGTTCTTCCAGTCGATCGTTGTATCGAGACCGGTGATCTCCTTAAGTTGTTCGTTGGTGTCGAGTTTCTTACGGGTAAACTTTGACGCGGGTACCCTGTACGCGAGTTCTGTCTTCGGCCTGTCCATACCGTCCTGGATTGGTTTGAAGAAGAAGGGGTAATTAACCGAAATGGGGACGACCTTATCAGTAAACATCTTTTTGGCGTCTGGCCCTGACTTTGATAAAATGCCAAATCTTGAATCTGTGGATATTGTTGCCTGATTAACCGTCTCGCCTGATGCCATGAAAGAGAAACCTGACCGTCTGTTCTTAAGATAACACATTCCGTAACACCGTA
>UEXN01000836.1_pt1 | contig 27494 bp, 22 predicted proteins | sample 1796711 | NCBI WGS metagenome assembly UEXN01 (sample SAMEA4772470, study PRJEB27181) | metagenome | reverse complement strand
GTATAATAACACTGTCAACACTTTGGACTTTTCCCCAACATTATACTAATTATAAAAGAATACAAATACCTTTAGGAGAAAATTGAATGCCTTCAATGCTAGAACAAGCAATTATTGATGCTGCCACCCTTCGTGAAGCTGCTCTTAAAAACGCAGAACAAGCAATAATTGAAAAATATGCCCCCGAGATCAAGACCGCAGTTGAAAGCCTTCTTGAAGACCAGCCAAATGTTGGCATGGGAGCCCCTGTCCGTCACGGTGGACAATTGGCCAGAGTTACTGTTGAATCAGATAACGGTCAAGTGGGCATCCAATACACTTCAGGAGGTTCCACTCACTTGGTTAACGAATCCGAGCTTGAAGAAGCAACGGAGAACGATATGCTTCAAGAAGAAGAAGGCGATATGATGGGCGGAGCTATGGCTTCTGCTCCCGCCGGTTCTGACATGAACATCCCAATGGGAGCCGCTGGCGGAGAAGCTATGTGTCCTTGTCCAGACGATGAAGATTCAATTTCTTTTGAGTTTTCAATGGATGACTTCAAAGACATGGCTCAAGACGAACCAGCAGGTGAACCATTACCTACTCCCGGTGCAGACGAATTAGGTCTAGACCTTGAAGACGAAGAGGAAGATCCTCTAGCTCTCCAAGAAGACAATAGATTTCAAGAAATTCTCAATATCCTTGACGAAATCGCAGTCAGCGATGATCAAGTGATAACAGAAGAAGTTGTTGAAGAAGAATTAGTAGTTGATATGGCCGGACAACATAAGAACGGAACTATCGAGACCAATGAAGGTACTCTAGAATATCAACAAGAGATGGAACTTGCCAAGCGCGAATCCGACAAGCACAAAGAAGAAAAAGAAGAGCTTGAAAAGAAAATGGAAGAGCTTGATGAAGCACATCGAAGACTTAAAGTAGAGCACGAACTCTACGAGACCACAATTTACAAATTAAATCAGAAGGTTCAAAGTACCCTTCTGTCAAACTCAAAATTACTTTATTCAAATCGTGTATTGAAAGATGCCTCCTTGAATGAGCGACAAAAAGTTAAAATTGTCGAAGCCATCCAAAAAGCACGTAAACCAGAAGAAGCCAAAGCTCTTTGGGAAACCCTCAGAACTACAGTGGGATCGGATAGCAATAAAGCTAAAGGTCCACAATCACTTAGTGAGTCAGTTAACCGAAAGTCTAATCTTTCTTCTATGTTGCCTCGTCGCAACAACGTACAAAATAAGCAAGATGACTCGTTCACTCACAGAATGAGAAAACTTGCAGGCATTAAATAACATTTAAGGAGGTTTTAAATATGTCTATATTAGAAAAACTGACCGAAGGTATTGTGAACCGTGACATGAAAAAAGAAGGCCAAGCTCTTCTTAATAAATGGTCGGCCACAGGTCTTCTTGAAGGTCTAGAAAGTGAGCACATGAAGTCTACAATGGCTCGATTGCTCGAAAACCAAGCAAAGGAACTTCTCCGAGAAGCTTCTGGCATGGGACGTGGAGACGTTGACGGTTTCGCCGCAGTTGCTTTCCCAATCGTTCGTCGTGTATTCGCCGGACTTATCGCTAATGAATTAGTTAGCGTTCAACCGATGAGTTTGCCATCTGGCCTCATCTTCTTCCTTGACTTCACCTATGGTGATGAGCTTGGTGGTACCGATGCAACCACAACCGCACTACGAGATCGATTTGGTAACCTAATGGGCACTGGATCTATTTACGGTGGTGACGTTGTAGGTTCTCAAGTCACTGGCGGCGTTAGTCTTGTTGGCGACACCTACAAAGAGACTCTTGGTGGCCCTAAGCAAGCTGTTGGGTATGCTTATGCTTCTCCAACCGGTAGTTCTGAAGTAATTCTCAATGCAGATATGGCCCTTAAATCGACTGGTTTTGTTTTAAATGGTTCTGTCTCAGAAGCTAATGCTAAATTGATTAAGTTTGACCCAGATCTTTTGGCAACTACTGATAGTTCTTTGGCAGTCATTATCTTGGATATTGAAAAGGAAGATATCCACACCGCAATTGCCAACGACTTGATTGACTATGACAATATGTCTGCGTTTTCTGAAGGTGATGGTTCTGCTTCAAGCTTTTCTGCTATTGCTGGTACTCTGTTTGGATTGACAATTTCTAGTGAAGAGATTAAGATTGTCCGAAGGTTAACAGAAGTCGTCACATCCGGAATGGCAACAACCAAGGAAGCCGTTCGTTTCATAATGGTAACTGATGATAACGCCATGATAGCTGGCGGTGCTGCTGCCCTCGGCTCGCGAGATACCGTCGCCGACATGTTTCGCTTCCCACTTAAGGATAACGCACTGTCCTCAGTCTCCTCAGGTGGTGCATTGACTTCATTCACCCTTCCATTGGAATTAAATGATAAAATCCCTGAGATCGACATCAAGGTAGATAGTATCGCTATCACCGCTCAAACCAAGAAACTGAAAGCCAAATGGTCTCCAGAACTTGGTCAAGATCTTAACGCATACCACAATATGGATGCTGAAGTTGAGTTGACCTCTATCCTTTCTGAGCAAATTGCTCTTGAAATCGACAGAGAAATCTTGGCTGATCTTGTTAACGGTGCAACTGCTGCTGTTTACTATTGGTCACGTTCTCCCGGTCTTTTTGTTAACCGTGTAACTGGTGCTGAATTGGGCGCAACTTCTGCTGCTCCAGACTTCACTGGAACTGTTAGCGAATGGTATGAAACTCTTATTGAGACCATCAATGATGTTTCTGCTCAAATTCATGTTAAGACACTTCGTGGTGGCGCTAACTTTATCGTTTGCTCTCCTGAAGTTGCTAACATTCTTGAGTTCACCTCTGGATTCCGTGCTAATGTTACTGCTGATGCAGACAAAGGCGACATCGGAGCAGTCAAAGCTGGTGCTTTGAATCGTAAGTTCGACGTTATCGTTGATCCTTACTTCCTTCGTAACGTGATCCTTGTTGGTCGTCGTGGTAACTCTTTCCTTGAAAGCGGTTATGTATACGCACCTTACGTGCCATTGCAAACCACACCAACTATTTTCGGTGTTGAGGACTTCGTTCCTCGTAAAGGAGTCATGACTCGTTACGCTAAGAAGATGGTTCGTCCTGATATGTACGGCTTGGTTGTCGTTCGTGGACTTAATGGAGAGTCTGGTAGCTAATATCAGATAACTTAGGAAATTAAAAATATGCCCTCGGAGGAAACTCCGGGGGTTTTTCTTTTTCTGGATACTATTTACTACTGAATGCGAACTGATCGCATAAAAGATTTATTGAATATAAGGAGATATAAATTATGGCTAAAGTAGGAAGAGCGTCAAGAAACGCATCCCTTTTAAGAGTGGAGTCTTTAGACGGAACTGCGGATAAAACTATTAGTTCGTCTGAAACCGGTGAATTATATTTGTTAGCAGGAGATCCCGCTTCTCAAAGAACAATTACCTTACCAGCGCCGAAAGCAGGTGCATATATCAAGTTCTTAGTATCCGTTGAAGCGAACACCGCTGGGTGGAAAGTTATTGTACCCTCTGGTGTTATGCTTGGTGCTTTTTTAGCCCACGTAGACAGTTCAGACGCTACCACTGATGTTAAATCGGATTTAACAGACACGTTCTTTACATTTGAAGCCGATACCAACCCCGGTACTGTTGTTGAAGTTGTTTCGGATGGAACAAACTGGATAGCTAGCGGACACGTTATTTGTAGTGTGGTACCTACGTTCGCATAACCCCTAATCTCCACGATATTAAGTCAAAGCTCACTTCGGTGGGCTTTTTCTATTTGAGACTATTTATTATATAACTTAGGAGAGTATACCATGGGCAGAAGATCCAAAAGAAAAAAAATGACGCTTAGAAAGCTTAACGCAGGACAGAAAGTAGATGACCTAATTCTACGCAGAGTTGGTCTCGGTTATATGATCGATGAAAGACTCAAAGCAGAAGCCGAAGAGAAAGCCGCAGCAGAAGCTCTAGCAATGGCAAAGGCAGCCGAAGAAGAAAGGCTCAAGCAAGAAGCAGCCGCAAAACAAGCAGCGTTAGAAGCTAAAGCAAAAGCAGTTGCCGAGGCCAAAGCAAAAAAAGAAGCAGCAGCCAAAGCCGCTCCAAAGCCAAAAGCCAAACCCAAGCGAGCCCCACGACGAAAAGCTGCTCCAAAGAGTAAAGAATGAAAAAGTTATCTAAATTACAACAAAAACTACAAGCTTCAGGTCAGATGAAGACAGAGCCCGTTGTTGAATTGGAAGACAATTCTGTTATGATCGAAAAGATGAAAGCCGAAGAGCAACCAACAGAAGAAAACGTCATCATGACCATTCAACCTTATGAAGAGCCTGTTAACCAACAACCCAAACAAGAGTCAATCAATCTGTCGAGAGTCCGAAAGAGCGAACTTTTAAAGATGGCCACGACTCTAGGATGCCGAGTAACCATGAAGAATACTAAGCGTCAAATCATCGCTGCGATTGAAAAACAATCCGCATAACAAATTCCGGACTATTTACTTGAGACTGGAGGATTATATGAATGGCTGTTCCAACTTTAACACCCGCCGCTAAGACAAGTGCAATTGTATTACCGGCAAACGGATCGACAGAAAGAGTTTCAAATGCATGCCCAATCGGCGTGTACACAGGCTCTGCTGACTTCCTATCTGGTGCTGCGGCTCAAGTCGCTTATACCTATAAGAAGCTCGGCGGTGACATACTTGATCTCGAGATAACAGAGCAAAATGTATACGCTAACTACGAAGAAGCGTGTCTTGAGTACTCTTATCTCGTCAACATACATCAATCAAAGAACTCGCTTGGTTCCGCTCTCGGAGCAACCACCGGCTCTTTTGATCACACAGGTGAGTTCTCTGGATCTGCATCCGGTTCCGCTGCAAATGTCGGAGCCAATGTCAAGTTTCCAAAGATTCGCTTTGAAGCTTCAAATCGTTTAAGTGATACCTACTCAACCACAGCCGGAATTGGCGGAACAGAGCAAATCTACTCAGCTTCCTTCGATGTGGTAAATGACCAACAAGACTATGATCTTCAACAGATAGTATCAGCATCGGCAGTTAACACCGATCACGCTGCTTATCCTTATTATAACAAGGTCGGAGACAAAAGAATCACAATTAAAAACGTTTATTACAGAACGCCCTTCGCCGTATGGAGATTCTATGGTTATTATGGCGGATTGAATGTTGTGGGTAACATGAGCAGCTATGGACAGTACACAGATGATAGCTCATTTGAGGTCATTCCGTCATGGCACAACAAGATGCAGGCGGTAGCCTATGAAGACCACCTTTATACGAGAACATCGCATTTTTCATATGAAGTTTCGGATAACAAGCTACGTTTATACCCTGTTCCTTCCTCCGACATGTCACCTGAGAAGTTCTGGATCAGATTTACAATCAAAGTTGGCCCATTCGAGGACGAAGGCAACAACGAAGATGGCCTAAATGGCGTCAACAATATGAGCAATCTTCCATTTGAGAACATTGCGTTCAACACAATCAACTCAATTGGTAAACAATGGATCAGAAGATTCGCTCTTGCCCTTTCAAAAGAGACCCTTGGTCAAGTCCGAGGCAAGTTTGGAGGCAATGTGCCAATTCCCGGAGACAATATTTCTCTAAATGCTTCAGACTTGCTTAGTCAAGCCAAAGATGAACAAACAACCCTCCGAGACGAACTAAAAACCGTACTTGATGAGATGACATACGACAAGATAATGGAAAAAGAAGCCGCCATGGGCGAAAATTCACTCAAAACACAAGAGAAGTCACCACTTCCTGTGTTCGTGGGGTAACTAGATGGCAGATGACAAGTGGAAAGCACCTGAACAACCTCCTCCCCCGATGTTTTTCGGAGAAAAGGAGCGAGATTTAGTAAAACAAGTCAATGACGAGATTATTGAGCGCGTTGTTGGTCAAGAAGTGCTTTATTTCCCAATTGACATGGATCACACCAACTTTCACCCGCTATATGGCGAGGCCATAGAAAAAACTTTCTTACCACCGGTAAGAGTGTACGCTAGAGTGGAGTATGGTGGAGTCGAAACCATGTTCATGGAAAACGTTGGACTAGATAAGAAGACAGCCCTCAAGGTTATGTTCCATAAGCGAAGAATAACTGAAGATCAGAACCTGTTTGTCCGAGAAGGAGACTTTGTTAAGTATGGCTCTATCTATTATGAGATAGTAAAGCTTAATGAACCAAAACATCTATTCGGCCAAGCCGACAATCAATTCGAAATACAAGCTGACTGTATAAGAGCACGGGATGGACTATTCAATGCAAAGTAAAACAAGAGATATCGAGTTCCTTCCATCAACAATGGAAACCATTGACACTGCATTCTATGAATGGGTCGATGAGTCATTGAATATATCAACCAACAGCAATGCTGGATGGAACAAGGTTCCTGTTCTGTGGCTCTCAGCCGAACGAGCTTACCAAATCAAACACAGTCAAGAGTTGAGAGACTCAGTTGGTAAACTAAAGCTGCCAATTATCACAGTCACTCGTACTTCTATTACCAAAGACAAACAATTCAAAGGAGCAATGCAAGCTCACTTCCCACCAGACTCCCAATACCCCGGAGACTATAAAGGTGGAACCATTCAAATAGCTCGCCGCATCAGCCAAAAGAAATCCAGAGACTTTGCAAACAAAGACTTTCGCAATTCCATTAAAGGCAAGGCCCCCGGAGGCACCAGTGAATACACTGGACCTAAAGACAACAAGAAAGTGGTCTATGAGACCCTATCTATACCAGTTCCTACTCATGTCACTGTTAAATACTCAGTTACTCTGCGATCTGAGTATCAACAACAAATGAATACAATGATACAACCATTTATTACCCGCACCGGAAACATCAGCGGTTTCATCTTTGGCAAAGACAATCACAAGTTTGAAGGCTTTATTGAGCAAGATTTCTCTGATTCAAACAATCTTACAAACCTCGGAGAGGAAGAAAGAAAATTTGAAACAAAGGTCGAAGTCAAAGTTCTAGGCTATTTAATAGGTGAAGGTCCCAATGATCCAAGGCCTAAAGTAACTATCAGAGAGAATCAGGTCGAGGTCAGAATCTCCCGGGAACGAGTTATTACAGGAGATTTACGACCATGGGCCAAAGATGATGGTAAATACAGAGAATAATGGTTATTCAATGAAGAAGATACTATTTACTACAAGATATAGTTAAAAAAGGAGAAGTTTTTTAATGCCTGTTAAATTTGATTTTTTGTCACCCGAAGTATTGCTACGAGAAGTAGATCAATCACAAGTCCCAGCCGAGACGGCACAAGACGGTATTCTGATTATCGGAACTGCCCCTGCTGGTCCCGCAATGAAACCCGTAAGAGTCCGAGATCTGCAAAGCTTCTTGGATATTTTCGGCAACCCATCTACCGGTAAAGCCGGCAGTGATCTATGGCGAAATGGATCTATGGGCCCAACCTATGGAATGTACGCCGCGCAAGCTTGGCTTTCGGCTGAAAGTTCTCCTGTAACTTTCGTTCGCCTTGCTGGCGAGCAAGATCCGATCCACACCACTGGTGGTTTGTTGGCCGGTTGGTCAACTGCTTTAGGCATGACCACGGCAAGAGACACCAACGGCGGATCTTATGGTCTGTGGATCGCCGCTTCATCCTCTCTTGCGGATAATCCAGTCACTGGAACTTTAGCCGCTGTTATTTACGTTGAAAAGGGATCTCTTCGACTGAAGGGGACCTCGTATACCCACGGCCTTGCCGGTTCTGCCCACTCCCATGCCGGAGTAATTGTCAAATCAATAGCAGGCGAAGGAGGGCAATTTGAAATATTACATCATAACAACACAAAAGAAACCTCATATGTTGTGAATTTTAATAAATCAGCTTCAAATACAAACTCGAACTATATTAGAAACGTTATCCCAACGAATCCACAAAAGACAAATTCTACACTCTACTCTTCTCCTAGCGAGCTTTTCTTAGGCGAAACTTTTGAAGAGATGGTCGATAGAAAGGTATTGCAAACCAAAAGCGCCGCAGAAGAACAGTATGGAATCTTAGTTCATATGGGCGGAGCCAGTGCTGCGACCAATTGGCCTCACTATCAAGATCACCGCCAACAAGCCCGCGCTCCAAAAAGCGGTTGGTTTGTTTCTCAAGACTTTGGCGCCGACGCTAGTTTTGTTGGAGCAAATTTACCAAAGCTTTTCCGAGTTAACGGACTCCATGAAGGCGAATGGTTGCAGAAAAATTACCAAATTGGAATCGAAATCCAAAGACTTGGAAACAACGTAAATCCTTACGGAACTTTTCACTTATACGTCATGGATATGCAAAACAACTTGGTCGAACAATTTAAAAACCTAAACTTTAATCCCGGATCTGAGAACTTCATCACAAAGCGCATTGGAGATCAAAACCAAGAGTGGGATGCTGATCAAAAGAAATACAGAGTATTAGGCGAGTATGCCAATCGCTCTGACTACATTTGGATTGAATTAGCAGAATCAGTTAAAAACGGATCAATGACTTCTCTTGGCTCTTTGCCATTTGGTGTCCAAGGTCCTATTGTTTATTCTCCATTCAAGGCAGAGCAGGGAAATGCAGATGTCCTAGCAGTAGACGGCGGAGCTTATGCTTTTGGCGCCTCAATGGAGTGGCACGAAAACACCTTGATTGACGGCTACGGCGGAACCATAGGCAGCGAATGTTGGGGACACACGGTCAATGGCACGAAAACGGCATTTGAATGGCCAAAGCTAAGACTAACCACAACCAATGCTTCCGGCTCAAGTAGCACTAACTATGCTGCATCCGCATGGCTTGGCGTTGATCATCATATCAGCGGATCTACTTCTTTCGATGAAAGTTACTATGATCTTGTACGAAGCAACCCTAGTGACGGAACTTTTGAACTAAGTCAACACATTGCGGAAGATGGCTCTCTCGGAGACAATACTGAATTTTCTTATATCTTTACTCTTGATGAAGTAAAACGAGAAACTAACGGTTTGGTTCACTATGTCGCCGGTTCTCGAGCCGATAGCACATCCATTACTGGTGCCGGCAGTGCCGACACTTTGATTAACACTCGCCGAGTACGCAAGTTTAAGTCACCAATGTTTGGTGGCGCTGATGGAACAAACATCAAAGAAGCTAATCCTTTTGCAAACCACTCCGGAGTGTTAGGAGACGGTACCAACAACCTTGAGTCAACTAATTATGCTATCTATAGTGTAATGAAAGCTCTTGACACTGTTGCAGATTCAGAAATCGTTTCTTACGACCTTCTGTCTATTCCCGGTGTTACTAATACAAAAATCACTGACCGAGTTCTTGAAATCTGCTCTGACCGAGGAGATGCTTTGGGAATTATCGATCTTGCTGACGGTTTTCAAGCTGCACAAGTAGAATCAACAGCTAACGTTAATGGTTCTGTTTCAACAACCATTTCAACCTTAGTTGGTCGCGATATCAATACAAGTTATGGTGCAGCTTATTATCCATGGGTTCGTCTTCGTGACACAATCTCCGGTAACGGCGATGTCATCATGGCTCCCCCATCTGTTGCTGCCATCGGCGCAATTGCCCGCTCAGAAGCAGTTTCCGAGCCTTGGTTTGCTCCCGCCGGTTTCAACCGTGGCGGTATACGTCAATTAGGTGGAGCTAAAGGTCCACAAGTTGTTGGAACTTGGGAACACTTAACCAAAGACAACCGAGATGACCTTTATGCAGCAAACATTAACCCAATCGCAAGATTCCCTGCAATCAATGAGATCGTTATATTCGGTCAAAAGACTCTTCAACAGACACCATCTGCTCTTGATCGTATCAACGTTCGCCGCTTGATGATCTTCTTGAAGAAAGCTATCAAGAACATTGCAGACACCATATTGTTTGACCAAAATGTCAACACTACTTGGTTACGTTTCCGTGCGGAAGCAGACCGAGTACTTTCTTCTGTTCAAACCAGACTTGGTGTGACAGAGTACAAGATTGTTCTGGACAACACGACCACTACACCTGATCTGGTTGACCGAAACATTCTTTATGCTAAAATCTTTGTGAAGCCAGCCCGCTCAATTGAGTTCATCGCTGTAGACTTCATTATAACAAGATCAGGCGTAGAATTTTAATCAAGCTACTAGTTAGAGTATAATAGGAGATACTAACACATGTCATTTTGGACTTCAACAGCATTAGAGCCTAAGAGGCAATTTAGATTTAGACTGACCATCACAGCAGTCGATGGAGAAGCAGCTATTTGGTTTGCCAAAAAAGTTACTGTTCCTGCCTTTACGGTTGGAGAAGTTAAGCACTCTTTTGTTGATAAAACATTTTACTATCCCGGACGAGTCGAGTGGAACACTATTGAAGCCACTTTGGTTGACCCCGTTAACCCCGATGCAGTTGGTATGACCAATGCAATGTTGGCTAAGTCTGGCTACTTTATGCCATCTTCTCCTAACGCTACAGGCGCATGGGGATCTTTGTCTAAAGCTGAAGCAGTTACTGCCGGTATTGGACAAGTTGTTATTGAAGCAATCGATCAAGACGGTAATGCTCTTGAACAATGGGCACTACAGAATCCATTCATCAAATCAGTCAAGTATGGCGATCTTTCTTATGACTCAGATGAGTTGCGAGAGATCTCAATCGAATTCCGTTACGACTGGGCAGAATGCACTATCCTCTCTGAAGGTGGTGGTGTCTACAACGATGAAGTTGGAGAAAAAGCTGATCGCTATGTTGGCGGATCTAATCAATCTGGCAACCCTCAAATATAATAGGCGACAACCGTGTCATTTTGGAATTCTCCAGATTTACAGCCAGCTAAACAGAATCGATTTCGAATTGTGTTTACGCCTCGTGGTGCTTTAGCCGAACAGAACGCAAATTTAGCCAAGAATGCTAAGAAGCAACAAACAAAAAATACTGCACAAACCACAGGCCTAGCCAGTACCGCCAAAGCCACCGCCAAAGCTGCCACTCCAGCCACCCCCCCTCCCGGAGACTATTGGTGGTGGGCTAAGTCCTGCACTCTTCCTTCTTTCGAGATAGGAATGACCGACTATCAACTAGTGAATCACAAATTTAAGTATCCCGGCATGCTTGTGTGGAACGATGTTACAATAACTTTGGTTGATGTCGGCACTAAAACAGAAGAAATAATGAATGTGTTGAATCTTGCTGGTTATTCCGGAGGTGCTTCTTGTGGATCTGGAATATCAAAGGGTTCTTTCAATACTCTTGGTATATTTCGAATCCAATTGATAGATTCTAACGGAAAAGTTAAGAAGTCATGGAAGCTTGACGGGTGGTTTTATAAAGCCGTTCGATTTGGCGACTTAAATTACGAATCAGATGACCTAATGACAATTGAAATGACATTGGGTTATGACTTTGCGGTCTTGGAGCCTGCTGGTGGAACCACAAGTGACATTAATCTAAGCCAAGCAGCAGGTACGACGCAGGCTGAAGCCAAGACCAGGCAAACACAGTTACCATAAACTACAAATAAGAGGTGAAAATTGAGTAGAAATAACGAAACGCGAACCGGAGTTCAAAATCCCGGTGATGCATCCGCAGCAATAGAAGCTGCAACAACAGAAAATCAGGAAGAATCAAGAAGCCCATTGGAGTTTGTGACTCCTACCGACTTTGTAACTCTTCCGTCGAAAGGTAAGGGGTATCCCACCAACCACCCGCTTTATAACCAAGAAGTGGTCGAGATTAAGTATATGACAGCAAAGGAAGAGGACATCCTTACTTCCCGTGCTCTTTTAAAGAAGAATCTAGCAATTGAGCGATTTCTTCAAAGCATTATGAAAGATAAGCGAGTGAATCCAAAAGATATGCTTATTGGTGACCGTAACGCTGTTATCGTTGCTGCCCGAGCCTCCGGCTATGGCGAAAACTACGAAACCAGTGTTGGCTGCCCAGCATGTGGAGAACGATCAATGGTTTCATTTGATCTTGCAAATCCCAAGGTTCATGAAGGAACAATGCCCGAGATCGGCGATGTCGAGATGACTCCGAATGGAACTTATCTTGTAACTGTCCCTGTCTCCAAATTTAGAGTTGAACTCAAGTTGATGACTGGTGAAGACGAAAACTATATTAGTCACATCATGATATCCAACAAGAAAAACAAAATGCCCGAAACCAACATGTCAGAACAATACAAGAGAATGGTCACATCAGTTCAAGGTTACACAGACCGTAGAGCTATCAACCACTTCTTAACTAACGCTCCAGCGAGAGACATGCGCTTCATTAGAACAATCTACAAAGCCATCTCCCCAGACGTTAAAATAGTTAACGACTTTAATTGCCAGTCCTGTGGCCACGAACAGGAACTGGAGGTGCCCTTTGGGGCAGACTTTTTTTGGCCTGACCGATAAATACATGGAGTCGGTGTATGAGCAATTCTTTCTGCTCAAGCATCACGGCGGTTGGTCATTCATTGAAGTTTATAATCTTCCGGTTGGTTTGAGAACGTGGTTTCTAAAGAGACTACAGAAGCAATTTGAAGACGAAAAAGCTCAAATGGATAAGAACAATTCTAAAAGATAATTAATGCCCGCAAGGGCATTTTTTATATCAAACTATTTACACTATGCGAGGTATTGAATTATGGTGATTGATTTTAGTAAAAACGAAGGCCTTCTGACCGAAGACTACTTAAGCGCTGTGGGTTATTGGTCTAAATGGCTACTAGGAAGGATGTTCGGAGACAAAACACAAATGGTCGGCACCATGTCACCAGACCAAGCAATGAAATACATGGCAGAAGATGACGATGGGTCACCAAAACCAGAATTCATAATTCGAGGAAAGTACCGCGATATTAAAGCATATGCTCAGGCCTTAGGCCGAGAAAGAGACTATATTATTGCAATTGAGAAGTATGGCGATGACCATATGATAACAGCCAAAGCCAAAGCAGAATTAGACAAAGCAACAAACCAGTTTGAACGCCTAACTGGAATACAATGGCCGTTCAAATAGGAAATAATAATTATGGATGCTGAAATACTTAAAGTCCTCAAAGAGATGAGTCAAAAGCTTGACAATGCCAAATCTGGTGGCGGCGGCGACTCAAAACTACAAGAGATCAAAGAAGGGGATGACCCAAAAGAGGTTGCTCGTAAGATGGCAGCAAACAAGGCTATTCAAGAGCAAAATGCTAAACGCCTATCTGACCGAGCCGAAGAACTCCGGCTTGAAGCTCAGTTGAATCTCGCCCTCGGTCAACGTCAAGAAAGAATGGATAATTTGCTCAAGCTTGAAAAAGCAAAAGAAGAGTTGATGAAGCAACGAACCGCAACCAACGAGGAAAACACTGAAGCTATTGAATTATTAGACGCTGAGATAGCAAAGACAGATAAGTTACTCAACTCAACAACAAAGCTCCGAGAACAAGCTAAAAAACAAACTGTCGCCCAAAAGCAAGCTAGAAAAGCTGGAGATGATTTATTCAGAGGCATCGCTGGTTCAATAGGGTTGGCCACCAAAGCCCAAGACACTTATGCCGGCAAGCTTTTTAAAATGCTCAATGTGCTCAAAGAGCCCGGTGGAGGCACAGCCTTCTTTAAGGGTATTGGTATGGCAATAGCAACCCTTCCTTTGGCAATCCTAGATTCCATTATCAAACACACCATGGATATGATCTTTGCCCTTGATGAAGCTCAAAATTCAATTTCCGCCCTAACCCAAGCAGGCGACAAATATAATGCCACAATGAGTGCCGCAACGTTTGAAAATGTACGTTTTGGTATATCGGCCGCCGAAACGGGCAAAGCGCTTGGCTCTTTGCACGAAAATTTCTTTGCGTTCACTCAACTCTCCGCTGAATCTCAACAATCGATGATCGTATTCACCAGCCAGATGGAAAAATTAGGCGTTTCTGGCGAATCAACAGCCCAAGTTATGAACTTTTTCAATAAGACTGTGGGGCAGACTGCAACCGATGCACAAGAGTCCGCCGCCCAAATCTTGATGATGGGACAAGACATCGGCCTTAGTGCTCAACGAATATCTCGAGACCTTATGGCCTCTACACCCAAATTAGCCGTTTATGGCAACCGAGCCAAAGATATATTCAGTAATTTAGCCGCCATGGCCCACCGCTCCGGGGTTTCAATGCAAGGCATGTTAGCCGTTGCAGACAAATTCGATACTTTCCAAGGTGCTGCCGAGACAGTAGGGAAATTAAACGCAATATTAGGATCTCAAATGTCAGCAACAGAGATGTTGATGATGACAGAAGATCAAAGAATCGAGACTCTTATTTTACAAGTCCAGACATCCGGAATGGCTTTCCGAGATATGGATCGATTTACAAAGAAAGCAATTGCCGCCGCCGCTGGTATCAGTGACATGAACGAAGCCCAACGCATATTCGGCGGATCAATGGGAGATTACCAAAAAGCTCAAGCCGCCATGGCAAAAGAAGCTGAAGCTCAAGAAAGAGTAGACGCCGCAGTGAAAAAAGCCTTACCTGCCAAACAAAAGCTAATGATTGCTTTCAACTTGATGGTTTCAAAGATATTCACTGACGCTGTCATTGCCAAGATGCACCAATTTACTGGCTATTTGATACAATTGGCCGAGAAGGTCGATATAGATAATGTTGTCGCGAGCTTTTTGGGGTTTGTCGACACCATGGTCGACCTCTTTCATTCGATAAAAGACAACTGGGGAACATGGGTGGGCTATTATACCGCTATTCAGGCTGCAATTATTGGAATCCCAATACTGACCGGTGCCATCAGAAGCTATATGTTGATGAGCAAGCTATCAGCAATACAAACAGCAGCAACCACCTCTGCTGAACTCACCAAACAAGGCATAGCGCCCTTAACTGCTACCCAAACCGCTGCCCAAACGACCCTCACCCAAGCTAACACCGCTGCATCCACAGCCAACGCTTCTGCACTCTGGGCCCAAGCCGCTGCAACCGCAGCCATCGGCGCCGCTATCTTAATGGCCGGCGTAGGTATATATATTGCTGTTCAGGGTTTTGTTGATCTTGCTAATGCAATGGCTGATATGAAGGATAACACTGGTGAATTGGTCTCCATCATCTCTGTCACAATCTCTGGCTTTGTTGGTATGACCTTTGCTCTGGCTGGTATGGGCGGCGCTTCCGCCGGTGCTTCTGGTCCGATTATGGCTGTTGGTTTTGCGATTTTAATGATGGGCGCCGGCATAGCCTTAGCATCAGTCGGGATGGCATTAATGGCTCAAAGCTTTGGGAATCTTAACGCGGAGGGCTTACAGGCTATGGCAATGTTCACCATAATGACATTAGGACTTGCTATGCTGGCTCCTTCTCTTCTCGGTGCATCTGTGGCTACTGGAACACTTGGAGCCGTTGCTGTAGGCGCCGCTCCGGGTCTTGGCGTGTTCGCTCTTGCAATCGGTGGTGTAACATTGGCCATCGGCTTGGTGATCCATATGATCACTCGCATGTTTGACAGCATGGCTAAATTTGGAAAATCAATACGAGGAACAGCAGCAGATTCAAAAGCAATGGCCGCCGGTATTTGGGATATTGTATACGCTGCCACAGCAGCCGGTAATCCGATTACGCTATCTGGTCTGACCGGAATGACAATGTATGCCAAAGCCAAAAAAACCACGATATCTATTGGCGGTGCCGGCATGAAAGCCCTCGCAGAAACCATGAACGATACCGCCAACATGGCATCGTCTTTTGAAGGTGTTGCCGCAAGCATGATAGCAATCGCCAACGGTGTCAGCGAGATCGATTCCGCCATTGGGTCCGGTAAGAGACGAGTCGAAATCATATCGACCCTAACCAGTTTGGCTTCTATCTCAACAGCCGAGGTGGGCAACTCAGTATTTAATAAACAGGCTGCCTCAAGCCAACAAGCTCAACAAGCCATCAAGGTATCTGTTCAGAACGAGTTCAAAGATCTTAACTTTGTTGTTGATGACGGTAGAGGGGTCAAAACCTTCCAAGCTTATATAAAGGCCCAAATACCTAGTGTGAGGAAGTAATCATGAATTATCCAAGCGGAAAGATTACAGAGTACGCGACTTGTCACGGAGGTGATTTAATATTTGGCGATCCGTATGGGAGAATGGAAGATTTACACTTTCACGCCTTTATTCAAGAAATGAGCCAAACCTTTTCTCTAACTTATGACTCCGAAGAAGTATATGGAAGAAATGATCCAATTATGTCTTATCGCAACACAAAACGATCAATGTCTTTGTCTTGGAATGTTCCCTCGGTTGACCTTTATGACGCCAAGTATAACCGATTCATGACTAGACTTTTGATTCGTATGCTTTATCCAAGATACGAGAATATTACAAACCAAAAAGTTCCCAAAAAGTACAACCCAAATTATCCAATCGACCCATTTTCTGTTGTTGTAAAAATGCCTAAAGGTGCAACCGACTCATATCTTAAGTATTTTCACGCAAAACAATTCTTGGAACACAAGGAATATGAAGAGCAAAACCCAGATAAATCTCAAATCGCCCATTGGTGGGGAAAACAAACCACCACGAAGCACCATGGCTATTTTCACACACAAACCATGATGGAAAATCCACTTATAAGTATAAAATACGCCAATCTTATCTCCGCTGCCGATGGCAAGCCCCTCATGGGATATTTAGACGGCCTTTCTGTTAAGCCAATGCTAGATGAAGGATATTTCACTGAGTGTGCCGGCGAGGTTCTTAACCCAATAACAAAACAAAAGGAACAGGTCCGACCCGGCTCCTACCCCAAAGTGTATTCGATATCTTGCAATTTTAATGTAATCCATGAAGATCCATTGGGTTGGGACGCCATGGGTAACCCAATGTCGGATATATTTCAATATTAATACTAATTATTGCTGGAGAGTTAATCAATGCCCATGCCCACTGCAACATATTCATCACCGTCAAATCAATTGACAAAATATGCTGATGACACGAATGCATATATAAGGTTTTATGCCTTCCACCCAACTCGCTTCTCCGGCGGGAATACACTAGGCGCCGACCACTATCTCTCCGCCGACCACTCTGCCCAACGGGCTATATTCTACGCATACGTTAACGATTTCGATGAGACCTTTTCATCATCATGGGATGCTCAACAATACTATGGCAAGACCGACTCTATTGTTGGATTTAAAAACACCAAGAGAACAATTTCGCTTTCGTGGAAGACACCAGCAATGGATCTGGAAGCAGCCCTATTCAACTATAAAAACTTAAACCATTTGGCTATGCAACTGTACCCAAGCTATATGGGGGCAATTAAGACCAGATTTGGAACCACCTCGCAGAATGCTCTCTCCGGCGGCAACAGCAACTCACCCAACCCCGCACAACAAAGAGCAGAGCAATATCTCCGCCAACCAGCCTCCCTACCACTAGGCAAGCCACCCATCATCGGCGTCTCTTGGGGGAACTTAATCAAAAATAGAGACGATAATCATTATTATGACTACGATCCGGAAGATGGCCCTAACCCTTCTTATAGTTTTAAATTAACTGCGTTGATTTGTCATGTCGAGAATTTTGCTTTATCTCCGGCCATTGAAGCAGGATTCTTTTCTGACGGTGAAAATCTCTACCCAAGAGTCTGGACCTGCTCCGTCGCTTTAACCGTTCAACACACTCATGAGCTTGGCCGCCAAGCCAAACCATGGTAAAAGGAAACAAAAATGTCAAGATATAACAGAAGAAAGTTGGCAACAAACCAACACGAAATGTATGATAAGCATTTCGAAGAGCGAGATATCAAGTCAATTGATCAATACTCGACTCCAACCTTGCTTTATCCAACTGATGAACAATCAACCTTGATTTCTTTCTTTACTCATGTTTGGTCATCGCGAGACAAGTATTATGTTTTGGCTCAAAAATATTACAATGATCCCAAACTATGGTGGATCATAGCCCAATACAACCAAGCCCCCACGGAGCAACACTTAACAGAAGGGCAAGCAATAAAAATTCCTTATCCGCTTTCTGCTGTTTACAATTACCTAGGACAAGTATAATGGCAGACTATAAAGCCCTATTTACTGAAAACAAATACCGCAAGAAGCGCTATAACGCTGAGAACTCTGATTTGATTCTAGAAGCGATTTGGTCCCGATGGCTCTACGATAAGGCACCAGCGATAGGTCCAAGCGAACGCGACTGCTATGCACAAGCAATTGTAAGAATTAAGGAGAACGAGATTAAGCAGTGGGAATCGCCCCAAGGTGCGCTGAAAACAGACCTCGCCAATGACGAAGACCACGTGTTGCACCGATACCTTACAACCGACAATAGATTCTATTATCTCAAAGCTGGGCCATGGATAAACGCCACTCCCGGTGGCGATGTCTCTGGAACCAGCCAACTACCTTTCTGGATGAAAATACGCGTAAGAAACCGCGAGGTCACCCCCGACGACCTCGCCAACACAAGTTGGGATGGATTCATCGACGGTGTAGAAAACATGTATTTGAAACCCCAACACCACGCATACAAAGCACACCTCCCATTTCAACAAGCCTTACAGACATATGGTAACCAAATGATGCAAGAATGGGTTCATGCTGAAGAGCCAAACTCTTGGCCCTTGCCCGATAAATACCGTTTAGTTTTTGATGCAATACAAGTGTGTCTCGATGGTACAATTCCATCTCGAGCACCGGCTTCCGATGTCTCCAATTATACATACTCGGGAGGCGCACAATATATGTTTTTTACCTATTGGCACCGAGAAGCCGGCGCCACCGGTTGGGAAGACTGCTGGGGGTGGCGCGGTGGCTATTGTACCAATGTGGCTAGTGTCCCTTCGAAGGCTTTTACCAATTCACCACTGCTGATGAAAACTTTCATTGAAAAGTGGCCAATTTTTGCACAAGCCGTCTCTTCAGCCCAAGCTGCAATCGACTTAAAACTTCCCAGTCGAAAATTGTATATTGACAAGATCATTAAAAAGCTCAATTCCTCAATCAATCAAATTAAACACGCCAAACCATCGCAATCTCGTATGATTACAAAAATTGATGATAATACTGAATGGCCTCGTATGTCGACCTTCGAGCCAAATAACTGGTGGTGGGTCAGAAACGATGGCGGTTGGCGTCCGGCCAAACCCGGAGAAGATGCAGAAAAATTGATAAGTAAAATCCAAGGCCCCACAACCAACGAAAAAGCCGCAAAGTGGATACAAAAAACACCCGATGTTTCGCCATGTCCGTCTAATATGTTTTGGGGATACCCAGCCACTGTTATGCAGCATTGGGAAAAGAAAGAGGCGGAACTAATAAATTTCAAATCGATGGAACATGATTATAGAGCGCACTGGACCGCAACATGGGACATTTGGCGCGAAAACGCCCCCTTTGGCAAGCCTCACAAGTTGTGGCATTTGTATTTAAACAAATCCAATGGAATATTGGTGTTTAATTTTCTTAATGGTCTCGATGGAACTAATCTTGGCAAGGTCAACGCCAAAGATTATCGAATTTATGATCTGATACACAATGCGGATTTCTACAACACAGACTACAGCCCCATCACCGCCGTTCCCTCCAAGGATAAATCGCATTTTTCTGTGGCTTTTGAAATTCCACAGTTTAAAAAGATGATAAATGAGTGGTATGCAAAAAACCCGGATGGAAAGCTTTATCTCGGCGGCGTAGCCAAGACAAAAGCTGAGATCATCGACGACCTACCGGGTGTCTATAGCAAACTAGCTAAACATTTCAAAAAGAATAAAGGCCAATGGGATAGCAATTTTTTCAACCCTCCTGCTCCACCAAGCCTAGATCATACTCGTTTTGATTTTACTGAAGATAGCGGATGGGGCTCCGTGATTGAAGAATCATATGAACGGGGATTACTCCATTGGTTCAAGACTTACGATGCATATCGTAGTACAGTCCAACAGTTCGCACCCATGGGTACCAAAGGCCACGAACATCGTGCCAAAAAGTATGAATACGCTTATAGATTTAAAAAATATCCAGAGATCACCTTCGATAAAAAATCAAAACCCGTCGGCAAGAGATTGATGCACAAGGGTGATAGTGGTGCTTACGATCCAGAAATCCATTATTTCAATGCCGTCGATGACGATGAACATAAGAAATTTAAAGATGCCATCGAAAAGATTTTTGTAGACCAAACAGCTTTGGCTATCTGTGCTTGGTATGTCGGCCATGCCAAGATGGAATATCAAGAAAGTTTCTTGATTGAGATTCTTAAGAAAAAAGACAAAGAAGAGAAAAAACTAGACACCAACGCCCTTGCTGAAGCAAAGCGGGATGCTGACGAGGACTTAAGAGGCAACAGAATCACCAGTGCAAACCAGACCCCCGGCGCCGGTGCTCTCTCCGATGAAGAGATCGAGAAAAGACAAAAGTTCTTTAAACAATGTGCTCTCATGTTAAATATGGAACAATTTGTTGAAGCTCATCGATTTAGAATTAATGCTGAGATTTCCAATAAAAAACGCAAAGGCCAAAGCATTCACACTCGAGGAAATGGCCCATATGATGGCCGGTTTTGGATGCTTGAGGACAAAGGCGGAGGAAGCGGCGATCGCATACCCGATCAATCCACAATTGTAAACAAGTTGTTTATTAGCAACAACCTATACGCTTTTATGAATATTCCCCAAGCCATCGTTGCCATGTTGGTACCAAAGATAAGAATTTATCAAGTTTATAGCAATGGTGAGGGCTCATTGGAAGAATGTGAGTTCGAATTTCAACAAGAAGGTTTAAGCTTTCCGGATGTGAATGGCCTCACAACTGTTGCAGATCGAATAGAAGAGTTGATGAGTGAGGAGTTCGACAAAGGCAGCGGCGCGGGTATAAAAAGTTTCTCATGGGTTTATGAAGGAACAACCCCTGCAACTGCAAGAAATGATATATCTTGTGACCTTTCTTTGTATTTCCAGTCTTTTGACGACTTCTTTAAATCAAGACAAAACTCTATCAGCAAGAAGGAATATGCTTTTGTGGATATGGTACTTTATCCGGACAATCGCCGCCAAACTAAAAAACAGGGCGAAACAGAATCCTTCCGCAAGCGTGACTTTGACGCCGGAACAAAGCAGGAATATGACCCATCGGACTATAGAATAAGAGCAGATGTTGGTTGGAATATCCCATCGGAATCCTCAAGATATAAAATTAATGAGATCGCACGAAAACAAGGTCTTTACGTTGTTGATGAAGAGAATGACTACTATAACCAACTAAAGGACATAATCAACGCTAGCAATAAGTCATTTTACTTAACGATGGTCGATCACAAAATGGATATTAAAGATACCGGTGCTGTCCAAATCGATATCAATTATAGAGCGTATGTTGAGACTGCCCTTAAGACCAATCGGTTTAATGCCCTCTTGGACGCCGAAACATTCCGACTAAAAAAGGCCCAAAAGAAAGCGATTATTGACGCAAAAATGCAAAACTGCACAAGACAGGATCTTATAAAGCTTAGAAGAGAGATCGACAGGCAAAATGAATTAATCACCAAAAATGCTCACCAATCCATAATGAGAAGACTGATCATGAGAGACAAGATATTTTTTGTCGATGTTGATGAAGCTCAAAAAAATGAATTTGAACGCATTGGCTATTTTAAAAATAGACCGAAGTATATGAATTATAAAAAACAAAAAGCATCAGAATTAGCTAATGCCGACGGCGACACGAAAAAGCGCTTAAAAGAAGCATCGGAAGCAGACAACATCAACTCCGCTAGTTTTACGCTTACGAGAGACAAGTGGGTAGATGAGAACGTTTCTAAAAATATTCGTGTTAATTATTTCTTTATGGGTGACTTGATATACACAATCCTTGACGTGATTAACGACACCGAACTACAACCAGACTTAGAAAAGACCAAGCTATTGTTGGGAAGCTTTGAATACGTTGATTACGACGGAAGAACCAGAATAGCTAACATTGCAGATATACCAGTATCTTGTGATTACTTTTTTGAATGGTACACTCAACACGTTGTCAAAGCAAAACGTCAATCCTTTCCGATTGCTTATTTTGTGAGAACTTTGTGTAACCACTTTATAACGGAACTGTTGAGCGACAAATGCCGAAACAAGTCTCAAGTTATGAAAATTTCGTTTAAAACTGGTACCTTTATGGCCGCACCCCATACCGCAATCGTCGGCAACAACACCTCATTAACCAAAGATCCTTTCTATTGGATGACAACCTCCTCCTCCACCTCCGCCAAAAAGGAAGATGGTTTGGATCGCTTGGTGGTTCAAGTAGGAAAGTACTATGATGGCACCTACAAAAACAATGAAGCAAGTCTTCCGTTGACTCACTATGACGTTACCCCCGGAGTCGGGACCGCAAGCACAAGTCAAAGGTTCTATCAATATATGCTTGTTTACCCTGTTGTTTCACCAGCAATGAATCACCCGGGTACTGGAGATGAACTAGAAGACCGCAAGCGTGGTGTACATCACATCCACATCGGCGGACGCACAGGCGTTATCAAGAAAGTGGGCTTTGATAGAACAGATATTCAGTATATCCGAGAGTCTCGCTTTCTAAATCAAGGTGCAGATGGGTTGTTACAATTGGGTGCTGTTTATAAAGCCACAATTGATATGGTTGGGAATACACTATGGTTTCCCGGCATGGAATTATACATTAACCCGTTGGGTATTGGCGGCCTCGCCCTTGGCTTTCCCAACAATTCTAAATCCGCAGCAAATAAGCTCGGCCTCGGAGGGTATCATTTGATAACAAGAATCAAATCTGTTATTTCTCCCGGTGTGTACAACACCCAAGTCGAAGCGCAGTTTTTCTATTCTGGAGATGGTTCCATTGACAAACAGCGCCTAGGTCTTGTTAAAGAAGAGAAAACACCGCAGATTACCCAAGCCGACACACTTTCAAATCAATCCTGTCAGACTATCATGGATAAATTAGTAGCCGGCACCGCCGATTTGGGAGGCAAATTGTCTAGAATCGACGAGGAGTCAAGCTACGCTGAACGAGTCTACAAAGAAACGATAAATGCTAAAACCATTAATGACAGTGCTGTACTGCCCATTCTTCCTTTTAAACGCCTAAGCAAAGAGAGGGATGCCGATTTGGAAGGGGCGGGGCTGGAACTCGAGGCCGAGATGTCGAGGAAAGGTCATTCCAAAGAAGCCATCGTCGAGGAAAAAGTCTCCAGGGGCATACCAATCTCCAACGAAGAAGCCTTGTGTGTCGCACGACCAGAATACTGCTGCTTTGTTGCGGAAACTATGGTCACAATGTTTGACCTTTCGCAAAAAAGAATTGATGAGGTTAACGTTGGTGACAATATCATGACTATCAATGGCCCTGAAAAGGTAATTGGCATCGGCGAACCGCTCAAAAATACCTTAATTAAATATAGTTTTGATGATGGTAGCTCGATTACTGGTACTATGGACCATCCATTGTTTGTTCTTAACAAGGGTTGGGCATCTTGTCATCCAAATTATAGTAGATATAGATATAATATTGACACTGCGCAAATCAAACTAAAAGATAAGCTATTATCTTTACAGAACAAACAGAAGACACTGGAGTCTTTTGAGATTATTCATGCCGCCGCTCTTTTATACATACCTACTTACACTCTTAAGACTGAAAGTCAAACGTTTTACGCCAATGACCTATTGGTCCACTCCGAAATATAGGATTTTAAACAATGGCAAAGTATAATGCAACGAACAACACACAATCAATAACCAACCTTGCCGTCGAGCGAGCAAGATACCGCCTCGAGGCATGGGGCGACGTGCCGCCCGAACAAATCGTTGATTTCAATTTTGCCGAGCGCAATCGCTATGGCAGAGTGGATTTGGACCGTAACGCCATTGTCCCGTTACCCCAATACTTAAAGACGGTCTCATTTTATGCTCCAGATCAAACCACATCATTGATGATGAACTTCGTCGCCGATGCTTTTGATGACATGAGGGATCGAATGGTTAAAGCATGCCGTCTTGGTATTATCGACGCAACTCATCCTTTCTTGAACTCTCTTGAGATAACCAGAGCCTACAATTCGCCAATCAAGCTTTACCGAGCCTATATGTCATTTGTGATTTCAAAGTATAACAACGAGTATCTACCAAGTGTCGAGAGCCACACCCCAGTATTGAACTTTGATGATTATTGGAAGAACATTCTCCCATTCTCTAAGCTAATGGGTGCTCAGTTCCCTCTCACTTTTACCGCATGGCATCGAAGCAAACACTCTTCGATATTTACCAGCGGGTTGGCAATTGACATTGCCGGCTTGCCCATTGATGATGACCGTCCAAAATATGATTTGTTTATTAGCGCCAAAGAGTGGAACTATTACTCCAATGTCGCTAAATATCACGGATTTTCAATTTCCCACAATGCTCCTTGGATTTTGGTCGCCGACCTAAGGTCTCCGGCGATGATGGAATACATGCTAGCGCGAGGTTTTGATAACCCAACACAATTATTCGATAACCAATACCAAACAGTTGTTGACTTTGAGTTGGAGACTCTTAAAGCAATCTTGGTCGAAGGATACAACAATTATGTTCGTGCCAACCCTTATTACAAAAAGACATTTATTTGCAATGATCGATCACTTAAAAACAAAATAAAGCACAGAGAGACCACCACAACCATTAATGCCAATCAACGCCTTTCACCGGTCACTTTTCATGTACTTTATGCTCAAATTAGAAACATTGAAGAGGAAATGCCTCTCAAAAAGTCAGATTTGGCCCGAGTGATAACAAAGCTTAAGTATTTCTACAAGGCTCTCGGACCAGCCGAAGCAATGAAGTATGTAAATGAGCAATATCGCTCGCTTTATAAATTTAAGTCCGGAACAGTATACGATCATAGAAAGCGCTCCGAACTCAAGAAAGAACTCCAAGCGGCCGAGGAAGCAGCCGAGGACAGAATAGAAGCACTCAGAAGTCCCGATGCTATACCAACGTCACTCCCCGATCCAACAATGGGTGGTTATTAAAAGAAAAAACTTGACAAAAGTTCTAAACGTGTTATATTATATAAAACGGAGAGAGAATGTCATTTCAAGTCATTGATGAAAAGGAAGGATGCTATGGAATTTATGTCAACGGGACCTTTGTATATGACCGGGTTCCTAATGCTATGCGTGGGACTTGGGATTGGTCTCCTCATCTCCTTGGTCACAATTATGACTATGCACATGTGTGGAGTGGCGGTAAAACGCTTGCTAAGGCTTGCCCCGAACACTTACAAAACCGACTCGAAACCCACGAAAGAAAAGTCAAAGCACAAATCAAATCGCACATAAATGCGAAGATTGATGTCTCGGGCGCTTGCTTGTTTGATATGGTTCCGGAGCAGCAGTTGAGAGCTTATCTCGACGTTAAGAATCTTGTCTGCGAATGGGTATTCAATGAGATTCCAAAGCCAAAGAATTATAATTTCTTGTCTCGGACACATGAGACCTGCCGAGAGATTGCTCAACAGAATCTTAAAATAGATTGGGAATTGGCCAATGATCTCGCCGTCAATGATCCCAAGGCTCGTTCTATCGTGCAACGCTTTGATCCCGCGAGAACATTTGTTAATTACAACTTGTTTGGAGCAATAACGGGACGTTTGGCGACTCAACCCGACTCGTTTCCTATTATGAATCTCAAAACAGAACATAAGGGCATTTTGCTTCCAAAGAACGATTGGTTTGTTGAATTCGACTACAATGGAGCCGAGATCCGAACCCTGCTGTCTTTAACAAAGAAAGAGCAGCCGCAAGAAGACATCCACGAATTTCACATGAAGAGCATCTATCGAGATCTCACCACAAGAGCGAAGGCCAAAGAAAGATTCTTTGCATGGCTCTATAACCCCAACTCGGAGGACTATTTGACCGAACGTTACTATGACCGCCAGTCTATCCTTACCTCCTGCTACCGGGGTGGGTGCGTACACACGCCATTCGGGAGAGAGATCCCTTCAGATGACTTCCACGCTCTCAACTATTTACTCCAAAGCTCGTCTTCGGACAACTGCATGACTCAGGTCAATCAAATCCATCGCTTTTTGAGAGACAAGCGGTCAAAGGTGGCATTTGCCATTCACGATTCGGTTGTTATTGACCTCGACCACAGCGACAGACAGCTTTTGCCTCAAATCAGAGAGCTATTTGCTGACACAACACTTGGCAAGTTCAAGGTTGGCGTTAAGATAGGCAAAAACATGGGCGAATTAAAGGAGTTTTCATGGTAATAATAGGTTTAGGCACCGCTGGTGCCAATATAGCAAGACAGTTCGAGCAGTGGCCTCAATATGAGGTTGTTTCACTGGAAGCGGGGAAAGAAATCCCACTTCAAGAATCTGTTGAAGCTTACGAAGAGAATACACCAGACTTATCCGATATTGCTGATATCGATGAAGATGAGATATGGTTTATCGTGGCGGGAGCAAGCACTTTAGCTGCTTGTTCGCTTGCCATCCTTGAACAAGTCAAAGACAAACGAATCAATGTGGTTCATGTGTCGGCCGACCCAATGTTCATGTCAACACAGGCGAAGTTGAGAGAGAAGGTCGTCATGGGCGTATTACAGCAGTATGCCCGATGTGGTCTGTTCGAGGCCATATACTTGGTTTCAAATAAAAGTATCCTTGAGATGCTCGGTGGTATACCATTCTCAGAAGCAAATAACAAGATCAACGAGACACTAGCCTCAATGATCCATTACTTGAATATATACGCTAACACTGAGCCTCTTATGGGCTGTAAATTGGAACCCGGTACCATCTCTCGCATAAGAACCCTCTCAGTGGTCAATGCAGAAAAAAGTGAAGAAAAGTTACTCTTTCCCCTTGACAACATCACTGAAACGTGTTATATTTATAATATCAATAAGACAGAAAAGTCTAATGATAAAAAGATCCAAAAGATCAAAACTATGATGGAGACAAAGGAGACATCATGCAAAACATCATTCGCAATGTATACGACAGAGTACGCTCAAAGCTTCTGTCACGCGATACAAATGACTCATTACATACAACAGGAGGAACAATGAATCAATACACAACATACACAGGAACCTTTACCAAGCGTAACGGTCAAGCACGAACCATGACTTTTGTCAAAGGTGCCGACATTCCACAATCATTCCGTGGTACTGGTAAGCCCCCTCGACTTTCTCAAGGAGAAGAAGTGGTTTATGATATCAAGGCTAACGGATATCGAGTGTTTAACCACAACACTATTCAAGGTCAAATTACTGAAAGTAATGTTAAATATTCATTTGACAAAATCTCGTAACGTGTTATATTAATATATGAGCAACGGGGGAGTGCTCTTAAACTCCCCCATATTATACAAGTAGTCTTGGAGGAATAATGCTTGAACATAATGGAGAAATCTTTAATGCGTATCGCTACGCAACAACAGTAGATCGGTCTGTAACCGGTGTACACATCTGCCAAGAATTGACAGACAATT
>UEXN01000826.1_pt1 | contig 27677 bp, 32 predicted proteins | sample 1796711 | NCBI WGS metagenome assembly UEXN01 (sample SAMEA4772470, study PRJEB27181) | metagenome | reverse complement strand
TAGTCGTTGGAGAAGATGATGCTGTTGTCGACTTTAATCTTAAAGTCGATGTGGTATCAATGTCAGCACTTGAGGTTCTTGCTTCGAGAGCTGATAAAACAACACCCGTTGCATACACGACAATACACAAAGAGGATATGGAAGTTAGACTTGGTTCACAAGACATTCCAATGATTCTTAATACAACACCGTCGGTATACGCAACTCAGCAAGGTGGTGGTGCGGGTGATGCTCGTATCAACGTAAGAGGTTTCAACCAAAGAAATGTAGCCGTGATGATAAATGGTGTTCCCCAGAACGATATGGAGAACGGATGGGTCTATTGGTCTAATTGGGATGGAGTGGGTGACGCTACATCTTCAATTCAGATGCAGAGAGGTCTATCAGCTGTTAATCTCGCTACACCATCTATTGGTGGAACCATGAACATCATTACCGACCCAGCAGCTATGGAGAAAGGTGGTAAATTCAAGCAAGAGGTAGGCGAGGGTGGATTCCTAAAGACTACCTTGAACTACAACTCGGGTCTTATCAATGATAGGTTAGCCTTGAGTGGTACGATTGTTCGTAAAACTGGTGATGGATTCATTGGTGGAACGTGGACGGATGCTTGGGCTTACTATGCAGGTCTTTCATATGCTGTAAGTGACAAACAACGTTTTGAGTTGTATGGGATCGGAGCTCCTCAAAGACATGGTCAAAATCTATATAAACAGAACATTGCTACTTACTCACAAGAGTTAGCTGGTGATATTGCTGGATATAACGATTCTGCTTATGTTGTTGGAGAGAAGTTTGAAACTGAAGCTGGCAGATTTTACAACCAGAATTGGGCTCCTGTTAGCTCAGACTATAAAGGTAAACAATACTTTTATATGTATGGAGACAAAACACAGGATAGGTTCAGTTCAGATTTTCTAAATGAAAGAGAGAACTTTTTTCATAAACCGTTAGTCAACATTAACCACTTTTTAACCATTAACGATGAGGTACGTTTGAGTACTGTTGCGTATTGGTCTGGTGGTTCAGGTGGTGGAACGGGAACTTATGGAAGTGTATCAAGAACACCAGCAGTAGAGGGTAATTCTTGGTATGCAAGTTCACCTTGGATGTGGGATTGGAACGCTGAGATCGCTCAGAATTCTGATAACATAGATTCATCTTTCTCAGAAACAGAAAATAAATCTACCGGTATACTTCGTAATTCAATCAATCGTCAAAATACATTTGGAGCTATCTCAAAACTTAACTATGTTGTTAATGATGAGCTAGAAGTTCAAGTGGGTATTGATTGGAGAACAGCTAAGATCGAGCATGCTCGTGAAGTTCGTGATCTGTTAGGTGGAGACTACTATGTAGACTATGCCGATGATAATGCAGCTGATGGTAAAAAGGTTGGATTGGGCGACATCATAGCATATCACAATCACACTACAGTAGATTGGATTGGTACATTCATACAAGGTAACTACGATACAGAAAAGTATAATGTTTATGGTATGGGTGGTTTATCCACAATAGGATATACTTATCAAGACCATTTTACAGTAGAGGATTTGTTGATCGAAGCACCGACAATTACTACTTATCAACTAAAGGGTGGAGCAGTCTACAATTTAGATGATAGAATGTCAGCGTTTGCTAACGTAGGGTTTGTACAAAAGCCGCCTATTATGGATAATGTAATCTATAATGATGGCTCAGTAGCTTCAGATCCAGCAAATGAAAAGTTCTTTAGTAGTGAAGTGGGTGGAGACTACAAGAGTGATAAAGTTGCTCTAAAAGTGAATGGATACAATACACAGTGGTCTGATAGAAACCTTACTAAGTCAGTAATGACAGGGCAAGGTGATTCAGGCGATACTGATGTAATATTCTTATCTGGTGTAAACCAAAGTCATACAGGTTATGAAGTAGAAGCTAAAGTGGCTCTTCATAACATGGTAGACTTAGACTTGGCTCTTAGTAAAGGTACTTGGAAGTTTGATGGTGACGCTAAAGGTGATTATCAAGAACAAGAGTACAATGATAACGATCAAGTCATTGGTATGAAAACAACAGAGTATACTTACGCTCTCAATAATCTATTTGTCGGTGACATGCCACAAACAGCTTATGTAGGTGGTCTGACGATCAAACCTATCAAGGGATTAAATATACAGGGTCTGTTTAAAATGTACGATGATAATTATTCTGATTGGTCACCTGATTCTCGTGAAGTAGATGGAGATGATGTTGATAGATCACAGGTTTGGAAAGCTCCTGGTTATTCCAAATTGGACTTACATCTATCATATAAATTACCTCAAGTAGCTGGATTAGATATGACACTAAGCGCTCATCTATTCAATGCTTTGGATAATGTATATGTACAAGATGCTGTGGATAACAGTAAGTATAATGGGTATGGTGATAAAGTTCATGCTGCTCATAACGCTGAAGTATTTCTTGGAACTCCAAGGAACTTCAATGTAGGACTTTCGGTTAATTTTTAAGTCCAAATACAATTGTGTGGGGGGATCAAATTCCCCCTGCATAATATTGGAGATTGTTTATAAAAAATGGTTGCTATCAATTGAAAGATTGAGTAAATTTCAAAAGGTTATTTAGATGTATCAGAATATTTTTATAAGTTGGACAGGAGCTAAGCCACTAATTCATTTGTGGGATGATCAAAAAGGTCACACTATGCTACCGTTCAAAAAGTATGCATATGAAAAAAACAGATCAGGTACTCTCCGATCTCTATACGGAGATAAACTCAAAAAGATAAAGTATTGGAAAAAAGAAGACACTTCTAAATTATTTGAATCTGATATAAATCCTGAAATGCGTACATTAGTCGACTTGTATCATAATTCAGATGAACCATCAGTAAACCATAAGGTACTTTATTTTGATATAGAAACAGAAGTGCTTGAAGGATTTCCAGATTGGCACAATCCAATTAATAGAATATTATCATTTACCGTATACGATCAAGAAGATGACAAATATTATGTTGGAGTCCTAGATCTAAACAATAAACTTACACTAAAATCTAAAGATAACATTGACATTGAAGTATTTTCTACAGAAGATGAGCTTCTCAAACATTTTATACTTCTCGTCAAACAAATCAATCCAACTATATTCAGTGGATGGAACATAGACAACTTTGACGTCCCTTATCTATACAGCAGAATGTGCGTGGTACTTGGTACGGAGTTAGCTAACGAGCTGTCACCAATAAGTACAGTTATCTTTAACAGAGGACAGAACGTTTTCAAGATAGCTGGTATATCATGTCTTGATTATTATAGATTATACATGAAGTTTAGTATGGGAGATAGACCATCATATAAACTCGACGATATAGGTTCGTTGGAAGTTGGAGTAAAGAAGGTTGCCTATGAGGGAACTCTAAACGATTTATATGCAAATGATATAGACAAGTTCATAGAATATAACATTAACGACGTTCGAATATTAAAACTCCTAGACGATAAACTTAACTATATGGATGTTGCAAGGGCTCTTGCTCATAAGGGTCACGTACCATATGAGAGTATATATTCCACATCTCATTTATTGGATGGAGCCATACTTACATATCTAAAACGTAAAGGCGTGATAGCTCCGTCAAAGGCTAATACAGAATATGTAGCTCATATGGATCGTGATGAGCGAATCACAGGAGCATTTGTGAAATCTCCTCAAGTAGGAATGCATCAATGGGTCTTTGATATTGATGCGGCTAGTATGTATCCTAATATTATGATGAGTTTGAATATATCCCCAGAGACAAAAGTGGGTCGTGTTATTGGATGGGATGCAGAGAAGTATGCTCGTAAGAAAGATTTACAGTATAGAGTGGAAGATTTAAAGGGTAAAGTTATAGGAACTTTTGACCACGATGGAATGAAAAAGCATCTTGATGATAATGCGATAGCTATATCAGCTCATGGAATACTATATCGTACAGATATTAAAGGTTTGATTCCATCAATACTCAACGAGTGGTTCTCTGAACGTGTGGAGTTCAAGAATCTTAGAAAGAAGTTCTTCCAACAGGGAGATAAAGAAACAGCTCATATATTTGATATCAAACAATATACACAAAAGATTTTATTAAATTCTATGTACGGAGCTGCAGCATTACCAGTGTTTAGATATTATGATCTTGAGAATGCAATGTCGGTTACAACAACTGGTCAAGCCATGATCAAATACGCAGAACGAGCTGGTAATCACTATTATAAGGAAAAGCTGGGTATAGAGAAAGATTATTGTATATACATCGACACGGACTCATTATTCTTCAGTGCATTACCACTCATACAAAAGAATGATAAATCAGTAGATGTTACAAACCATGATACTATGGTCGAGCTTACCTTGAAGGAATGCGAAAAGTTTCAAGACTATATCAATACATCACTCAATATGTTTGCCAAACGTATGATTAATATAGACGAACATCGTTTTGTATTCAAGCAAGAAGTAATTGCTCCAAATGGTATTTTTATAAGTAAGAAGAGATATAGTTTGTGGATTATAGACTCCGAGGGTATGCGTGTAGATGAGTTATTAGTTAAAGGTATAGACATAGTTAGAAGTAATTTTCCTAAATCTTTCAAGACACTATTAACAGAGGTCGTCACGGGGCTACTCAAAGGTAAGACTAAAGATGCTATAGATGATATTGTAATATCATTCAAACGAAACATGAAACAAGAACCCATAGTAGATATCGCAATGTCCACAGGTATAAAACAAATAAAAAAGTTTTTAGGACCAGGTAATAAATCAGTCAAAGGAACTCCAGCACATGTACAATCAGCAATAAATTATAACTCAATGTTAAAAGATATGGATGTAGATGACCAATATACTGAAGTGGTTGGTGGAGATAAAATAAAATGGGTATACTTGAAGACAAACCCATATGGGATTAATAAAGTAGCGTTCAAGAATACAGATAATCCGGATAAGATAATGGAGTTTGTAAAGGTTTATATTGATATAGAAAAGTTATATGAAAAGTTAGCTTTGAATAAAATTATTACTTTCTATGATGCTATGAAGTGGGCACCACCAACTGATCCTAGAAATACACTTGCAAGGTTTTTTTAAAATAAATGTTGACTAAAGAATTTATAATGAGTATTGTACAAGGAGAATATATGATAATATTATTTAATTTAATGCCACTTACTGTAATGGCAATCTGTTGTTGGTTTTTTATTGAATACGTAAGATATGAAAACAAAAAGGAAAGATAATGAGTAAACATAGAAGTTATAAAAGATTTATAGGATACAGCACAGCATTTAGACAATGGAGAGCTGACTCGCATTGTAATCTAATTCATGGTTATGCCTTTTGTTTTAAAGTATGGTTTGAAGGTGAACTTGATGATAAGGGTTGGGTTATAGATTTTGGTTGTTTCAAACGTAATGGTGTGAAGGAGTGGATGAAAAACATGTTTGATCATACTACATGCGTAGCAGCTGATGATCCTGAATTAAAATTGTTTAAGTTTTTAGATGAAGCGGAACTTATCGACCTCAGGATATTAGAAGATGGCGTTGGATGCGAAAAGTTTGCTGAACTTGTAGCAAAATATCTACAAGAAGTAGTCACGAAAGAAACTAATGGTAGGGCAAAGGTATACAAGGTTCAGTGCTGGGAACATGAAGATAACATGGCAGAATATTATGTCTAAGACATTACCAATATTAGAATTATACAGATGTGTACAATCAGAAGGTAGTAGATTTGGCATTCCAACGATAGCTGTTCGAACAACCGGTTGCACTCATAGATGTTATTTTGGTGAAGGTGGGTGGTGTGATTCCTGGTACACGAGCATACATCCCGAGAAGGGTAAATATACTTGGGACGATCTTCATAAGATATATGACGACAATCCACAGATTGATGAGATGATGTTGACTGGTGGATCACCTAGTATGCATCAAGAGTTAGTAAATGACTTAATGTATTTTGCCGATGATCGAGGCATATTTGTCACGATGGAAACGGAAGGTTCTCATGCATTCGAGACTGATATACCAATACACTTGTTAAGTATAAGTCCAAAATTTAGTAACTCAGTTCCAGTGGTTGGAACTAAGACGCCAAAGGGTCAGATAGTAGATCAAAAATTTGTTGACACTCACAATAGATTGAGGCTAAATTTAGACACAATAGATGAGTTGATTTCATACCATTCAGATTATCACTTTAAACCTGTATGGGATGGAACGGAAGAGAATATTAACGAGATAGAAGAATTCAGAGTGGAGTTAAACATACCAAAATCTAAAACATATATTATGCCTGCGGGAGATACTAGAGAAACATTGATAGAAATGTATCCTAAAGTGTTTGAATTGTGTGCAGAACGAGGTTACAGAATGACGGGTAGGGATCACATAATTGCATTTGATACGGAAAGGGAGGTGTAATGGATATAATAGGTGTGTGTGGTAAAGGTGGTTCCGGTAAGGACACTATTGCTAATTATTTAGTTGAACATTATGATTTTAATCGCGTAGCAGCTGCTGATGCCATGAAAGTGGATTTGTGTAAATATCTTGATATGGATCTGGAGACGCTTGAATCTATCAAGAACAAAGAGTTGTGTTTGTGGGACATGCAGGATACTAAAGTGGTCAATCATGGCAAGTTCTCAGTGAGAAGATTTCTTCAATTATATGGTATGGATATGAGGTATAGAATTGCGGATACGTATTGGCTCGAGCGTTCTATTCAAGATAAGGTAAAGGAACTTGGTACTAATGGAGAAACAAGCATAGTAGTATCTGATGTGAGATTTAAAATTGAATATGATTGGATCAAAAAGAATGGTGGAGATGTAATTTACGTAGGTGGAAGAACAGGATTAACAAAAGATCAGAGCGAACACGTATCGGAAAACTTTGTTAATACCACAGCACAAGATGAGTGTGATCATTACATCGATAACTGTGGTAACTATAATGATTTGTACGAACAAATAGAAGGATATATGAATGGCGAGAATTAAAGTAAAGCATATCGTGTTAGGAACACACAATTGGCCCAATGCTGATAAACATTTTCCTGAGGTTGGATTTCTAAGGCACGAACATCATCACGACTTTCACTTTTATGTAGAGTGTGATGTTGAGCATCATGACAGAGAGATAGAATTTATTATGTTGAGGATTGATCTCATGAAAATTATTGAAGATAAATATCCAGGAAAGTACATTAAAAAATTTGGAGCCAGTAGTTGTGAGATGCTAGGCTCAATGGTACTAAATAAATTAATAGAAAAATATGGAGACAGAAATTGGAAGGTATCTGTCTTCGAAGATAACATTCAAGGAGGAATAATTGAAAATTGATATATGCTATATTACTAGCACACCACATCTAGAATCACATGCATCATTGGGTCAAAGACAACTCAGTTTAGCACATAAGATATTATCAGATGAGAAGTATTGTGAATACTATTCTAACCAACAAAGCTATACTATTATGGATAATTCAGCATTTGAGTTTGAACAAGAGGGAAGAGGAGTACCTCAAGATATGGTATTGAGTGCAGCACAGATGTCTTTGCCAGATGAAATATGTGCTATAGATATATTGTTTAATGGAGCCGACACAGTAGACTCGGTTAGGGACTTTTGTAAGTTCGTGAACAAGAAGGATCAGAGCTTATATGAAACTACAAAATTCATGGCGATACCGCAGGGTAGGACGCAAGTGGAGTGGTTAGATTGTTATGAAGAGTTGGTAAGGATGGATAATATTGATGTAATAGGATTATCAAAGCTGTCTGTACCCGAAAGCTTTCAGGGTAACCACACGGAGAGTGGAAACTGTACTAAGGGTAGAATTAAATGTATAGATTTTTTGATTGAACATGATATGACTCCAGATAAATTTGGTAAAGAAACTCATCTACTTGGATCTGATAATGCAGGAATAAATGAGTTGACTTATTACTATAGTATGGGGTATGATTGGATACGTTCTAATGACACATCAATGCCATTTGTATATGGTTACACAGGAAATAAAATTGAGAATCGTCTTGTGGATGATATAGTTTTAGAAAAATTAGATTTTAGTAAACAGCTTTCTATGTTAGAACTGAAAACTGTAGACGATAACTTTGTAGCATGGAGGACAATTAATGTCGATTGATTATTCAGGAAAGATGCCTGATTTGGTTTTTAAGTATGATGAGAAACATATACCTGGGGATGACTTACCGGATCCACAAATAGATCCAGTGATCCCAGGTGCTAGAATACCACTCAAAAAGGTTGGAATAGGTCCTGTCGACCTACCGGTCAAGTTGTTAAGAAGGGATGGAGAGAGTCAAGTTCTTCAAGCAGAAGCAAGTTTGTATTGTTCTCTAGATGATGTAAACGCCAAGGGGTTAAATTTATCTAGATTGTATCTTCTTATGCATGAAAAGATAAAAGATAAATTATCTATCGACGGTATTAAGGACGCTCTAACAGAATTAGCAGATAAGCAAGGATCAGAAACGGCTTACTGTAAGTTACGTTTCAAGTATCCTTGGACTCAACAATCTCTGAGATCTAACTTGGAGGGTCATATAGCATATAATACCACATTGGATTGTAAGTATAAAAAGACCTCTAATGGATCCAGTCCATATACATTTTATTTAACTATTGAGTATGTATACTCTTCGACCTGTCCATGTAGCTTTGAGTTAGCTTATGATGCTAGAACTAGAAGAGAAGCTGCAGCAAATGCCCATAGCCAACGATCAATAGCTACAGTGACTGTAGGCTTTGATCCAACTGATGAAAAGATAGTTTGGATAGAGGACTTAGTAGAATTATGTAGAGAACACATACCTACCGAAGTACAGATAGTGGTGAAGAGAAAAGATGAGCAAGCATTTGCAGAGTTGAATGGAGCTAATTTATTGTTTAGTGAAGATGTGGCTAGAATATTACACCAGGCATTAGATGAGTGGTATGATAAAAACGTGATATCAGATTTCAGTGTATCGATATCACATGAAGAAAGTTTGCATCCTTGGAATGCAATAGCAGTAACGAGTAAGTTTGCCGATGATGGCACAAACTTGCGATAACATAGGAGTATAAATGTTTAATAATCCAATGGAGCCCATCAAGAAAGGATGGTTGAAAGGTGTTCTCGTTAATCATGTAGAACCAAACGCTGTAGATTTACGAATAGAAAAAATATGGAAAGTTGATACAACTACAAAGTTTACACTACACCAAGAAGACAAGACTCATAGAGAGCGAGAATTAGTATCGACGGAGAACAAAGATGGTAAAGAGATATGGAATTTGGAAAAGGGTATATATGATTTCATGTCACCAGCATACGTCGAGATGCAACCAGGAACGGTTGGTTGGTTAGTAACTAGATCAACGCTTAATCGTAATGGTGTGTATATTTTAAGTGGTCTGTATGATTCAGGATATCAAGGCCATATAAATGGTATGTTATATAACATGGGAGGCACTATGGAGTTAGAAAAGATGTCCAGAGTAGCTCAATTCATAATAGGTGATAGTAAAAGCTGGGGTTCATACTCAGGTGGATACAACACCAAAGAGGGCGACTTGCCGGAGTATCTAAATGATAATGAATAAAACTAAGTTAGAGAGGTTTATAATCAAATACTCTTTGGGAGGATCAATAGATTCTGTGAAGTGGATATTTAAAAATAATAATCTATTGACAGCTATGATGACTCCAGATAAGTCTTTGATTGGTAAAGTAAAAGTAGATAATGTTGATTTTGATGATCGCGTACTTGGGGTATACTCAACAGGTCAACTATCAAGGATGCTCAGTGTGCTGGATGGAAATCTAGACGTGTCATTGGTAGAGATAGATCAAGCAGCTATATCATTGAAGTTGAAAAGTAATGGGAATGAAGTTAATTTTGCATTAGCAGACTTGAGTGTATTTGAAGACCCACCTTCTCTAAAGAATCTACCAGACTTTGATCTAAGTGTAGATGTGGATAGTAACTTTAGTAATACATTCATAAAAGGCAAAACGGCTCTGTCAGAGATAGAAACTTTTAGCTTGATTCAAAACGGTACTACTAAAATTGTTATAGGTCACTCTAATACAAATTCACATAGGGTTAGTATACCTCTAAATGTAAAGAAAAGTGATTTTCCTATGGAGAGATTAACTTTCAATGCAAACGTATTCAAAGAAATACTTCTAGCTAATAGAGAGTGTACATTAGGTGAGTTAAAATTTTCAGATAAAGGGTTGCTTCATATTAAATTTGACAGTGGAGACTATCATAGTGAGTATTTCTTAACAGCAATACAGGATGATAATTAATGATAGACCAATATATTTGGACTGAAAAACATAGACCCAAGGATCTAAAAAACTATGTAGGTAATGAACATCTACGGAGTAAATTTGAGGGATACATTAGTAGTTCTGATATTCCACATTTGTTATTGTATGGTAAAGCTGGAACGGGTAAGACCACACTAGCTAAAATAATAGTTAAGAACGTCTCTAGTGATCATTTATATATTAATGCTAGTGATGAGAGAAATATCGACACCGTTAGAGATAAAATTAAGACGTTCGCATCTTCTGTAGGTTTTAATCCACTAAAGATTGTAATATTAGATGAAGCTGATTATCTTACACCGGTTAGTCAAGCAGCATTGAGAAACATAATGGAAACTTTTAGTCAACATACGAGATTTATTCTAACGTGTAATTATGTTGAAAGGATTATAGACCCAATCCAATCTCGATGTCAAGCATATAACGTCAAACCTCCTTCCAAGAAAGAAGTAGCTTCTCATCTATATAATATACTTCAAACTGAAGGTGTACAGTGTAAGGTGGATGATGTAGCTGTCCTAGTCAATATGGGATACCCTGACATCAGACAAGTAATAAACTCAGCTCAGAGACAGACTGTTGGTGGGAAGATAAAAATTGATGCTTCATCTGTGATAGAACAGAGCTATAAGCAACAATTGGTAGAACACTTATCAAAGAAGAGTTCACTACGAAGTATCCGTCAGTTAGTAGCAGACAATCACGTACAGGATTATAACGAACTAATTAAGTTCTTGTATGATGAGTTGGATAATTATGCACCATCTGGATCAGAACCACAAATAATACTACATTTGAGTGAAGCTCAATACAGAGACGTTCATGCCGTTGATAAAGAAATCAACTTCATGGCACTGATCGTAAACATATTAAAAACGGAGACATAATGTCAGAAACATACGGCCTAGGCCAAAAACCAAGACAGCAACCTAATATCGATTTATCAAAAGCAACGGATATGGTGTGCGAAAAATGCGGTAACCACACATTTAAACAAACTACCTTACTAAAGAGAATGTCGGCTATTGTATCACCAAACGGTAAGGATACTATCATACCTATAGTAGTGTTCGCATGCGAGTCATGTCTACATGTAAATGAAGAGTTCACTAAAACTTCTGCAGTAGATTGAATATATTTGACTGGATCAAGCAAATAAACAATTACAAAAAGCCTTGGGAATCTTTTAGTGATGGAGACAAGAAAGCATTTCAGCCATACATGATTAATAGATTTCTTAGTATGGACGCTGAGTTGCTCCCTCTAGTTAACCACTTTCAAAAATACAGTTTATCGTTGACTTCCTCACGAGATGTCTATAAGTTCTGGTGTTCAGTAATACCAAAAAATAGTAAATTTAATAGATACGTTAAAGGTAAAAAAGAAAGTGAATATCCAGATTGGTTGGTTGAGTTGGCTAGTAAACACTTAAACCTCAGTAAGAGAGATGCAGTAGAAGGATTAAGATTAATCAATGATAAAGAAATATTTAAATTATTTTGCAGCCAATATGGGGTATCAAAAGATAAGATGAAGAAGATAAAATGAAAAGAATCAGTTATAGTCAGCTAACATTATGGCAAAATTGTCCAAAACAATGGAAGCTCAAGTATATCGACAAACTAGTGGAATTCAAACCAAGTATACATTTATTATTTGGATCAGCTATGCATACAGTATTGCAGGAATATTTGACTACGATGTATACCCAAACGGTAAAAGCAGCAGATACTTTACCGTTAGAATCAAGACTTCAAGAAGAAATGATCAAAGAGTTCATGTCAACCAAAGAAAAGCACGATCGTGTACCATGTACAAAGGAAGAATTACAAGAATTCTTTCAAGATGGTGTAGACATAATAAATTTCTTTGTAAAGCGAAGAGGAGAATATTTTTCCAAAAAGGGATGGCAGCTCAAGGGTATTGAAGTTCCAATTAATATTAAACTGTCGGAGAGTGTACGATTTATTGGTTTCTTGGATGTGGTCATGTATCACGAACCAACAAATACTTATAAGATCATAGACATCAAGACATCTACTATGGGTTGGAACAAATGGATGAAAGCTGATAAGACTAAAACTTCACAGCTACTCTTGTATAAAAGATTTCTTGCTGAGCAGTGGAAAGTATCAGTAGAACAGATTGATGTCGAATATTTTATTGTTAAGAGACGTTTGTATGAGAAAGCAGACTTTCCTCAAAAGAGAGTACAAAAGTTTGTTCCGGCTAATGGTTCAGTAAGTATGAACAGAGCAAGTAATGGGTTAGCAGAATTCATAGCAAAGAGTTTTACAGATGATGGACAATTCATTACGGAACAACCAGCTACACCAAGCAAGAAAGCATGTAAGTGGTGTGAATTTAGAAAAACAGAACATTGTGATGAGGGTGTGTAGTGAAGATAGGTATAGTTGGTTCACGTACTTATCAAGATAAACGCAAGGTCAAAAATTTTATATTTCAGCTAAGGCAACGATTTGGAGATGAATTGGTTGTGTTGAGTGGAGGTCAAAAGGATGGAGCAGATTATCTAGCTAAAAAGTATTCTCTTGAGCTTGATGTGGAGTATAGAGAATATCCTCCATTTCACTATCCATACAACATACATTGTGTATTACCCAAAGATGTGTTTGGTAAACCGTTTAAGATGAGTTATTATTTTGTACGTAATAAACAAATAGCAAAGGCTTGTGATAAGTTGGTAGCATTTGTCACAAAAGGAAACTTAAATAATTCACCAGGTACTGCCTCAGCGATAAACTACATAAAAAAGATGGAAAAAGATTTCATTATTCTCACATAAATCAATTGTTTTTATATCTACATAGATATATATCTACATAAGTATGGAGAATACAATGGACAAACCTATAAAATTAACATCGGTGAAAATATTAGAAACACTATATACTCATTTCAAAGTAGCTACTGTGAATTCTAATATGACGCTACAGAGATTGGCTAATAGATCAATGTATCTGTATTTAAATGATCCGGATTTTCAAAACAAATTAGAAACAACTGACAACTTAACCGTCAGTGGAAGCAATTTTTAGTTATGGCAAAGAAAAAAATATTACTACTGAGTGATGATATGCGTATGCATAGTGGAGTCGCAACTGTATCCAAGGACATCGTAATGAATACATTACACAAATATGACTGGGTACAGATAGGAGGAGCTATCAAACATCCTGAAGAAGGAAAAGTGACTGACATGTCACAGATGGCGGCAACTGAAACCGGAGTAAAGGATGCATCTGTAAAGATTTATCCTGTTAGTGGGTACGGTAATCCTGATGTATTAAGAGAGGTTATAGCAGCAGAAAAGCCTGATGCAATATTACACTATACAGATCCAAGATTTTGGATATGGTTGTATCAGATGGAACATGAAATAAGAACACAGATTCCAATATTCTATAATAATATTTGGGATGATCTTCCAGATCCAATGTGGAATGAAAACTTTTATCGTAGTTGTGATCTCTTATTGTCTATTTCCAAACAGACGTATGGCATAAATAAAAGAATACTACCAGACTATGAAGATTGGCAATTGAAGTATGTTCCTCACGGGATCAACAGTAAGAGATTCTTTCCTGTGAATAAGTCGACAACCGAATATATTAACTTCTGTAAACAATACGAGCTAGATAAGTATGAATTTAAAGTACTTTACAGTAACCGTAACATTAGAAGAAAACAACCTGGTGACGTAGTGATGGCTTTCAAACACATGGTAGATCAATTACCTGAAAAAGATAGAGACAAATGTGCTATCGTGTTTCACACTCAAGTTAGTGATGATAATGGAACTGATCTAAGAGCTGTATGTAAAGCGATGATGCCAAACTACAGAGCAATATTTACATATGATAGAGGTGGTCCGTTTGATGATCAAAAAATGAACTTCTTGTTTAATGAATGTGATGTTTATATCAACTTAGCATCCAACGAAGGCTTTGGGCTAGGCAGCTGTGAGGCTCTTACTGTCGGAACACCAATAGTGGTAAATGTTACGGGTGGTCTACAAGATCAGTGTGGGTTTCAAAAAGAAGATGGCACACATCTTTCAGCAGAAGACTATGTTGAGTTAGGGAGTAACCACAGAGGTCAATATACTGAGTGTGGTGAGTGGGCAAAACCAGTATTTCCCGCAACTATATCACTGATGGGGTCACCTCCAACACCATACATATTTGACGACAGATGTACGTATGAAGATGCTGGTGAAGCTCTATTAGAATGGTACAATGTAGGTCCAGAGGAAAGAGAGAGGTGTGGTAACTTGGGTAGAGAGTTCGTAAAGAATAAAAATATAGGAATGGATGCAGCTGAAATGGGACAAGGATTCATAGATTCTATGGATGGAGCATTTGATAATTGGAAACCAAAACCTAAGTACACATTGGAGGTAGTATAATGTCTAAACAGTTAGTATTAATGCAGGGTCCATTCAACACACGTTCGGGATATGGTGATCATGCAAGATCATTGTTTTACGCTCTAAATGATTCAAAAAAATATGATATCGTATTGGCAGATGTGAGATGGGGTGAGACACCAAGAAACTTTTTAAAGCCCAACAATCCTAGACACAAGCAAGTATTAGATTCTTTTCTCAAAGGACCACTTAACCAGCAACCAGATATTTACTTTGATGTTAGAATTCCAAATGAATTCCAACAAGTTGGTAAAGTCAATATAGGAGTGACGGCTGGTATAGAGACGACAGCAATTTCTCAGCCATGGGTTGAGGGATGCAACAAAATGGATATGATAATAGTACCTTCAGAACACAGTAAAGCTTCCATAGTTAATACTATTTATGACCAAGTTAATAATATGCCTGACGGGACTACTCAAAAGGTTGGGGAACTAAAAGTTACTAAACCAGTTAAAGTTCTCTTCGAGGGTACGGAAGATGATATCTTCAAAGTTATCAAACCAGATGAAATTGAAAAGAATTTTTTTGATTACATAAACGATATGGTGGAAGAAAAATTTGCATTCTTGTTTGTCGGTCAGTGGGTCAAAGGAGGATTTGGGGAAGATCGCAAAGATATCTACCGAACCATCAAAGTATTTTCAGAAACATTTGCTAATAAGTCTAAACAGCCAGCTTTGATATTGAAGACAAGCGGAGCTACTTTCAGTATATTGGACAAAGAAGAGATCTTGGGTAAAATAAAAAGCGTACAGAGAGGGTTTCCTGAAGAGTGGAAGCTTCCACCTGTCTATTTATTGCACGGCGATCTCTCAGAGATGGAGATGAGTTATTTATATAATCATCCAAAGATTAAATCACTAGTTAGCTTCACTCATGGTGAGGGATTTGGTAGACCGTTACTTGAAGCTACCATGGTAGATCTACCAGTGATCTGTTCCAATTGGTCCGGACCTGTAGATTTTCTTTCCAAGGAACACAGTTTGTTAATTGATGGTAAATTAGAACAGATACCAAACTCTGCTGTGTGGGATGAAATATTGATAAAAGAATCCTCTTGGTTCACGGTTGATGAACATCAAGCATATACAGCTTTAAAGTATGCATATGATAATATTGTTGAGCTCAAGGATAAAGCAAGAGCACTTGGTAAACGCAACAGATCCAAATACAAACAATCCGATATGATGGTGCTATTTAACGATATAGTCAGCAGTGCTGCCAAGGATGTTCCAAAACCGGTAAGTCTCAACCTACCAAAACTAAAGAAAATATAATGAAGTTAGTTACTTATTGTTCATTATGTGGTGAGAAGTCTTTACATATTATAGAGAAAGATGGAGAAAAAATGCTTCAGTGTTTGTATTGTGGATATGCATCATCTGATTCCTTACTAGAAGGCGTAGAGACTGATGTGTTGGAAAAGGCTGGAGGTTTAGCTCAAAAATATAAGAAGGTAGTTCAAAACAGAACTTGGATACCTGGTGTAATGACTTTACCTGAAGGCATGATATACCTGATAGAAGAGAACGACCAACCTAAATGGGCATTTGCAGTGATGGTAAGTATTCCTGAAGAGGAACAGTCAAAATATCCAGATGGAGATGGTGGTTACCATACAAAGAGATACGATACTGATAATCAAACAGTTTTTAGTAAATTTTATGAGTGTATAGAATTTCTTAACCAGGCCAGACAAATCTTAGATAATGCAAAGCAAATACAGTCATAGGGATAAGATACTCAAACTCATTCCTCTCAAAGAGTCGAAGATTCGCGCAGGACAGATTATCGAGTTTAGATATTCTGGTACTAACATAAGAGACAAGAGACCTTTGATAATGGTAATGGCTAACGGATTAACGGATAGAAATGTTAATACTGATAAAATACTACTCCATGGTATCAATTTAAATTATCTGTCCAATTATGAACTGGATAAATTATTTGAGATACTGAGTCGTAATATCAGAGGACAATCCAGAGAACTATTCCAAGATGAAAGAGATGAGCGAGGTAGATATGTATCTCCTGAAAATTCAATTACAAGAATGGCTGTTCCTGGAGGAATAGGATCTGCAGCTATGACTGTATTGAGACCTATTATGCAAGAAGTATATGGTAGTATAGCTAAACCCATTCTCAGTAAAAAGAATGCATATAGAAAATATGAAATCAAGAACATTACCGGTGTGAAGGGTATAAAATTTAAATTATCGAAGGCTGGATAATGACATCAATTAGTTACAGTATATTGACTCACAACGAAACGGATACTCTTGAGGCTCTCTTGGATACGTTAGTCAAGTATAAAGATGCAGAAGATGAAATAGTTATCGTGGATGATTACTCGAACGAAGATACTATAGAAATAATAGAGACGTATAGTAGTATTCATGACTTTAGATACGAGCAGCGACGCTTGGCTAAAGATTTTGCAGGTCAGAAAAATCATCTTAGAAAAATGTGTCAGGGAGATTATATTTTTAATCTAGATGCGGATGAGATGCCTCATGCCACTTTGATAACAAACATTAAAGCTATCCTGGATAGTAATACTAACGTTGATTTAATCTGGGTACCACGAGTCAATACAGTTACTGGTATAACCGATCAGATAGCTATGAGATGGGGATGGGTATTGAATGATAAGGGATGGGTAAACTATCCGGATTGGCAACCTCGAATACATAAGAACCGATCTAACATATATTGGGTGAAACCAGTACATGAGAGAATGGTGGGATATACAGATTACAGTTTTCTTCCACAAGAAGAAGAATGGAGCTTATATCACCATAAAACTCTAGAGAGACAAACAAACCAAAATTTATTTTATCATGAGGTACTAACAAACAAATGATTCGAATTAAATTACTAGATTATCACATTCATCGCAACGAAACTACATTCAGACCTTACATGGCTGCTTATGATTGGTTCAAAGAAGCTGGTATAGAGTTTGTAGGAGAAGCAGATTCATACGACTATGCGTTCGTGGGTCAAGCTAGTGTAATAAATAAAAAAGTATCTTTAGAAGAGTCCGTTCAGAAGGGTCTAGAATTTTTATCTAAGGTTACCGGTGAATACTTTATAGTGGATGGACAAGACTCCACCAGCTTGATAGGAACGGCAGAATTGTTGAGAGAATCTAAAGCGGTCTGTATGTTAAAAAACAGTATGTTAAGAGATCCTCAAATGTACAAAGAGAAGACTGCTAATGGTAGATACTATTGGGGCAAAGGTAATTATGATGTTCCTGATATAGATGAACTAATGCCTCGTATAAGATTGGCAGGATGTAATTGGCTTTCCACCGTACAGACAAATTGGTATGCATATAGTCCTGAAAAGGAATTTGATGTATCTTGTATGTTTGGATATCCTACAAAAGAACCAGTATACGAACATGGGTTATCCCAAACAGATTACTATGATCCTCACAGAAAAGCATTGATGGAAACATTAGATCCATCTTTCAAATTAGCTAAGTTAGAAAATGGTGTCAGGATACCAATTGAACAATACTATAACAACATGTATAAATCTAGATTCATTATGGCTCCTTTGGGTTATGGAGCTATGGCACCAAGAGATTTAGAGGCAAGTATGATGGGCTCTATTTTAGTGAAACCTAACCTGGATTGGATGATAACAGAACCAAATCCATACATACCAGGTGAGACTTATCTTGATGTCAACTATGATTGGTCAGATCTAAATGACAAAATATCTAACGTGTTGGATGATTATCCAAACCAACAAAAATTTTATGTAGAGAATATGAGAGAGACTTACTCTAAGTTGTTTACGCCTCAGAGATTTGTTACTCACTTTCATGGTATATTATCAAGTTTGGATGGAGTAGGTACAGAATGAATTTTGCTTTTATAGTGGATAAGTGTATACAAAACTCCTTTAAGGTTGATAATGGTAAGGCTTATAAGATGTCCGATGATACACCATATGAATGGCATCATAGTATTAGTAACGAATGCACCATGGGACCATTTGCTTATCCGTTTTGTTTTAATGGTTACTTGATAAATTGGCCTGAATGGAATGAATTACCCGATCTGGATCTAGATGTAATATTTTTGGTTATAGAAAAGAATACAGATCGATATAGCATTGAGGACGTACGCAAAAAATATCCTAATGCAGAGATTTACGCTACTATAAAAGAATTGTACTTTTATGATGGATATGATAATAGAATAAACTTATTCAATAAGGCTGATGGAGTGGTAATTCCATACAAAGATTCAATAGATAGGATATTTCCTCAACTAAGAGATGATGTAAATAAAAAATTACACTTTTTGCCTCAACCGTATGATATTAATTATTTGTATATGAAATTTTACAGACAACAACGGACGGAACAGATATTTAGTTATATACCACCTCATCCACCACGTAGAGGTAATACGGAACAATTTGCAGACTACTTGGGTAAGAAATATAATGTACCGGTTGTACGCAAGGCTACTGAATATTCCCCAACACAGTGGTTAGATTTCATGAAAGCATTTAGTAAATCTACTTTTTGTGTGAACTGTGATCCAGAACCACAGCAGGGTCAGCAAGGGATACAAAGTGCTATATTGGGAATACCAAATTTGGGAGGTGTAAACGACTCTCATTATATTTTACACCCTGATACAGCAACAAATGATCTAGATATACTTGAAGAGCGATTTGTTAAAATGTTAGATGTAAACTACAGAATTCCCATTATACAGGAATCTTTTAAAAAAGCTAATGAAATATATTCATTTGAAGCAGTACAGAATACATTTCAAACAATTAGGGAGAACAATTAGTGAAAATATTAATAACGGGTGTTGCTGGATTGATAGGAAGCAACTTTGCAGACTGGATAATTGACAACCATGGAGATAAACATACTGTAGTTGGTGTAGATGATCTGAGTGGAGGTTATTTAGAAAATGTTAATGATAAGGTTGAATTTGAACAATTTGATCTGGTAGAAGATAATAAACTAGAAGCGGTATTTTCTAAACATAAACCAGATTTAGTATATCACATGGCGGCTTATGCAGCAGAGGGACTGAGTCCCTTCATGAGGAGTTTTAATTATAAGAACAATTTGATATCTACATCAAAGATTATAAACAACTGTATAAATTACAATGTAAAGCGTTTAGTGTTCACATCTACAATGGCAGTTTATGGACACGGCACACCACCATTCTCTGAAGATGATTTACCAAATCCAATAGATCCATATGGTGTAGCAAAATACGCTTGTGAGATGGATATAAAGATAGCAGGTGAGCAGCATGGTTTAGATTGGTGTGTCATTAGACCTCATAATGTATATGGAAGGAAACAAAACATTTGGGACAAATATAGAAACGTTTTGGGGATATGGATGTATCAGCACATGATGAACGAACCCATGTCAATATTTGGTGACGGAGAACAACAACGAGCTTTCAGTTATATAGATGATACTCTAGAACCATTATACAAGGCTGGCATTCAGAGTAATTGCTCAAAAGAAATAATTAATCTTGGAGGTATGCAGCATTACTCCATTAATGAAGCTAACGAAATACTTAGAAGTGTTATTGGAGAAGGTGATAAAATCTACAAAGAGAAACGACATGAAGTAAAGGATGCTCATCCTACTTGGGAAAAATCTGTTGAATTGTTAGGGTATAAAGATGTATATTCTCTACAAGATGGATTAGCAAAAATGTGGGACTGGGCTAAAAAACAACCAATTAAAGAAAGAAAATTTTGGGAAAGTTACGAGATTGAAAAAGGCATCTACAGTTACTGGAAAGAACGGTAAAGACTATATATTCACCTTCTTAGGTGAGTTTGGTTATGAAATGTTCAATTGGCAGGGTGTTGTTCGTAAATGGGCAACATTATACAAGCTGCCACAAGATAGAATAATAATCTGCGGACGCAAAGGGTTACAACCTGTATATGAGTTTGCAGATGAATACATAGACATATCAGAACTAGAATCTTATAAGAAGAGCACAGCAGGTATCTACATAGCTGTTTTGGAGTTGGCGCTGGGTTATGATCAAGAAGGTTGCTCCGAACTAAATAGAAAATGTGTTGATGACATTAAGGCTGAAGTTCAAGAGTTCCTACAAGAAACAATAACATTGCACGAACCACAGTGGATATGGAGTTCAGATCCTCAGTACTTAGAAGATTGTAAATTTGGAAAGATAGGACCTCAACAAGGAGGTATCTATAGTAAACGTAGAACTCCATGGTCATATTTGGATGTTAGAAATAATATGTTTGCTAAGATTGAATCACATAATCAAACTGATTGGAAAATGTATATTCAATCAAAATACAATTTAGATTTAAATGATGATTATATACTATGCCAATCTGCTAAAAGAGACTCGTTCATGACTACTAAATCAAAGGAATTGATCGATCACGACCAAGTAATGAATGAGATATCAAAGCACCGTCGTGTCATATATTTAAACTTTGATACTGGAAGGGTTGGTGATAGTAAGTCTACAGATGGTTCATCTAATTTCCACTCGATCTCATGTAACGGGTTTGAACAACAGAGCTGTTTAATTAATAATGCAAGCGACTGCGTATTTTTTACTGAGGGAGATTTCAGAAGCCATTTATACGTGCCACCTTTTTTGGGAAAAGATATAAAAATTGTTGCCCATTCGGAGGTTTTTGGGCTACATTCAGCACCAATAAATTTCTGGAATCAAGAGGTTTTCACATTTGGAGGACAAATGATACCTTACTCATACGAAACTTTAAATACTCAAGAACTTATAAGAGACCTGTCGTGATTAATATATTTCAACCTATGCTGGGATGGAAAGAATTAAAAGCCGTCAAAGAAGTCTTTGCATCCAATTGGATTGGTACGGGACCAAAGACGGAAGAATTCCAAAAGAACTTCTCAGAGTTTATTGGAGTGGATAGAGAACAAGTCATGATGACTAATAGCTGTACAGAAGGCATGTTTCAAATCATAGAATTCTGCAAGAATAAATACAAATGGCACAACACTATACCATTTGAAGTAATAATACCTACGATTGGATTCGTAGGAGCTTCTAATGCAGTAATAGGTAACGGAGGAACTCCTGTATTTTGTGATGTCGATGAGCGTTCGCTTAACGTAACGGTAGAAGATATAAAAAAACATATTACACATAGAACAACAGCTGTCATGTTAATTCATTATGCAGGTTGGACTTGTGATATGAAACCTATAATCGACTTATGTGAAGAACAAGGAATAATCCTCATAGAAGATAATGCATGTAGTGTAGCTTCAACTTATAAAGGAAAAGCTACCGGTACGCTTGGAGATTACGGTGCATGGTCTTTTGATGCTATGAAGACTTTAGTGATGGGTGATGGTAGTATAGTCTATGGTAGAGATCCAAAAGACGTTGAAGAGATTTCCACACAGAGTTATCTGGGTTTGCTATCCGATAGTGGTTATAGTAACACTGTAGATAAGAAGTGGTGGGAATATGATATCAGCTCACCAGGACGTAGATCCGTAGTAAATGATATAACGTCTGCAATAGGGTTAGTTCAATTAGAAAGATTGAATAGTTTCATACATGCAAGAAAAACAAGACATGAGATGTATGATGATATGCTCAAAGATGTATCGTGGATCAAAACACCTTTACCAATCGTTACCTCCGAAGACTCTAAATCATCTTATTACATGTATTGGATACAATTAGAAGATGAACAAACTAGAGATGAATTAGCAATGTATTTAAAGAAGAATGATATTTACACTACTTTTAGATACTACCCATTACATCTCGTACCTTACTATCAGAGCACAGAACAACTTCCCAATGCTGAACGAGCATCAAGAAATACTTTATGTTTACCTCTACATCAAGGTCTTGACATTAATGAAATACAATACGTAACGGATAAAATTAAGGATTTTAAATGAAGATATTATTTACAACAGTTTGTAACGACAAGTATATTGATGGGGCTCTAGTGATGCTTCATTCAATGAAAACAAATATAAAACACTTTAGAGAATGTGATGTGAAATTCTTTCATAGTCCTGGAATAGCAGATCTCAGTAAATCAAATATGAAAAAAATTAAAGAAGTGGCTCCTAACGTGATATTTGAAGAAGTGGATCCTAATAATTATATGCCAGCTAAGATTCCTGGAGCTGGTAACAGAGCACCTGAGTGCAAATCTGCATATCTAACACTCGAGAGTTTCAAAGAGACTGAGTATGATAAGGTAATCTTGTTTGATATTGATATGTTGTGTATAGGTGACGTGAGTGAGTTATTTGAATATGATGTAGAGTATGGTCAAGTCGGTGTCAATACAGGACTAGTGGTGCTGGGAAAGAAATATAGAACTCAAGAGGTATATGACGGCTTGATAGAAATGATCCACACCCATAATGGTAATGGAATGGATCAAGGAATACTAAATGATTATTTTAGAGGTAGAGAGGAACCAATACCTCGTATATTTAATCACTATCCACTATATGAAATGAATGTAGATAGTAGGATTATTCATTGGGCACATTATGATCATATCAAACCATGGGTGGTTGATGAATGGAAGGATAAGGTTGAATTGTTTCAAGGGAAACCTCCTTATAACAATCCAGACCCTACAATTGGAAACATACCAACAATGCTTTGTAAACCAGCATTTGATCTGTGGAATCAATATTATTACGATATAAGAGAATTAATAGAGGAAAAATGAAAAACAAACCAAATGAAATACAAATAAACAGTACCACTCTACAAGAGTATGCAGATATGATGGAAAGGGGTGAAAAGTTTTCATATACTCGTTGGGGTGATGGTGAGTGGGGATGTGTTTTTGGAGCAGATGGTCAGAATGTAGATAAGCATAAGTACTTTCCAGAGATGGCTACTTCTCTAAGAGCAGCATTAAAAAACGACAAGGGCTATAGAAAAGCTACTTGGCCATATACTGCACCAATGTTAAATAATATCAAACCTCAGGTGGAAGGTTATTTGGACGAACATAAACTGTCTAAAGATTGGTATGATGCTCGTGTATGGGAAGACTCTTGTCTCGATAACACTATAGAAATATTTATTCGTCAATTAGAAAAGATGAATACAGTGTTTATAACCGGAGAGAATAAAAAGAATATTCCTATTAGACATGTTGGATTTATTACAATACCTTCTGTTGACTGTTTTTTAGCTAAAGAGGATATCAAGAATGCTATGAGGCAAGCTGTAGAGAAGATTGATAATCCTGTATTTGCTTTTTCAGCATCTATGGCTACCAATGTAATAGTTGATGAGATGTATGATGAAATAGGTGATAAATGCTGGATGATAGATTTTGGTTCAATATGGGAACCATTTGTCGGTAACGTCACAAGATCATATCATACATTATACCCACAAGTCATAATGCCTCGAGGAACTTTAAAGAAGATATCAGATGATTAATTACACAAAGATAGTCATATTGGGCTCAGGTAGGAGCGGTACTTCTTACATCACAAGAATGTTGAAGGATAATGGAGTTCATGTTGGAGACGTAACTGGTGGAACATGTGAAAATTTGGACATGAGAGAAATAAATGATAGATGTCTGAAAGTAATGCTCAATGCAGAAACTAGAAGTAAACTACCATATGGAATCATACCACCCGAGGAATTGAACCCTCCATTAGAGTTTAGAAATGTTGTAGATGAGTATATGAATTGGGTCGACCAACAATATGAACCGGTTTTTTGGAAGCAAGGCGATCCGGTATTGTGGGTTGCTAAAGATCCTCGTACAACATTATTAAATGATATGTGGACAAAACACTTTGATGTAATTGTTGGAATGTATCGCAATCCGGTGGAAGTTGTAGCATCATATAAGAAACTTTTAACGTCGTATTACGAGGATCCTTTAGAAGCAGAAGCCAATCTAATACAATATTGGAAAAGATTCAACAAATCTCTTCTACACGTATTCGACACTACGGATAAACCAAAATTTATGTTTGATTTTAATCAAGATATTAACGTACAGATTAAACAATTGGAAAAGTTTTTAGACTTTCCACTTCCTGATTCGGGATATGATTCAAAACAGGTCAACCAAAAAAGCGATCATATCTACGATGATCCAGAAATCAACGAACTGTATAATCAGTTGAGGAGTTACAATGAACAAAACGTCAAGTAAATTGAACATATCTACAGTAATGTGTACATATGACACATATGATTTTCTATGGCCAAACTATATGAAGACGTGGAATAAATACTGGGAGCCAGACACTCACAATATTGTTATAGGTGAGACGATAAGTCATACAGAACCTAATTTTGACTACGTGACACCGGGTAAGATTAGAGAAGATGGTAAGGATCTCTGGGGTACTCGTATGAAGATGGCGTTGGATATGGTCACGACTGATTATGTATTCGTAATGTTGATAGACTTTTATCTATGGGAACCAATTACGTATCAACATATAGAAGACGAACTAATCTTTTTGAACATACAACAGGGTAATAAAGTTGTAATGGATGAAAATGCTCCAAGAGCATACAATCTTCAACATCTTGCTGGTAATTATTATAAGTTTGAAAACCATAGCGACTATCAAACATCGTTGATGCCATCAGTTTGGAGAACTGATTTTTTGAAGCAGTCCTTAAATGATAATGATGATCCATGGATATTTGAAACTGTAGGAACAGATAGAATTAAAGGACAGGATAATGGTGTATACATTCATATGAGAAACGATCCAATATTTTACAACGTGATACGAAAGAGAAAGTACATACCTGAACAATGGGGTAAAGTCAAGTGGACTGATTTTGTTGAGAAAGAAGGTTTGGATGATATTACTCCTCACCTAACCAATGATTTAACGGATTGGAGTTAAAATGGAAATAAGAAAAGATATGTTACCTGTGTTGAAACCTCATGGTGATGAAGCAGATGTACAAGCAGTAACAGATGTCATTAGGAGTGGCTGGTGGGGTAAGGGTCCAAAGGTAGCTCAGTTTGAAAAAGAGTTTGCAGAAATGGTTGGAGCCAAGTATGCTATCGCAGTCAATAGTGCAACTAGTGGTCAAGATTTAATATTCAAGGCATTGGATATAAAAGATTGTGACGTTATCAATCCCACTATATCTTTCATGACCACAGCTGTTATTCCACTTTTTAATGGATGCACAAGTAACATAGTGGATGTGGATCCTCATACCATGTGTATAGATCCACAAGATGTAAAAAAGAATTTGAAACCTAATACTGAAGTTATCATAGCAGTTAATCAAGCTGGTGTACCGGCAGACATTGATGCAATCAGAGAGTTTTATGATGGGTTAATTATTGAAGATACGGCTCATAGTTGTTACACTCCAGGAGCAGGTTCAAAGGGTGATGTTGCCGTATGGTCATTTCAAGCTGTCAAGACCATGCCTTGTGGAGATGGTGGAATGGTCACGACTAATAGTAAAGAGTTATACGAAAAGATGGAACCATTAACTTGGTTTGGTATCTCTAGCACTTACTCAAGGGTTAAGGCAGGTTCTGGGTACTCCTGGGATTATGACGTTGAGAAGTTAGGAATAAAGTGTTACATGACTGATTTACAAGCTGCAATTTGTTTAGAACAAATGAAAAAACTACCAGCACATTTAGAATTCAGAAGACATGTTCAGGAGAGATATAATAGAGAGCTCAAGGGTTATATACAACCACCTCCACATTCAGAAACCGTACAGTATTATTGTGCTAAAGTGGATAGCTCGGTTAGAGATCAACTAATATCTTATTTGGCAGATAAAAAGATACATACATCGGTTCACTTTAAACCTCTACATCTATTTAAAATATTAAAACAAGATAGAGAATATCCAATAGCTGATGTTGAGTGGAAGAAGCTGATTAGTTTACCGTGTCATAATAACATGACTGAAGAGGATATAGATTATGTAATACATTGGGTCAAGGAGTTTTATAATGAACTCTAAAGTTTTGGTGTTAGGTGATGGATTACTAGCTTCTGAGATAATAGCTCAGACTAAGTGGGATCAAGTATCCAGAAAAGAGGATAGTTTTGATATCACAGATACATCAACTTACAACAAGATGACTCAGATCATAGATGGAGCCGGACAATGTTGTCCCTATGACGTAATATTAAATTGTATAGGTTACACAGACACATATAATCCAAAGAGAGAAGAACATTGGGACGTAAACTATAGAGGAGTTTCTAATTTGGTAGATTTTTGTAACCATTGGAAAGTAAAATTTGTACACATATCAACAGATTATGTATACACACATTCGGTTGTTAATGCTTCAGAACAAGATGTACCGGTACATGCTGGTAATTGGTATAGTTATACCAAACTGCTAGGAGATGGTCATGTACAGTTGAAATCTAATGATTATCTACTGATAAGAACTACACACAAACCTACTCCATTCCCATACCCAAAAGCATGGCTAGATCAAGTAGGAAATTTTGACTATGCCCAAAATATTTCTAAACTCATATTAAAATTGATAGAGAATAAATCATCCGGTTTATTCAACGTGGGAACAGAATCTAAAACAATGTATGATCTTGCCAAGAGAACTAACAAAGACGTTTTACCGGTGTGTGAGGAGTATGACAAGACAAGACCATATAACTTAACAATGAATATAGATAAATTGAACAAGGAGTTGGATTGAAGATATTAATTACAGGAGGAGCTGGCTTCATAGGTAAAAGAATGGTGGAAAGATTGGATGGGGATTGGGATAAGGGAAACAAAGTGATAGATAATTA
>UEXN01000823.1_pt1 | contig 27702 bp, 27 predicted proteins | sample 1796711 | NCBI WGS metagenome assembly UEXN01 (sample SAMEA4772470, study PRJEB27181) | metagenome | reverse complement strand
TGCCTGACGACCATAGAGTGTTGGAACCACCTGATCCCATGCCGAACTCAGAAGTGAAACGACATATCGCCGATGGTAGTGTGGGGTTTCCCCATGTGAGAGTAGGTCATCGTCAGGCTCTTAAATAAAACAAAAGACCCCCGCCACGAAAGTGTCGGGGGTTTTTTGTTTTATTTAGGATCACGGTGAACTCCTCTCCCTACCTTGCGACGAAGTCGCCATGTGACAAGCGATGCCCCGCAGGGGCCAGCTTGGTGCGCCGAAGGCGTCCCGAAGGGATGACGAGCATGCTCGTCACACACTGTAGGTCATCGTCAGGCTCTTAAATACAGAAAAAGCCCCCTAGCGCAGTATGCTAGGGGGCTTTTTTTGTATTTGATTCGCTGCGCTCACCCTTCGGGCCAGCCTGAAAAGCGGCTGTTCGGCTTCGCAAGCGAAGCACGTGGATACGGTGTTCTTCTCTCCCTACCTCGCAGCGCTCGCTCTGCCATCCCCTCAAGGGGGACCGAGGTGTGACACCCGATGCACCGCAGGTGCCAGGGTGAGGCGCCGAAGGCGTCCCGTAGGGATAGCAAGCTTGCTTGCTACCTAAGTAGGTCATCATCCTCGAGCTAGAAGCTAGAACCAACCCTTCGTCATGCAAGCATAGCTCCAGCGAATCAGTGTCCACCCCAAACCTTGCCCCTGTAACCAAACCACCACCCCGTCGTCATCCCGGCTACTCACCAAGCCCTCACGCTCAGGACTTCACGAATAATGAGTCCAGACCATGCTGCTGAACATCTTCTTGATCGCAATGGCCATCGCTTTACTGGTCTACCGTTACCGAAAATTCATGTATCACTTCCGGACGGTTGAAGCAGGAAAACTCTACCGTAGTGGCACTCTGGGCCCGATTGCTTTGCGAGTGATAGATCGTGTGCTAGGTGTCAACACGATCATCAATCTGCGGCTGGAATCCGAGTACGGCAAAGGGGGCTGGTATAAGCGGCAAGGTGATTACTGCAGCCGCCACGGAATCAAGCTGGTGAATATTCCCATGGCGCAGGACACTCCGCCAACGGAAGATCAGATTCAAGCCTTCATGACAGAACTGGACCATGGTGACAGTTGTTGCCTGGTGCATTGTGAGATGGGAGTGGTACGCACAGGGATGATGGTGGTAGCGGTGGCGACTCGCCGCTACGGGGTGCAAGCCAATGCCGTGTGGAAGCACTTTCCGCTGTTTGGCCACAAACTGGATGGTCGCCGCCAGCCGGTAAAGGCCTTTATCATGCGGTGTGCCGGCCTGACCGAGCCCTCACCCCAGTAACGGGCTCTCTGCGGGGAGATGAAGCTTGAGACGATTGCTGACCACGGCAATATCGAACTCCGTACTCTGTACCGGTTCGCCATCAAGATTAAGATTCATGGGACTGGGGGTTGTTACTTTCAGTGATGCCACCCGGGCACGTACGAAAAGTCCTTCTTGCTCAGGGTCCTGTCTGGCTTGGCTATCAAACAACTCTTTGACGCCTGCAAGCAGATCCATCTGGGCTGGCAGGATGGCCACATCAAGCAAGCCGTCATTGACCAAGGCATCCGGGCAAAGGCGCTGTCCGCCACCAGCCTGGCGACCGTTGCCCAGACCGAGTGCCAGAAATTCTCCCTGCCATTCGAACTCGCCATTGCTGAAGGTGCCTTCGGCAGCCTGGATTTCAGAGAAACGTGTCAGCCCGGTTAACAAGTAGGCGGCGCCTCCCAGCATGCTTTTCAGCTCTTCCGAGGTCTGGGTGGTAACTTCGGTGCCGAAGCCGCCGGTGGCCATATTCAGGAAGTAGTGATCATTGACTCGAATGACGTCGCTGGGCGTAGCCGGGGACTCCAGTAATGCCAACGCTTCAGCGATGGCATCAGGTATCCCCGCCGCCGTGGCAAAATCGTTGGCGGTGCCCAGAGGCAGAATCGCCAGGGACAGATCATCACGATCACTGGTCATCATGGCATGAACAATATCCCTGACAGATCCATCGCCTCCGCCAGCAATGAGGGTGGTATAGCCCAGATCCAGGGCCTCTCTGACATAGCGCTCCGCATCACCAGCCTCCCAGGTGACGCGGACCGCCAGTTCGTGACCCTTGTCTCGCCAGTCTATGACTGCATGGCGAACTTCTTGATTGGCTGCCTGTTTGCCATGCAGAACGAGCAGACTCTTTGTGGTCACGGTATGTCTTCCTCTATGGAGTGGTAATGACGTCTGCTTCTGGCAAGTCGGCGGTCTCCGTTTGTTCGGCAGTAACGCGGACATTGCTTTGGGCGGAAAATATCAGATCGTCATCGGTATCTGGCATGTCATCGAGGGCCTGGCAGGTAAAGGCAAGGGTGTAGTCGCCTTCCGGGACAAAGCCAATTTGGTATTCGTAGGCATCACTATCTGGATTATAGTTTACTGTCGCGGTTGTGACAGGATTGTCATCGCCAACGAGGGATCCCTGTTCATCCACAAAGATGTCTCCGGTCACCGCATCCTGGCCTGTGTACAGATACACTGCATTCCCTTCCAGGCTATCGCCCTCCATGACTGAGCTGCATGTCTCGTCATTGATCAGGCTGTCACTGATAGTGCCCTCAATGATGCCGACCTCGCTGTTATCGACGATGCGAACTGCCGGGCGTAGCAGGTAATAGTCCTTGTTTGCAGGTTTGGTGATTGCACGACGGAGATCCACGTCCAGGGTAAAGTTCACTTCGCCATCGACGGGAACGACAAAACCGCTGACAAGTTGAACATGCCGCTCCCGGTCCTGGTTGTTCTGCTGGCCGGGTACATACAGGGGAAATTCCCCGCCATTGTCGTCTATCACAAAGGTGCTACCGTCCCCGCTTTGCACATACAGACGAATCCAGTTGTAACGACCCGCGGGAACCTCTGTGGTTGGCATGATCACGGTTGACTCTGCACCTTGCAGTGCCAGCAAGTCCTCAATGACCAGGGGCTCATCAAGGTCGCGGCGGACCATGCCACCTTCGGCAGGCTTGAGTGCCACTGCATTCAGGGTGAGTTGCACCCGGGTGAGATCGTCTGCCGGCGCATCCGTCATGGACAGCTGCATGTCACCGGTCTGCGGGGGAGGGTTATTATCGCTGCTGGAGCCTCCACAAGCAGTGAGAATGGTGCTGGTGGCTAGAATAAAGAGTGTGCGTTGCATGATGTATTCCTCCGTACTCGCGGTTTATTTCAATCTACGTGATAGCGAGAAGGTGGGATGTGACAGGTTGCCGGGCTTTACAACTATTAACGGTTGGGGTGTTGTTGATAATGATTACTGTTTTCTATTGAGGGGATAAAGGAATCGTATTTTTTTATTGTTTCCTTGGCAGTGATGATAAGAGCCAAGGAGGTGTCCCATGATAAAGACATTCAGCTTCGGTGCGATGCACATTGCCGTGGCATTTCTGGTCGTCTGGGCGATGACCGGCGATTGGCGGATTGGCGGTGCGACAGCGCTGGTGGAGCCCTGCGTGAATACGGTGGCCTACCATTTTCACGAGAAAATCTGGAAACGACGGGCCCATGCTGGGGCCGTGAGCGGAACGGTCATGGCGTAGGATAAACTCAGTGTTTACTCTGCCATGGCCGTTGGTTAAGCTAGCGCACAAGTATACATTCTGAGGGGTATTTGTCAGGTGCAGAATTCAAGCAGTGACATCGATGCGATCCGCCAGGTGGTGAATCAGGTACTGGAAGTGCACGCCCGGGAAGAGGGTGGCCAGCGCTCCCAGGCCCGTTCGGAAATTCTGATCCACTCCATGCAGGTGTTTGCCCAGCGGGGCCTGCAGCGGACCACGGTGCAGCACCTGCTGGACGCCTCCGATGTGTCTCGACGCACCTTCTACAAATATTTCCGCAACAAGATGGACGTGCTGGAAAGCATCTATCGTATCTTTGTGGACAACATGCTGCTGCACTTCCACAAGGAAGTGAAGCAGGCCTCCTCGGCCCGGGACATTATCCGTAACACCACCAAGGTGTATTTCGATTACCACGTGAGCATGGGGCCGATCATCAGGCTGATGATGGAGGAGGCGCGCTCCTCCACCTCTGCGTTGGCGCCGCACCGGGTGCGGGCTCAGGACATTGCCTCCGAGGTGCTCACGTCCCAGATCAGCCGTTACACCGGCAAGAGCTATGAACCCCTGGTGTTCCGCACCATGCTGTGGATGCTGGAAAACTACTCCCTGTATATCTTCGAGGACGGTGGTTTTTCCCAGGAACGACTGGACCTGTGCGAGAAAGTTGCCATCGGCATCGCCGAATCCCTGGTGCTGGGAGAGGTGACACCGGGCATGCTGGAACGCCCGGTATCCTGAACCTCTGAATGTGTTGCCGGGTTTACTCCGGCTTCACGAACTTCAGTGTCATGCGATCACTTTCTCCGATCGCCAGATATTTCTCTCTGTCTTGATCGCCCAACCGTAATGACGGCGGCAGCGTCCACACCCCGGCGGGATGGTCGGCGCTGTCCTGCGGGTTGGCGTTGATTTCCGACTGTTCTGCCAACCGAAACCCGGCCTTTTCTGCCTGGGCGATCACATAACTTTCAGTCATATAGCCGCTTTCAATCTGCTCTTCCAGAGAGCGTCCCTCCGGCGCCCGGTGTTCCACTACCCCAAGAATGCCGCCGGGTTTGAGGGCCTTGAAGAAGCTGGCAAACACGGCTTCTGCCTTGCCGGCTTTCGCCCAGTTGTGCACATTGCGAAACGTCAGCACCCGATCCACGCTACCAGCGGGGGCAATATCGCTGTAGACCGGAGGATAGAGATGGGTGATGCGAACCTGGTCGTAGAGAGCCGGGTATTTCGCCAGATGCGCCTTGAACAGGGTGAGTGAGCGGGTGTAGAAACTGATGTCGCTATCCGGCGGAAACTGGGTCGCGTAGAAGGTGCCTTCCTCGCGAAGGTAAGGTGCCAGAACCGCGGTGTACCAGCCTTTGGCACCGGGCCAGATCTCCGCCACGGTCATGTCCTTTTCTACCCCGAAAAAATCCAGAGTCTGTGCCGGATGGCGATAGGGGTCGCGCGCTTTCTCTTCAGCGTTGCGGTGGGGCGCGGCAAGGATATCGTCGAGGGAGGTGGCTTGTGCCAGGGAAAACGACAGCAATGCTGCCAGGGCAATCAGAATACGCATGATCTCGTCCTATCGTAGGCCGCGAATCAACACCTTCATGTAATCAGCGGCTTGTTGTTCGAGGCTGCCTTCGCCGGTGAGCGCCCAGGTATAAGTGGTGCCCACCACCAGATTTACCATCATCAGGATGGTGTCGCGGGTTGGCAAGGCCACGAAGTAACCGTCTTTGCGTAACTCCTTGAAGAAGGCTTCGGCCACTGGCAGGTTTTGCTCCATCAGGGCCAGATACTGGCGCTGGATATCGCCCATGAAATCCCCGGCTTCCTGGATCAGCACCCGGGAAAAATCCTGGTTCTGTTCCAGGTAGCGGGCCACATTGCGGCAAAGGCTTTCCAATCGCTGCAGTGGTGGCTCTGTGCTCATCAGATCAGTGAAGATGATGTCGCGGATGGTGTTGAGATTTTCTTCCACGATGGTCAGAAGCAGGGCGTCTTTGGAGGGAAAAAATTTGTATATGGTGGCCTTGCCCACCCCCGCCTGCACCGCGATGGTTTTCACCTCGGCGCTGCGGAAGCCTTCGCTGGCGAAGACTTCCTGGGCGCAGGTCAGAATGCGGGCGCGGCGGGGATCATCCATGAAAGGTTCCGTTACCCCTTACAGGTATTTGATTTTTTCCAGCTGTTCTTCGAGCTTGGCCTGCTGGGAGCGGTAGTCATCCAGTTTGGCCTTTTCCTTGTCTACGACAGCCTGGGGCGCCTTGTCCACAAACTTGGGGTTCTTCAGTTTGACTTCGGCGCGCCCCACTTCCTTGCGCAGTTTATCGATTTCCTTTGACAGTCGCTCGATTTCTGCGTCCTTGTCGATCAGGCCGGCCATGGGCACCAGAATTTCCATGTCTCCCACCAGCGCGGTAGCGGAGGCCGGGGCGGAATCCTCCGCATTCAGCCAGGTAATGGATTCCAGCTTGGCCAGCTTGCTCAGGAAGGTACGGTTGGCATCCAGCAGGGCCTTGTCACTGTCCTTGCCGTTATGCAGGAAAAGGGGAAGGGCCTTGCCCATGGGGATACCCATTTCGCCGCGGATATTACGCACCGCAGTGATGACAGCCTTGACCCATTCCGCGCCGGTTTCCGCCTCTTCATCAATCTTGCCGGCGTCGCTGGCCGGGAAAGGCTGCAGCATGATGGTGTCGCTCTTTTCACCTTCACCCGCCGCAGGCGCTTTGCCTGCCATGGGGCCAATTTTCTGCCAGATTTCTTCGGTGATGAAGGGCATGAAGGGGTGGGCCAGGCGCAGTATGGCTTCCAGCACGGTGACCAGGGTACGGCGTGTGCCGCGTTTCTGGGCCTCGGAGTAATCGTCACCCCACAGCACCGGCTTGGACAGTTCCAGATACCAGTCGCAGTACTCGTTCCAGATAAACTCGTAGGCGGCGTGGCTGGCTACGTCGAAACGGAAGCTGTCCAGGGCTTCACTGACTTCCTGTTCCGCGCGCTGCAGTGCGGAAATGATCCAGCGGTCTGCCAGGGACAATTCAACTTCACCGTTCAGACCACAGTCTTCACCTTCGGTGTTCATCATCACGTAGCGGGCGGCATTCCAGATCTTGTTGCAGAAGTTCCGGTAGCCTTCAATCCGGCCCATGTCCCACTTGATATCACGACCGGTGGAGGCCAGCGACAGGAAGGTGAAGCGCAGTGCATCGGTGCCGTAGGGGTTGATGCCGTCCGGGAAATCCTTGTGGGTGCGCTTGGCAATCTGCTTTTCTTTCTGCGGCTGCATCAGCCCCTTGGTGCGCTTGTCGACCAGAGCATCCAGAGTGATACCGTCGATCATGTCCAGCGGGTCGAGCACATTGCCCTTGGATTTGGACATTTTCTGGCCGTCATTATCGCGCACCAGACCATGCACATAGACTTTCTTGAAGGGAACCTGGTCGGTGAACTTCAGTGTCATCATGATCATCCGCGCCACCCAGAAGAAGATGATGTCGAAGCCGGTGACTAGTACATCGGTGGGGTGGAAGGTGCGCAGGGCGTCGGTGTCTTCCGGCCAGCCCAGGGTGGAGAAGGTCCACAGGGCGGAACTGAACCAGGTGTCCAGAACATCGTCGTCCTGGCTCAGGGGGATGTCGCCAAGATCATGTGCCGCGCGCACTTCTTCTTCGTTGCGGCCCACATAGACGTTGCCGTCGTTGTCATACCAGGCCGGGATGCGGTGGCCCCACCACAGCTGCCGGGAGATGCACCAGTCCTGCAGGTCGCGCATCCAGGAGAAATACATGTTCTCGTAGTTCTTGGGCACGAACTGGATATCACCGTTTTCCACGGCGGCAATGGCCGGCTTGGCCAGCTCTTCCACGGCCACGAACCACTGGTCGGTCAGGTAGGGTTCGATTACCACACCGGAGCGGTCGCCACGGGGTACCTGCAGGGTGTGGTCGGCCACTTTTTCCAGTAGGCCCAGGGCATCCAGGTCATCCACCACCTTCTTGCGGGCGTCGACCCGGTCCATGCCGCGGTAGGGTTCCGGTACTTCGTCATTCAGGGCCGCGTCGATGGTCAGGATGTTGATCATCGGCAGGTCGTGGCGCTTGCCCACTTCGTAGTCATTGAAATCGTGGGCCGGGGTAATCTTCACGCAGCCGGAGCCGAAGTCAGGGTCCACGTAATCGTCGGCGATGATGGGGATATCACGATCTGCCAGCGGCAGGCGGATAGTCTTGCCGATCATGTCCTTGTAGCGCGGGTCTTCCGGGTGCACCGCCACGGCAGTATCGCCGAGCATGGTTTCCGGGCGGGTAGTGGCGACCACCAGGTGCCCGGAACCGTCGGACAGGGGATAGCGGAAGTGCCACATGTGGCCCTGCTCTTCCACGTTCTCCACTTCCAGATCGGAAATGGCGGTGTGCAGGGTCGGGTCCCAGTTGACCAGACGTTTGCCACGGTAGATCAGGCCTTCCTTGTGCAGGCGCACAAAGACTTCTTGTACCGCGTTGGACAGGCCATCGTCCATGGTGAAACGTTCACGGGTCCAGTCCACGCTGGCGCCCATGCGGCGCAGCTGACGGGTAATGGTGCCGCCGGATTCGCCTTTCCATTCCCAGACTTTCTCCAGGAACTTGTCACGGCCCAGTTCGTGGCGGGTAGTGCCTTCTCCTGCCAGCTTGCGTTCCACCACCATCTGGGTGGCGATACCGGCATGATCGGTGCCTACCTGCCACAGGGTGTTGCGTCCCTGCATGCGGCGGTAGCGCACGAGGGTGTCCATGATGGTGTCCTGGAAGGCATGGCCCATGTGCAGGCTGCCGGTCACATTGGGCGGCGGAATCATGATGCAAAAGGAATCACCCTGGCCGGAAGGCTTGAAATAACCGGCTTTTTCCCAGTTTTCATACCAGGCCTGTTCGATGCGATCGGGTTGATAAGTCTTGTCCATGAGTCCGCTTCTAAACCAGTAAAAAATGAGGGCGAATTATAGCGGAGCGGGGCCGCTGCGTCGCGGGTTGCGGGAAAAACGCGAGGACGGAGACTACTGGTGGTGGAAGGTGGCCGCCTGGCCCGGAGAGTCTGACCGAGAGGTCGCTGTTCTGGGTTGCCAGGCAGCTGTAGCGAATAGTCTCTTGCTCCACCTGCCTGAGACCGCGAGAGGAGTCGTTATGATTTCTTGCGCAGGGCGGCGCGAAGCCTCAGGCGCAGTGATTTTTCCAGTTTCGGCAGGGCTTCCGCCACCAGTTCATCGATAACGGCATCCATGTCGGTGTTGCTCAGAGAAGGGCGAGCAGCCGAGGGACTTGGTGTCGTGACAGCAGGAGCGGGGTTTCCCTGGGGAGAGGGCCGCGGCGTACCCAGAAAAGGGTTGCTTCTTTCACTGGCCAGCTTGCGGATTTGCACCCGGTCCAGGGTGTCGCTCTCGGAGGGGGAGCGTTGTGGTGGTGTGTCGGCGTCGTCCAGCAGGGACTGCACATCGCCAAGCTCCTTGAGAAGCTCTTTTTTACGTGACTCCCGGTCGCTCATGGTGGTGTCCGTGGGTTCTTCAGCCCAGTTCGTGGGTGGTGACCGGGAAGCCTCGCTCACGGTAGAAGCGGAATCGTTCGCGCCCAGCCTGTCTTTCATTCTCGGCCCCACTGATCATCTCCGCAACCCGCTGGAAACGGGAGGCGAAATCCGGCACCTGATCGGTCAGGTTGATCAGCACATCGTGGTGATCGCCAGGATCGCCACCATGGCCCAAGATGACCGGCCCCTGGCCCTCCTGCTGAATGGCATGGGGAAGGAAACCGGTGGCAGGAGCTTGCCAGAACTGGTCGTCCAGTTGTCGTGCATGGTCCGCATCCCGGCAATGAATATAGACCAGCCGGCCCTGTTTCTGGGCCTTGTCGGCAATGCGCCAGGCCAGTGCCTGACGGACACCATCGCCGGCCTTGTTGCTCAGGTAGAAGGTAACTTCAGTCATTAAAACACTCGCAGGCATCACGCAGCATGCAGCACGCCCGAAGGCGTGCAGTCATGCGTGGGCGTATCAGCACTGATCCATCAGGAAACGGGTGAGCATGGGTACCGGGCGACCGGTGGCCCCTTTGCTCATGCCGCCGCTGATCCAGGCGGTGCCAGCGATATCCAGGTGAGCCCATTTCACGTCCTTGGCAAAGCGGGACAGGAAGCAGGCGGCGGTGATGGAGCCGGCTTTGGGGCCACCGATGTTCTGCATGTCAGCGAAGGGGCTGTCCAGCTGGCCCTGATACTCATCCCACAGGGGCATGGGCCAGCCCCTGTCGCCGGTTTCCTGGCCGGCAGCCAGCAGCGCCTGACTCAGGCCGTCGTCGTTGGTATAGACCGCCTGGGCATGGGCGCCCAGAGCGACCACGCAGGCACCTGTGAGGGTGGCAACGTCGATGACGGTGTGCGGTTTGTGTTTCTGTTGCACATAGGTGAGGGCGTCGCACAGCACCAGCCGGCCTTCAGCATCGGTGTTGAGGATTTCCACGGTCTGCCCGGACAGGGTCTTGACGATATCCCCGGGACGGGACGCGCGGCCGTCAGGCATATTTTCCGCTGCCGCTACCACGGCTACCAGGTGGATGGGCAGATCCAGCTCGCACACGGTCTTGACGCTGCCAAACACGCTGGACGCGCCGCCCATGTCGTATTTCATCTCGTCCATGTTGGCGCCGGGCTTCAGGGAAATGCCGCCGGTATCAAAGGTGATGCCCTTGCCAACCAGGGCGACAGGACCCTGTTTGGTGGGTTTGGCACCCTTGTATTCCATGACGATGATCTGTCCCTGACGCTCGGAGCCCTTGGCCACGGCAACGAAGGCGCCCATGCCCATCTTCTCTGCCTGGGCCTGGCTGATCACCTTGACGGTGAGTTTTTCATATTGCTTGCCCAGATCCCGGGCCACGCCGCTCAGGTATTCGGGGTAGCAGTCGTTGGGGGGCAGGTTGCCCAGGTCGCGGGCCAGGTTGACGCCATCGGCCACGCCCTTGCCGATCTTGCTGGCCTTGCTCAGGGCAGCATCCTTTTGCGCATGCCAGAAGGTCCATTTGTTCAGTTTGCTGGCCGGCGCCGGTTTGCTGCGGTACTGGTCGAAGCGGTAGGTGCTTTCTTCCGCCACGCGAGTGCCTTCCCGGGCCTGCCATTCCAGGCTCTGTGGCAGATCGCCGTCGAGCAGCCAGAGTGCGTGTTTGACCGGTGCCTTGCTCACCGTTTTCACGGTGCTGCGAAGCAGGTCCTGCCACTGCTGGTCGGAAAGCGGCTTGTCGCCCCGGCCGACCAGCAGCAGGCGTGCGGCGGTCAGACCTTCCGGTTGATGTAGCCAGCTCATCTGGCCCTTGCTGCCGTCAAAATCGCCGGCCTTGATGAAACGGGTAAGCTGGTCGCGGGTGCTCTCCGGCAGCGTCTCGGGGAGATCGCCGTTCTTGCCCAGCACCAGAATCAGTGCGTCGGCTTTGAATTTGTCCAGGGGCCTGTTGCTCACTGCGAAGTCCATGCTGTCTCCATGTCAATCAAGGTATAGCACGCGGCAAAAGGGCTTGCCGGTGCGGAAAACAGGGAAATATTGGGCTGTTCGGCGATCAAACGCAATCGGTGTGGCGCGGCCGGCCCGGCCCTTTGATTGGTGAAGTCGCCCCGGTTACGGGTATTTCACTGCGTATCATTATCACCTTGGCCGGCCAGTCGGTTACACTAGGGCCCATTCACTGCTGCCGCAGGCGCCTGTAGGTCCGGTTGCCCGCGCGGTATGTATCGTCACCGCAGGCTTTCATGCGCTGCCTTTATCAGGTGTCGGTGCCTTTTTGCAGACAAGGATGAGTGGGCCAGCCCTTGATTCTTCATCGTTATATTAACCGGCAAGTTTTCCTGACCACCGTCATGGTCACCTTTATTCTGGTGATGGTGCTGGTCAGTGGCCGCTTTATCAAATATCTCGCCGAGGCCGCTGCCGGTGAAATCGCCGCCGATGCCTTGTTTCTGGTGATGGCGTTCCGGATGCCGGAATTCCTGCAGATGATCGTTCCCCTGAGTCTCTATATCGGCCTGTTGCTGGTGCTTGGGCGCATGCACATGGATAACGAGATGGTGGTGCTGCAGGCGGGCGGGCAGGGCCATGGACGGATTGTTCGTTCGCTGATCATGCCGATTCTTATGGCCACCACCCTGGTGGCCATGTTTTCCCTCTATGTGACCCCGCGCGGCGATGCGGAAGTGAACCGCATCTTTGAAGAGCAGAAAGACCGTTCCGTGCTGGAGCTCCTCACTCCCGGACGCTTCCATGTAAAGGGCTCAAGCAATACCCAGCGCGCCACCTATGCGGAACAGATGAATCGGGAAAAAGGGGTGCTGGAAAATGTGTTCGTGGCTGATGCCCGTTTCCAGGCCCGGGGTGAAGCAGATCGGTTGCTGACGGTGTGGGCCAAGAGCGGCAAGCTGGTACAGGAAGAGGGCATCAGCTATTTGCTGCTGACCGAGGGTTTCCAGTACCAGGGCAAGCCGGGCCAGAGTGACTACAAGGAAATCGGCTTCCAGGAAGCGCGGGTACGGATCGGCAAGGAACGGACCGACAGTCGCCCCCCCAAGGTACGCGGCCGTCCCACCCCGGAGCTGATCGACGAGCGCGACAGTAACCGCGATGCCATGGCCGAATTGCAGTGGCGTATTGCCCTGATTCTTACCGTGCCAGTTATGGCTCTGGCGGCGATTCCGCTGGCCCGGGTCAACCCGCGTCAGGGGCGCTTTTATCGCCTGATCCCGGCGGTGCTTGGCTACATGCTCTATGTAGGCATGCTGTTGGTGACCCGTAGTGCCATCGAGGATCATGATGGCGTTCTGCCCTGGTATCTGCATACCGGCTGGGTGCATCTGGTGGCCGTGGTGGTGGTGTTTCTGTTGTATTTCGGTGGGCGGATTTTCCGCCGCAGGAGGCGGGCGTGAGATTATTGAGACGCTACTTCTGGCGGGCGGTGTTGATACCCACACTGGCCATCCTGGGCATTATCGTGGGCCTGGATTGTCTGTTCGGCTTTATCTATGAACTGGAAGGCCTGCGTGGCGATTACCAGGCCATGCAGGCCCTGCAGTTTATCCTTACGACAACGCCGCGCCGGGTGCACGAATACCTGCCGATGGCGATCTTGCTGGGCACCCTGATTGGCCTGGGCCTGCTCGCCAATAGTGGTGAGTTGTCGGTGATTCGGGCTTCCGGTGTGTCCACGCTGAAGGTGAGCTGGCTGGTGTTGCGTCCGGTTTTCCTGCTGATTCTGCTGTCCATCCCTCTCGGCGAGTATCTGACCCCATACTCGGAACAGGTGGCGCAGAGTAACCGCTCCATGGCCGAAGGTGGCGGTGAGGCGTTGCGCTCCAAATACGGTTACTGGCACCGGGAAGGGCCGGAATTTATCCATATCAATGCGGTGCAGCCCAACGGCGTGCTCTATGGCCTGACCCGTTATCGGTTTGATGACAACCACAAACTGACAGAAACCCAGTTTGTGGAACGAGCCATCTACCAGGGGGATTTCTGGTCGCTGGAGGGCATCAAGGGAACCCGGCTTTCCGACCAAGGCACCGAAGTCTTCAGTCGCGACAACGCCCAGTGGCAAACCAAGCTGACCCCGCAATTGCTCAGCATCGTGGTGCTGGAGCCGGATCATCTGGCCATGGCCAAGTTGCTGGAGTACACCGATTACCTGAAGCGACAAGGGCTGGAGACCGCCGATTACATGCTCAGTTTCTGGCAGAAACTGTTCATGCCACTGGCTACCATCGGCATGGTGTTGATCGCCATTTCCTTTGTGTTTGGCCCCTTGCGCGAAGTGACCATGGGCCTGCGCCTGACGGCGGGGATCGTGGCAGGTCTGATTTTCCATTATGGCCAGCAGTTTTTTGGTCAACTGTCCCTGGTGTTTCACACCGACCCACTGATGGCCGCCGTGGTGCCGCCGGCGCTGTGCCTGATCCTGGGTATCTGGTTGCTGCAGCGGGTACGATAATAATGACAATCTGGAGGGGGCTGGGACGCACCCATAAAGGGCGACGGCCTGCCAATGAGGACACGCTGGTGTGCCGGGATGGTGACGGCCTGTGGGCAGTGATCGATGGCATGGGCGGCCATGATGCCGGTGATCTGGCGGCGACCATTATTCGTGAGTCCCTCGACGCAGTGGCACTAGGGGGCAGTATCGCCCACCGGCTATTGGCCGTGGAATCTGCCCTGCTTACCGCCAATCACGCCATTCGCCATCACGCTGCCCTGCACCTGCGCAGCAAGCCCATGGGGGCCACCGTGGTGGTGCTGTTGATTTACCGGGATGAGGCCGCGGTGCTGTGGGCCGGCGACGCCAGGCTTTACCGCCATACCGATCAGGGCGCAGTCTTGCTGACTCGCGACCATACCCCGGTGCAGGCCCTGGTAGACGCGGGTGAGATTGATGAACGCCAGGCCATGACGCACCCCCGAGCCCATGTGATTTACCAGGCCATCGGCAATGGTGACAAGCTGGAGCTGGAGCAGGCGCGTTTCGATATTTCCGCCCAGCAGCAGTTTCTGCTGACCTCTGACGGTGTACATTCGGCGCTCACAGTGGACCAGCTGGGGCAGTTGATGGCAGAGGGCGCCAACGAATCCCTCATCCTCAAGGCCGCGCTCAATGCCGGCAGCAAGGATAATGTGACAGCGGTAAAAGTGTCCGCCGTTGGCCACGGCGAATAGACAAATATCTTTCTGAGGCTGGCAAAGCCGTCATCTGCTGGTATACTCGCGCCCCACTGCCAGAGTGGTGGAATTGGTAGACACGACGGATTCAAAATCCGTTGCCTTCACGGGCGTGCCGGTTCAAGTCCGGCCTCTGGTACCAAATGGCAGTGCGGTAGCATCCGAGGGAGTCCTCGATAAGCTATAAAAACAATAGGTTATTCGAGGTTCTCTTCCGCTGCCGTCCGATAGAGTTTGTTGACATCTGGCCCCTTCTGGGGCCAACTTTGGGGCCAACATCCAAGCCCAAAGACGGCGAAAGCCATGGAAACCAACAAACTCAGCGACGTCAAAATCCGCGCAGCAAAGCCCCAGGACAAGCTCTACAGCATCTCTGATGGTGAGGGGATGTTCCTGGAGATCTCTCCCAAAGGCGGCAAGTGGTGGCGCTTCAAATATCGCTTCAACGGCAAACAGAAGCGGCTCTCTCTCGGTACCTACCCCAGCACAAGTCTCAAGGTGGCTCGCGACAAGCGACAGCAAGCCCGAGAGCTGCTCGCCTCCGGAGTTGACCCCGCGCAACAGCGTAAAACCGAAAAGTTGGCCACAGAGACGGCCTTGCGCAATACCTTTGCCGGGGTGGCGGAAGAGTGGGCGCAGAACAAGGTGCAGAGCGAGAAGTGGACGCCGACAACGGAGAAGAAGCGGCGTATCTGGCTGGATAACGGTCTCATGCCATACCTGGGCAGTCGGCCAATATCGGAAATCACCACTGCGGAGCTGTGGGGCGTTCTCCAGCACACCCAAAAGACCAGCGGCTATACCGCAAACCGCCTGAGAGGCATGGCCTCCGAGATCTTCAATTTCGCCATGGCCACTGGCCGTGCGGACAACAACCCTGCCTTGCCTCTACAGGGGCAAATCGCCGTCAAAAAGGAAAAGCATCGTCTGGCGATCCTGGAGCCGGAAGCGGTCGGCAAGATGCTGCGTGCTATTGATGGCTGTCAGGCTGCGGCAACTACCAAGGCTGCTGCCCGATTAGCTCCATTGGTATTTGTTAGGCCGGGGGAGTTGCGTCATGCCGAGTGGTCAGAAATTAATCTAAAGAAGGCGCTTTGGAGCATCCCGGCAGAGAAGATGAAGATGCGGGAGCCACATGTGGTTCCCCTGTCTCGACAGGCCGTTGCCATCCTCAAGGAAATCCAGCCTCTCACAGGCAATTCCGGCTATGTCTTTGAAGGCACCAAGCCGGGTGAGCCGATCAGCGATAACACCCTCAATAAGCTCCTTAAGACGCTCGGATATAAAGGCAAGATGACCCAGCACGGGTGGCGGGCTATTGCTCGTACCTTGCTTGATGAAGTATTGGATGTCCGAGTGGATTGGATTGAGCATCAGTTGGCTCATTCTGTCCGGGATGCTAACGGTCGAGCCTATAACCGCACTTCGCATCTTGAAGGGCGAACGGGGATGATGCAGTTGTGGGCTGATTATCTCGATAAATTGAGAGCAAGTAAGTAACGGTTTTTGCATAAAAACGTTCTGGATAAACGTCATGGAAGCGGAGCGAGCTCTTGCCTGGGGCTTGGTGTAATGGAATGCAACTTATAAGTGGGAAGTGTATTTAGGGGGGGGAATGGAAAGGCAGCTGTTTAGGTACGATGAGATCATCGAAGGTGACATTGATACCCAGAGCAAGGTAATGAAATTGCTGTTGGCTGGGGATGTCCGAGCTTTTATCAAAGCCAGTAACCCGTACTCCGTCATTCACGGATATGTAGGTGACAAGATCCGTAATCCGGATAATTACTTTCTTTTCGAACCGGTGAAACAGAACAATGTTGTTGCCTTCCGCCTGGGGAATGAGGAGCTAGAAAAACTTGCCAGGTTGGGAGAGGTCGATTGCCAGTATTTTGAGGAGGGGCTTGGCTTTGATCAAGAGGGATGTCCTGTTAGGCATTTAACAATAACGCGTAACTATGTTCCCGGGGCGAAAAGTATCTTCTCGGATATGCCAATACCCAAAGATGAAAGTGAAAGCCTAGCAGCAGGGGGAGTTTACACAGAAGATGAGTGTGAATCTCGATTCGATCTGGCTGTTTATCCTCGGATTCGTTACGAGAGCAATATCTCGGGTCTTTCCGTTGGCCGCCTGTTTCATGACCGACCATTAGACGGGATATTTGCATTCTCGGTAGATTTTATCGATCTGTTGATTCGTGCTTTGAGATTTCCAGGCGCGGAGCCTGTAAATGTATCGAGCGGCACAACGTTTCATGCTGAGGTGCTGAAATCTATCAAGAACGCAGGTGTTTTCTCGTTTCCTTATCTTTCGGCAACAGTTGCATATCAATCATGGAAGGCTTCAGGCTATCGGCCGACATGGCATGGCAGTGAAATTTTCCTTGATGCTCCGCCCGGAAAGGAAATGCTTTGCCGGCCCAAAGTCAGACATGAATACAAGTTATGTGATTACGCTCTTGGTGCTGACTATCTTGAAAATGGTGCTTCATCATCTATCGTTCCTGAGCCTAGAAGAATATCGGTACGGGCGTCGCAGCTACTTTTTCTGGCTAAAGACAGGGACATATTGACTTGTAAAAAAGTTGAGGGGCTTGATGCCGAGTGTGGAGAACATAAACAGGAAGAGATTTCATATGAAAGAGCGGAAGGCCCGCCAGCAGCCCCGTGTTACGAAAGTTTCAATGATGTAGATGGGTTTTCTGAAAGTAGGGAAATGGCTATTCAGTGGATTGGCGAGGTTGCGAAGGTCGAGGAACGCCAGTTATCGAATGCAGATAAACTGGTTGATTATGCAGCAATCGCAATTTCCACTTGGAAGCAAGTTCTTAAGAAGGGTAAAGCAGACAGAGAGTATTGCCGTCAGTTGGTAGGCCTATTGCCTGAAGATTGTCTTAGCTATTCAAATAATCTCGAGAGAATGGTTGTTCTCCGGTTTAAAAGTGAAAAAGGCCAGGGGTTGGTCAGGGCTATTGATTTGGTTAAGAGGCATAATGACAACGAAATCTGGAAAAAAACTATCCTGCCTGTTGTTATCAAAGCTTGGAAGAAGTTTGTATTTGACCGATCGATGACGGCGAATAAAGAAAGTAGGAAAAAGTGGGCAAAGGATTTGAAGGCCTTTCTAGACCGGAATCATATCAAGGAAGCCTATGTGGAGGCGGTGTCAATCATACTGCTAAGCGATCAGGATGCAGAGAATTTATTTCTTTGAATGTCATTTGAATCAATAGGTTATGTGATTTTGTTTCGGAATAAGGATGCAGTTATTCCTTGTTCCCTGCAACAGGTCTGATGTTCTCTACATTTTGGGCTCCTATTAACTACGAAGGAGTCCAAAATGGATCTTTCAATCCCCAAAAGCAGCACCCTTGTGGCAGACAATAGTGGTTCTCACTATGTGACTGCGCTTCAATGCCAGGTTATCCGCTTGCCAGAGGTACAGCGGATAACCGGCCTCTCGAAGTCCACCATCTATGCCAAAATGGATCCCAATTCGCCTTATTACGACCCTGATTGGCCAAAGAAAGTGAATCTCGGCCCGAGATCCGTGGGCTGGTATCGACATGAGGTCATCGAATGGGTTGAGTCCCGGTCAACGTCTGCGGCATGGGGGGCTTGATCATGGCATATCCGATGAGAGGCAAGATCAATCCCGCAGCATTCTGCCAATCCAGCCCTCTCTTGGGGGAGGCTGTGCGGCAGGCACATCAAAATTACCAGGCTCCTCACCGATTATGTTTGATGGGAGGGCTGGCGGCGCTGTCGTCAGCCGCCCAGTCCCTGGCTGATGTGGTTATGCCATATGGAGCAAAAGTTCCAATCGCCGTTAATTTGGTGGGGGTGGCGCCTTCTGGCGAACGTAAATCGACAGTCGAGCGCAGATTCATGAAAGAGATCAAGGCGCTTGATGATAACCTTGAGGAAGAGCACAACAGCAACCTGGCAGATTACAAGGTCAAAATGCTGGAGTGGAAGGGGCGGAAAAAGCAACTCGAAAAACAACTGGGTAAATCCGTTGGTGACGATCATGAATTGACCAGCATCCGAGAGGCGCTGCGAGAGTTGCTGGCTACCGAGCCAACCAAGCCCCAGCGAGCGAAGCTGGTTTACGAAGATATCTCCCCCATGGCAATGTTGAATGCGTTGAATGAAACAGGGGTAGGTACCTTGGTTTCAAGCGAAGGTGGCATCATCGTGGATGGTAAATCGTTTGATGCGGTCCCGCATTTGAACTCCCTCTGGAGTGGCGACAAGGTGTCTGTCGCGCGCGTTGGCAAACCTTCGCTGAATATCAGTGATGCCCGGCTTACCGTGTCGATCATGCTCCAGCCAGAAATCTTTAAGCCCCATACTGGCAAAAAAGGGGAAAAGGTTCGTGGTTCGGGGCATTGGGCTCGCTATCTGGTGTTCAACCCTGAATCCACTCAGGGCACCCGGTTATCCATGTACCAAGCCAATTCCTGGGAGCACTTGGAGGCGTTTGACCGGCGGATACGGGAAATCCTTAGCAAGGCCCGAATGGCTCGTGTTGTCGGCGACGTTGAGCGTGAGGAAATCCGGTTTTCGGATGAGGCAGCAGCGGCATGGTATAAGTGGGCGGACCGTATTGAGGAGGCCATCCTCCCTGGAAAGCAGTTCGAACATGCTTCCGATCACGCGTCCAAGCTGGGTGAAAATATCGCTCGTGTGGCTGCGCTGCTTCACTACTTTGAGGGGTATGGGGATGCCATCTCCGTAGAAACATTCAATGTTGCATTGGACATCTGTGCGGAGTGCTCGGACGACTTCCGGAAGCTGTTCGTACCTCTGCCGGAAGAGATCAGAGATGCTGTCGAGCTGGATAAGCGTATAAACCGGATTCGCGACGATGGTCTGCGATTCATTCGGAGGACCTACCTACACAAACGCTGCCCAAATGCTCAACGAACCGGAGGGCGCTTCTTCCGGGCTTTGGATGTTCTACTGCGGGAACGGGTCATCAGCGCTTACATTGACGGAAAAAATGCTGAGTGCTTGGACCTCTGTCCTCATCTTCCGAAGCCTATGTGGCTCGTAAACGGATATCACTGACGGAGATTTCCTGCGATTCCCGTGACGCGTCACGGAAATCGCAGTTTTTTTGATGTGGATAGTCGCATTTTCTCTTCTTCACCCGCACCTCTACCTATTTGTTTGGACAGTGGCACATTCCTTGTCTGCAATACCATTTCATTACTTTGCCTGGCTTTCGTGTGGGGTGGAGGCTCGTGACTTGGTGAATATGATATTCGCTGAAATTACGGCTATGGGCCAATTCAAAGGCCGCCTGTTGATGTTGGGGCCGCATTCCGCGTGTTTTTCATCATTGGTGAGGCCGGTATCTGTGATACGAAAGGAGGCGGATGAATGCGTCATGAGGACCATTGCGAAGGAGGGTCGAAAGTTCGGTGTTGGCCTCCTGTTGGCCGCACAAACGCTTGATGACCTGAGTGAGGACGTTTTTGTCAACTCTGACACTCATTTTGCCCTGCCTAACAAAAGCGCCAAGGATGCCAGGAAGGTGGAGCAGAAGATGAATCTCCGTAGGGAGGCCTTGAACTTGGGTAGTTGCCGTTGGTTAGTCTACTACCAGTCTGGTTTCGGTCTATACAAGGCGAATTTCTACTATCTGAAATAGGGGGGGAGGGCGCCACCTTGCTGTGAATTGGGTGGTGCCCTCGGTCATCCCTCGGGATTCTTCTGAACGATTGCCTTTCCATATTTATTTTGCATGTAGGGTTTGCTTAATAACGTACATGATTTTCCCATTATATGAGCGGCGATAATCAGTGATCTCGGGGTTCGGGAGTGGTTATTTGGTAAATCATAAAGGGGGAACATGTTTATTCTTTTCTTTCTTTGCTGTTATTAATATTCAGGTTGCATTCTGGTTGGTTCGTTGCTCATTCAAACCCATCAAAAAATAAAGATAGTAACTGGAGCAGTGGCGATGAATCAGCACCACGGCATGATGTCGACAGTAGAGTCTCAAGTGGGGCAGCTGGAGCAGTTCCATGAAGTACTGGATTATGGATTGGATGTCTACAATCCGAGAGATAACCCCAATAAAATTTACATCACCTGCCAGTCAGAGACTGCTAGGGCACTTGCGGACGTCACGACACTTTTGGATGAAATCTTGCCCCAGCGGCGACTGGTCATAAGCCGACGGCAGGAGACTAGCCAGGGGCTCATCCGTAGAATCCCCAATAAGAAGACGCCAGCAATCGAATCTTGCATCAATCTCACCGAGGATGACTTCCGAGGGTACAAGGTGGACCCGGATGTTCGTGTTGTCCTAGATCTTAATAGGGAAACAGGAGTCCGTGTATTGACAGGCCTTCCGCTCCATCAGCGGGTCGGCGATAAAACGGTGCATGACTATTATCTTGAATATCTTCATGAGTTAAAGCGCCGTCTTTCAGCTCCTGATATTCAGCAGTTTCGTGGTCAGCAAGTAGTCAGGGAGCAGCGCCGTGTAAAGAGTATCACCGGGGCGGTTGACGATGCCTTGGGTTTATGTAGAAAAGCTCGAATGGTGCGGGTAGATGGCAGCTACAAACAATCGGTACGTAGAAATAAAACCCCAGAGTGTATATCAAACGATCTCGACCGCTTGATCAGAAACATGCGGCATAACAAGCGTCAGTTCTCTTCCCTGGTGTTGGCAGTGTTCAAGATTGAATACGGAGCCATGAAGGGCTACCACTGGCATGGATACTTTATATATGACGGTACTATGGTCTGCAGGGATGCTTTGCTTGGCACCTACTTGAAGGGCTACTGGTGTGACGTGGTTACTAAAGGTGAAGGGGCAGGGTTTAATGTGAATGTAGGTGAGGTTAAACGGAGGCTGTCGGAGAGACTACAGGTCCCAGAGCGACATTTGGCAATAGGAGAATTTCGGAAGGGGGATTCTGTCCAGGAAGCGAGTATAAAGGCTCTCATCCGTTACTTTGCAAAGAGGGAGCAGGGTCTACGTCTAAGCGGAAAAAAGAACGTCAATCAATTACGCATTGTGCGAGGGCCTCGCTACAAGCCCCTGAAGCAACGGAAAGATCATGACACTGTCATGACTTAAAGACTGGGGATAGAAATCTGGGATGCGAAATTCGCCAGGGGGTTGGGGTTTAGGAAATGATGGGGACTAAGAGAACGGTTATAGCCAAAAGTGCCTACCAATGAGCAAGAAAAACCCGATAGAGAAAATCAACACAGCCCCGAGGATGGATATCAAGTACCAAGTTAGGCGAATTCGGCCAAAAAAAGAACCTTCACTGTGGCGGAAATGGTTGTAGGTTTTGACGGCATATCTTTTCGTGAAGAAGATGCCGTACAGCATCATTCCGAGATACAGGAGTATGCTCATTCTATTGGGCCGTTAGAGTAAAGGATGACTAAAATGGCGTCAGTGGTGGCGGCGATTCTGCGGCTGGCCCCTGTTAGGTAAGGGGCGCGGCCGCTGCAATCAATGTAGGTTATGGCTGATCGTAATCGAACTCATTGGCGAGTTTTTTGTAGTCTTCCGGGTAGATGGTCTTCAGAGCAAGAAGGCGACTTTCCTGCCAGTCAGCCAGATTGTGTTGTTGAAAATCGGAGTCGGACGGATACCAGCCTTTATACTCCACGCTGGCGGACTTCATGCGTTCAATCCAGTCCAAATCATCTTTGCTCGGTTCGCGTCGGCCGATGTAACGGTTGCCGAAATGTACTTCTCGATCCAGGCTCTCACCGGCGGGGAATACTTTGTCACGTCCATGGTAGCCGGCCATTTTAGTTTCCTTTGTTTTCCTCTCCCCTTCTGGTGTTGTATATGTTACGTCAAATACTATTGATCCAATGTCTACGTCAGAGTTATTGGTGACTTTGATTTTAACGTCAAAGTACGCGTCTTTTTCAGTGTCGTATTTATAGGCAGGTTCATAGATGTATGCTTTCGTGCCAAGGACCGAGACATCAATGTTATCTAAGGTCGATGCCCAGAAATCTGCATGACGCTTTGCCTCAACGATCAGGTACTTCATTTCCTCGACTTCTTTGTATGCGGTGAATTTTTCACGATTCTCGCGGTGCTCTTTGACGATATTGACTACTGCGCTGTCACTTTCTCCATGAAGTGCCGCTATATCGTTTGTGTATTGGCAGAAGCCATCACCTTCTGCATTTATGCAAAAGTCCTCGTATGGTTGGAGATAGAAAGAAAGGTCATCACGGAATTGTTCACCGTCTTCCGGCCCAAGCTCTTTGACGATGCGTTCAACGGATATGCGGGACATCTGATCGCTTGATGCGTCAAATGATTCTCCGCAGCCGGTGAGTAAAGCTGTAGTAATAAGACCTATGATTAAGTGTTTCATACTCTTCCTCTGAGATATTCGGGTAATGATGATTGGCTGAAGTGGGCTTTGGGGTTCAGCCCGTTTAGAGTTTGGGATTAATTGCCCCAGGTCTGGAAATCGTCACCTTCGGAGAATGTCCAGCTGCCGACACCCGTCACGACCTCAACCTGATTGACGTGGCATGAGTAATCGAAGGCCTGAATGACACCTTCCCCACGAGAAACCGTTTTGGGCAACCGGGATGTCATTTCCTGCCCCATGGCACGGGCAGAGTTCATCCTCTGACAGCTGCCGTTGTTGACAATGATGTCCCTGATCTCAACGCCATCTGAATTTGCGGTTGCGGTGATAGACAGGAAGGGATTTTTGGCAGTGCCAAATCCGTCATCTGATATTTTGGAGCTTCTGATATCAAGGGGAGGGGTGTCACCACAACCTGACAGACAGATCGCAAGCGCACATCCTGCGAGATATTTCTTCATGGCGGGTTTCCTTGATATCAAATGAAGGCAGTGAGCATGAAGCCGAAACAAACCAGCCAGACAATGAAGTAGGCGAGATTGTGTTTCATGGCTTTTGCACGCTGGAAAAGGTAGACAGGAATCAACCAGGTTACCCCCTTGAATTTGCTCGTGTCCGTGCCGCCTTTCTTCAGCACATGTTCGTCCCAGAAGCTAAGGCCGATATTCAGGATCAGAGTGATGTAAAAGAATTCACCGCCAGACAAGGCTCTCTGAATTCGGTATTCGCTGCCGCTGTGGACGATGCCTGCCACGATCGCTTCAAAAAACAGGCCGATTAGTGGCGCAAAGGCCAGAATCCAGACGATGGTGTTATTGACGTGTTCGCCTGTCAGGGGCGGTGGTGCGGTTTTTTCCAGATGGGCTGCTAGCTCTGTCTGTTCGAGTTTGGTCCACCCAGACAGCCCATTGCGCCAGACTATAGCGCCATGGGTGATTTCCCCGCTGGTGATAAAACCGATCATTTCCTGTTCAGAAAACCCGCCTTTGCGTTGGCCGGCACTTTCGTAGAACCACGGTTTCTGTGTCTCTGTTGCTTCCATGTTGGACCTCATTTCATTCTTCTTGGTGATTTAGGGAGGCATAAAGGGGCAGCTAACCGTCCTGGCTAGCCGGTTGTGTCGCACCACGTTCCCCCAACGTGATTAGGCCCAAACTAGGTTCGGGTTCGCAGCACTGCAAAAGTATTGCAGTGCGACACTTTGTTGGTCAAGCAAAGCGATACGACACGGGTATGGCTCTGCCGTAGCGTTGCTTCATCTGATTTGGTGGAGTGGGCGTGATGAGTTTTCCCGAGCGCCTGAAAGCGGCCCGGTTGGCATTGGGGCTGACTCAGGAACAGTTGGGCTTTGAGTTGGATGTCACCAAGTCCACGGTTTCCGCTTGGGAAAATGGCCGTGACGCCCCTGGCTTTCGTCTTTTTCCTGCCCTGAAACAGGTGCTGGGTGTTTCTCTTGATTACCTGATTTGTGGTGATGAAGCGGGTGGCGTTGCCGATCCTGCGGGTACCTACGGCGCGGAAGTCCGCAGTGAAGCTGAAGCGCATTTGCTAAAGCGTTACCGCAAACTGTCACACAGCCGCCAGGAAGGCCTGAAGGCGTTACTGGATTAATCTGCAGCCTGCTTACCTGCCAGCTTATTACTTAGCTCAGTGGTTGATTGAGAACGGGATTCCCTGGCATGAGCTGATCCCTCGTGCGAGAACTCCTCAACCACTTGTAACCCCTCCTCCTCCGCATACTCGAACTGGGCATTCAGCAGGCCCGCCTGAGCGACCTTGTCCAGCTCTGCCTGGCTAATCCCCAGATTTTTCATCACCTTGGCTTCTTCTCGGGCATGGGTAGCGGCCTCCTTCATGGATTGATCGGCTCTCAGCGTCAGATCCACGTAGTAGATCGGCGCCCGGTGACTCTGGGTGGTGCTCTTCCCGCGTAGCTTCAATTCCAGGGGAAGGGTGGCCAGGTTGCCACCAGAGATGGCATGGAAGTAGCGCAGCCTCGCTGCCAAGGTGCGAATGCTGTTGTATCCGGTGGTGCGGAACACAAAGCAGCCCAGTTCATCCTCTTCCCCGATCCGCACATACAGCCGCCCGTAAGGTTTGCACAGATCGTGGGCGCCGAATTCGCATAGGTCCGGTGAGGGGCAGGGTAACTGCTCCAGGCCCTGGTCGGTGCGGCGCCGGCAGGTCTCCCCGTCGCCACTGCACAGGGGGCGGCCACTCTTGCGCTCGAAGAAGGTGTACTCCGCCCGCAGGTTCAGGTCCGGATCATTGAAGGGCAGGGTGACGGGAATGCTGCGCAGCTTCTTGCCCTGTACTTCCTGACGCAGGGCCTCATCCAGCGGATGCGGTAGCCAGCCCTCCCGGGTCTGGATCTGGGTAGTGATGGTGAATTGGTCGTCTTTCTCTGGCAGACGCTTGCCGTTCTTTTCCACCATGCGGCCAATACTGATGCGGCCAATCACGGGGGGCGTAATCGCGAGTCCTTTGATCATGGGAGTCTCCTGTTATAAAAAACGCACAGCCGCCGGACAGTGCCCGGCGTTTATGCTGTTAGGCGTGGCGTGTTGAGAGAGGTGATGCGAGAGCGATCAGGCGGTGGGTTTGACCAGGAACCGGCGACTGCCGGGCCGATGCTTGGGGAATTGCTGCAGTAGCGTGGGCTGGGTCTTGAGCAGGGCGTCAGTGTCGAGCACCGTACTGTCCTTGCTGCGCTTCCAGCTCACCTGGCCGTCGATGAAGTAAGCCCGAGCGGCGTTACCCATGCGTTGCTGGATGCGCTGCTTGAGCCGGGCTTCCCGTTCGGCCAGACGGGCTAGCCGCTCCCGGATATCCAGCATCTCACTGAAGTCGCCGTTGAGAGCGATGTCTTCAATGAGATCCAGGGCTTCGCCATCGTCACAGGGATAGAGTGCCCGCAGCGCCTGGTCGGCGGAGTCGGAGCCATCGGCGTCGGGTGGCGTATCTGTCTCCACCAAGTGCCAGAAGGCCCGTTCCAGCTCGATCAGCTGCTTGATGACGGCTTCATCCCGCTCGATGCGATGCACCTGCAACTCCTGCCCACAGATCAGCACTGCCACGTCCGCCGCCTGTTTGCCGGTGACGGCCAGTTGATGCTGAACCTGGCACTGGATGTACTCCGGTACGCCATCGGCCCAGAGCCGGGCACCATTGAGACCGGTGGTTTTGCACTCCAGGATCTGCACCTCTGGATTGCCCACAACGGAATAATCCAGATTGGCCAGCATCCAGGACTTGTCGGCATCCGGGTGCTGGAGTACCGCATTCACCCGCCGCACCTTGTTGCCGGTGGCCTTGGCATAGGCCTCAGCCACTTTGGGTTCAAGAAGATTGCCCCAGTACAGAGGGGTATGGATGTCTTCAGGATCGGGGGCCGGTAACAGCCCATCTCGCCCGGTCTTGATCATCCACAACTCAAGCTGTGACTGATACGGGTTAAGTCCCACCGCAGCAGCGGCATCACTGGCCCCGATACCTTGCTTGCGGACCTTGAGCCACTGCTCCCGGTTCATGCCTTTGGTGGACACCAGGCGCAGCGCCGGACGGGATGAGGGTTTGATAGCGCGGGGTGTACTCATGAGTGACCTCCTTCCAGTTGGGTCATCCGCTCGGTAAAGCGATCATGGAGATTGATCAGTCGGTGGGTCTGGGGTGTCTGATCCGTGGGGATCTCATGACTACCGCCCTGGCTGAAGAAGGTGACCACCAGATCGGTGATCATCTGTTGGATGTCGGCGTTGGACGGCAAATTGCCGTCATTCTCGAGCAGATAGGTGCCCAGCTGTTCGCCCAGAATGGACACCACCTCGTACTCGAACACCCCAGGAAACCCTTGCGGGCCGTACCAGTAGGGTTGTACCTGTTTCCAGATATCGGGGATGAAGTCACACAGGGTGCCGATCAGCTCAATGCAGCCGTTACCCCAGACTTCCAGAAGCCGGGTACCGCGCTCCTTGTTCAGCATCACCCCTTCATGGAGAAAGGCCCCCCAGATGGCGGCCAGATGGGGAGAGAGGGGTGGCGCAGAGAGTCTGGCTTCCGGGGCTACACGGTTGTCGGGATTGCGTTCTGTCATGGTCAGGCTCCAAGCAATAAAAAGCCCGACCGGCACAGAGCGGGTCGGGCTTTAGTCGAGGGAAAAGAATGAGTAGGGAATCAATCAGGCCACCAGTTCCAGAGTCTGGCTCAGGGCCCGCTGCTTGATCTGGGCGCCCTTGCCGAACCAGGCGGAATCCAGCCGGTTGTCGGTACTGCGGGCGCGACGTTCGTGGTCCACGAACTCGGTGACTGCATTGAGCAGGCCGTAGGCCGTGTTCTTGGTAGACGGCAACTCCGCGCCGCGACCGGCCCCGTCATACAGCGCCATAGCCTTCTTCATGGCCTGCTCGTTGGGCTTCACCAGCATGTCACCCGATGAGTAGTTCACATCGGTGAAAACCGAGCGCATGACCTTCTCGGCGGTCTTGCGGGTGATGCGACGCTCGCTGAGGGCCTTCAGCCGGTACATGAAGTCATCCCAGGCGGAGACGGAGATCCCCAGCTGCTTCTTAACGGCCTGGGCATCGAAGGTGGTGTTGTGCCGGACTTTCACCGCCTGGCCGGCGCCATTGAGGGCTACCGCCAGGGTGTTGTTGCACACCACCCGGATACTGGTGAACTGGGCAGTGGTGGCCAGGGTGCCGTCACAGGCGGTGGCCAGCAGCACATAGCCGTTGGTTTGGTCATTGCCTGCCAAGGAACCCGTTTGCCCGGTGCGGGCCAGCGCCCAGAGCTTGCGGCCACCTTTAAGGACGCCAGCGGTTTCCAGTTCAAAGCCAGATCGCTCGGTGATATCCCGATAAAACTCCAGGATCTGTCGGGGCTGAACCACCTTGAAGCGGTTACTCACTACCGACAGCGGTGCCTGATTGTCGGAGCGGAACAGCACCTTCTGATCCGGGAAGGAAGAAATCTGCCCGAGAGTGCCTGCCTCGCTACTGATAA
>UEXN01000703.1_pt1 | contig 27752 bp, 45 predicted proteins | sample 1796711 | NCBI WGS metagenome assembly UEXN01 (sample SAMEA4772470, study PRJEB27181) | metagenome | reverse complement strand
GCAATGTTTTTACTGACGCTGATCATAGCAAGCTAAATGCCGTTGCCGCTAGCGCAACTGCAAATCCAAATGCATTGGACAACTTATCTGAGGATAGCTCTCCACAGTTGGGGGGTAACTTAGATGTAAACGGCAATGACATTGTCAGTACATCCAACGGCGCTATTGAGCTAGACCCCAACGGCTCTGGCAAAGTTACATTCAAAGGCAATTCCACACGCGGCGCTGGTCAGTTTGTTTTGAATTGCGAAAACAACAGCCACGGCATAACCGTTAAAGGGCCACCGCATTCGGCAAATGCTGACTACACTCTTACGCTTCCAAACACCGATGGGACTGCTAACCAAGTTTTAAAAACGGATGGCAATGGAAATTTGGATTGGGTTGCTCAAACCGTCGACACCAACACAACTTACAGCATTGGCGATGGTGGACTAAGTCAGAACAATTTTACCAACACATTGAAATCTAAACTTGATGGCATAGCCGCAAGCGCCAACAACTACAGCGCCCCAAATCACTCAGGTGAGGTCACTAGCACAGGCGATGGGGCTACAGTCATAGCTGACAACGTGGTGGACGAAGCCAACCTGAAGGTCAGCAACAGCCCAACCAATGGGTACTTTCTGCAAGCGCAGAGCGGCAATACTGGCGGTTTGACTTGGGCGGCGGCTGCTTCAGGTGGCGGTGCTGACCTTTATGCGGCAGAGACAACAAGTACAACTAACCCCACCGCTAGTGGTGCTGGGTCTGTGGCCATTGGGTCAGGCGCTGATGCAAATTCTTCGCAAAGTTTAGCTATCGGTTATGATTCTGACGTAAATTCTTCCTCGAATTATGGTGTCGCTGTCGGTTATATGGCTAAAGTAACAGGCCAAAGGGGGATGGTCTTTGGTTGGGACAGTGTCGCCACCCAAACAGGTGCATTATCGCTTGGATATGACACTAAGGCTCAATCACAATATAGCAGCGCAATCGGCGCAGAGGCTAGGACTTCTTCTGGCAGTAATGCTATGTCCCTCGGTAAATCATACGCCTCTGGAAGTGACAGTCTCGCAGCAGCTATAGCTAACAACACAAACACCTACGGCGCACAGGGCAGTAGCAGTATTGCCCTTGGTTTCCGCGCAAAGGCAACCTCATCGAACAGTATTGCCATTGGTGCTGAAACTGTGTCGAGCGGCTTTGACAACAGCATTTGTATTGGGTGGCAATCAAACGCCACAAGTGGTCGTTCTGCCGCTGTTCTGGGGGGGCGTGGTAATAATTCTTCAGCGAATTATTCAACGGTTGTAGGCGGTCAAACGAACACAGCGAGTTCTGCTTATGCTTCTTCTATTGGGGGATCAAATAATACTTCTTCCGGTGTGCAGTCCACAGCTATTGGCGGCGAAGTCAACACCGCTGCGGGTGAGGCATCTTATGCCTACGGCAAAAGAGCAAAGGCTACGGAAATAGGGAAGTACGCTTACGGCCATCAGTTGTCAGGCACAGTTGGAGCTACCCAAGGCGGCATGATGATTTTGGCGGCTGCTACGACTGACGCAACAGCGACCGTTCTTAGGTCTAACAATAACGCAGCCACTGCCTTGAACCAAATTGTAGCTGCATCTGACACCGCCATAACTTTCGATGGAACAATCACTGCCATGCAAAACGGCGCTCAAGCATACGCCTCATGGCGCATTGAGGGGCTGCTAGTGAATGACGGCGGCACAACAACACTCGCAAACTCTGCAACCACAGTCATCTCAAACGGCTCATCGTGGGGCATGGCTCTGTCGGCAGATAATACAAACAATGCCCTTGCTGTCACAGTAACAGGGGAAGCATCCCACAATATTCGATGGGTCGCAAACATCCGCACCTCAGAAGTAACATACGCCTAAAGGAGTTAACCAATGGCTATCCAACACAACATCGCAGAAAGTGCCTCCCAATATGGCATCAGTTTCAACAACGCTTACTACCGCATTGTGACAGCAAGCATCTCTCGTCAACGTGGGGATGACCCCAAGTTCACCGTTATGATTGACCTAAGCGGCTACGCGGCAGGTTCAAATCTGACAGACGATACCCGTGAGGTCGATTTCAAACGCTACAACGCGCCACTGGATGCCGTCAACGCAGCAAGCGGCGATGCCTTCCTCGACAAGTGTTATTCATGGGTCATGGCTCAGTCTGAAATGAACGGAAGCACGGCGGTATAAATCATGAGCCTGACAATCAATCATCAAACGAATGACATCTCGGCCACCAGTGGCAGCGTGACCCTCGACGGTAGCGCTGTTGGGGGCGGTGGCTCGTGGAACCTCATCAGTACAACGACTGTTAGCAGCGCTGTAGCCAATGTCGATTTCACAAGTATTGGAAGTTACAACCGTTACGTGCTGTTGTGGGATTGCACATTAGCCAGCGCCCAACTGACTAAGATGCAAATTTACGATAACGGCAGTTTAGTCACGAGCAGCGATTACTCGTTTCTGCGGTCACGAATGACTGATGGTGGCGCATTTGCAACGACTAGCAGCGGGATTTTCGTAACAGACGGCATGACATCACAAATAGGTAAGTTTGAAATAAGTGTCGCCGCCCCTCGCGCTACGTTTGAAATGATTCAAGGCGGTATCCTAGGTACAAGCAATTCTGGTCAAACCATGTTCACTCATGGCGGGATGAAAAGCACTTATTCGATTACTGATGTGGATGGGATTCGCTTTACGACAACGGCAGGAACAGCAGTCATCAATAGCGGTAGGTTCTCTCTATATGGATTGGGGCAATAGTGACATGAAAAAGTATGTAAACGGCGTTCTCACACAGATGACCGCAGCCGAAATAGACAGCGCAACAGCCCAGCTAAATGAGTACAACCAGAATGTTTTACCTCAAGAGGTGCGCTCCCAGCGCAACAGCTTACTAGCTGAAACCGATTATCTGGCTTTAAGTGACACCACTCTGTCATCTGATATGTCTATATATCGTCAGGCACTCAGGGATGTCACAAGTCAGGCAGGGTTTCCGACAGATGTAACTTGGCCGACGAAGCCGTAGGAGTAAATGATGGATAAACGCACAGTCGCTAGCGCACACCAACGGGTTGATAAATTAGACACCCGGGTCACGGTTTTAGAAACACAGATATCGGAGCGCTGGAAAGAAACGATTCTGCGGATCAAGCGCCTTGAAGGCATTTTGATTGGCACAGCCGGGGCAACGATAGCTCTTCTCGTAACTATGCTGTACAAGTTCTAAAAGGGGGCTAACTATTTTAGCTGAACTCGCCGCCTTCAATGCAGCTTTTGCAACGGTAAAGGCAACGCTATCGGCGGGGCGCGAGATAGCTGATTGTGCGGCTGGCATTGGCAAGATGATGAGCGCCGAGGCTGACCTAAAGGACAAGGTCGAAAAGAAACAAAACAGCATTTGGTTTGCGCTGGCCGGGCAAGACACCAACGATTTCGAAGAGTTCATGGCGCTGGAACAGATCCGCACGCAACGTGTTGAGCTTCTTCAAACGCTTCAATTGTATGGAAGGCCCGGGCTTAAAGATGACTTTCTAAAATTTGAAGGTGATCAGCGAATGAAGCGCAAGCGAGAACGAAATGAGCGCGAGAAACAGCAAGAGAAAATCCTACTGTACTTTCTTTATGGCGTAATCGCTCTGGTTTTTTTGGGCGGGATTGCCGCGCTGTTTTTATTTGCACTAACCCTGCGCGGTTTAACATGATGAAAGGAGTAAAGTAATGGCACACACAGTCATTGACGATTGGAAGATCGTTCCCCGACTTATGATGATAGCCGTCACCATTCTGACCTATCAATCTGTACACTGGTACATGTCACTGCCTGATCCGACCATACAGCAATCAGGTTTGGTGTCCGTCTGTATGGGGGCGCTCACAGGCTGCTTTGGCATCTGGATGGGTAAGGAGGCACAGAAATGATACAAGCACTGATAGGCCCACTCACAGAGCTTGCAGGGGGATGGCTAAAAGGCAAGGCTGACAAGCAAGCGGCAGAGTCAAAGCTAAAGTTGACAGAGGCAGAAACGAAAAGCAAAATTCTTCTTAGCAAAGAGACATCTGTTGCCGATTGGGAGCGGATCATGGCGCAGGGTTCGCAAACAAGCTGGAAAGACGAATGGCTAACAATTCTATTTTCGATCCCGCTTATACTGGCGTTCTGTGGTGAGTGGGGGCGTGGCGTTGTCGCTGATGGGTTCACTGCTTTGGAGCAAATGCCGAGCTACTATCAATACACCTTGGGCGTAATCGTTTCTGCGAGCTTCGCAGTGCGCTCGGCAACCAAATTTTTCGGTAAAAAATAATGGCAACTTGGCAAGTCATTTTGGTTGTCATGGTCAGCGTTAACACGCTGGCAAATTGTTACCGTCTATACTTGGAGATGAAACGATGAATGCACTTCAGCAATTGCAGAAACGGTGCGGCGTTAATCCTGATAATTCATTCGGGCCAAATACTGCCCGGGCCATAGCTGACTTTTATGAGCTGTCTGATGTGCGAGCCGCCCACCTTCTGGGCCAGTGTCACCATGAAAGCGCTGGCTTTAAGCGCGTGAAGGAAAGCTTGTATTATAGTTCTGCCGAAAGAATCCAACAGGTTTGGCCTTCTCGGTTTAAGACCGTAGAAGATGCCGAGCCATACGCACGAAACCCAAGTAAGCTCGCAGGCAAAGTGTACGCCGGGCGCATGGGCAACAGAGACGAAACTGAAGCTGCACTTTTTCTGGGCCGGGGTTTTATCCAATGCACAGGCCGGGACAATTACCGTTTGTTTGCCAAGCAAATGAGACGCCCGGAAGTCATGACAGACCCGGAGCTGCTAGAAACAACTGAGCTAGCCTTTGAATCAGCGCTGTGGTTTTTCCACGAAAATAATCTGTTTAAAATCGCAGATGAAGGGGTAAGCGATGACGTAGTTCTGAAGCTGACCAAAAGAATTAATGGCGGCAAGCACGGGCTTGATGATCGCATCGAACAAACCAACAAAATCTATAGGTGGCTACATGTCTAAGAAAAAAGGTCTCTGGCACAATATTCATGAGAAGCGCAAGCGTATTGCAAAAGGTAGTGGCGAGAAAATGAGAAAGCCCGGAGCTGATGGCGCACCTACGGCCAAAGCACTCCGGGCAAGTCAGACCTCGCGGCGGGAGAAAAACGCCAAAGGTCTTATGTCATAAGATCTGGAGTGCGCGAGCGCCTGTGCGCTTACGGATCCAGCCTTTGTTTTCCATCTCAGTCAGCATTCGATGAACTGAATTAGTACCAGTGCGAGCGGTCATAACTTGCGTGCCGTTAATCTTCCCGCTTAAAATTTCACGGGTTGTTGGGAAGTAACCAAACTCTTTGTAGTGCATGATTAGAAAGTCATAGACTTCACGCTGGCGGCGGGTCAAACCTATCTTTTGATCAGTCATTTTTCTCACCTCCTTTTGCCACGCTCAAATGCTTGTTGTACTGCAAGCGCTTGTCATACATTTCTTTGGAAAGATCGTCGGGCAGAGCGTCAATTGCTTCTTTGTTCACTTGTTCCAACTCTTTCAATTTGGTACGACGAACTGTCGGAAGCGCACCCTCAAATTGAGCTATGCGAAGCATCTCATCGTTGTATTGCGAGCAAAAATCTTTCGCGTTCTTTGTCTGCTTTTCTATGGAAATGATACCGTCTTCATTATTCATGGTTATTAAGCAGATGGGAGCTTCCGACACGACTTCTTTGGGCGCTGATAGATCCTCTATCGTCGGCGCTGTGACGGCCTCTGGAGCGGGGGTAATATCTTTTACATCCTCCATGTCCCGCAGCTCTTCATACACACTCATGCCAGCCAGAACGTCGGGGAAGCCATCACGCAAAGCATTGCCCCGGGCGCGGTGTTGCAACATCCTCTCCGGGTAAGACTTCCACGGCCCGGTCTTACTCCACAAGCCTGCCTGCTTGGCTTGGGTTACAGAGAATGTGCGTGTGATCTCTTCTATCTCACCGCCGTGCTTACGCTTCACGGTACAGACCGCCGTCCTATCGTCGCCCTCACCCTCTATATATTCGTTGACGCCCACACAGCGGCTGTCAGCTCGCACCATAGCGAGCAAAGCATCGCCGTACACACTTGGCCTACCATTTATAACACTGATATTCTGGAGCGCTTGTAGCGGCTGTAAGCCCAACTCCATGCCCCACTGCACAGCAACCAAAACATTGGCAGGCTTGCCTTGGAAATCTCTAGGAACCATTGCGCTTTTTGAAAGGATCTCTGAGAACTGAATTGCCTCTTGCATTGACTGCGGCTGCAAGGTCTGGCGCGTTGTAATGTTTGACATCATCCTACCTCTTTAATTGAAAAGCTTGTGGACGGGGCAAACTCACCCGTGCCAACCATCCGCTTTTTCTCTTTGCGCTTTACTTCTGCTTTGATCACGAAGTTTTCGATCTTGCCGTGTTCAACCTCAAGATTGTCCATTGCCTGCATGATAGCTTTCTTGGACTCTTCCTTTACAGCACTCCAGCGCCGGGCTTCTGCGCCTGCTTTTAAGTAATCGTCGGCCATTGATTTCAGCAAAGTAGTGACGCCCTCATCATATGTTTTAAGCTCGACAGGCCCGGCCTCATTGGTTGTGATCGGCGGGTACGTGCCGTCAGTGTCAACGAGATGCCAAAACTCAGCGTAGGCTTCGATCATTCTATCAATCAGATGCTGGTTATACGTGACCGGGTAGTAGTGCATCTTACCCCGCTGGCACATGCAGGCGATCAAACCCCACCGCATTCCAGTACAAAGCATTTGATGCAGCACTTGGATTTTCCACTCCGGCTTTGGCTTGTCATCGTGATAGAAGTCAGTTTTGATTTCGCAGATACCTTTGTTCTGCAAAACCACCTCTGTGCCGTCTGGCTCGCTCAATACAAGCGGAGCGCTCAGTGTAACGATGCGGTCAACCGACGAGGCTATCCTGAGATCTTCCCGTCTGAATGCAACCTTTGGCTCCTGCATCTCGACGTGAGCGCCTGTCATTTCCATGAGATCTTCCGTAGCCCATGTAGCCACGCTCGGCTCCAAGTGTGTACCTCGACGCAGAGCATTTTTGTTTAAGGGTTTATCAACACTCTCCACCCCTGCCCGGGCAAGCTTGTGATTTTCCAAAACCTCATCTCGGAATTGGAAAGCTGTTTTGAAAAGGACAATTGCCCCGGCTTCGCTGCTACCAATTTCATAGCCTGTTTTTGTAAGCTTGGGCATTAGTTCGCCCCCGCATATGATTGCCAGCAACCATCGTCTAAGGCGCAACCAATCCACAAGCTGGCAAAGAGCAAACCAAACAATGCTGCGACTGCGGTTAACTCACCAGCAAACAGTATGATCTGTTTAAACTGTACTGTTTGAACTGTCTTATCTGGAGTTTCTAAATTACTGTGCGCACTGGGATAATATATATTATCGGCGCTTGGCTTTGAGAGTCCACCGTACTCTGTTGTTTTCATTTTCTTTCCTCAATTTAACGTTTTTGTGCGCTTACTAAACACTAGTAAACACTTTCTTAATGTATCTTATAGTAACCTATCGGTTCCCATAAAAGCTGTTATGCTTTTTGTAGCGGCGGCTTTTTTGTTGTTGTTCTGCGCCCCGCAGATCTTCCCGAGCGTTCAGCTCTTCATAACCGTTTTCATCAATCAGCCCACTGTGGCTATGTACTAACATTTCTGATCCCCTCTCGCGAGGATCTTTCGGCAGCATGTTGCGAAACCGAATATTAAGCATCACCAGAGCGTCTTGCGCATAGCGACACTTTTCTGCGTGTCGCAAGCTGTTCGAGTTCTGGATCCGCTCTAGCTCTTCTGTCAGCTCCTTCAGCGCATCGATTGATTTACGCAGATGATCCACATGCCACATTGGGATATCCAGCCGACGCTTGAACCGCATATTGGCCCAGCGCATCAGTTGAACTGTTTCGTTATCCTTTTGCTTACGCATGTTTCACCTCCTGTTCACTAATATGTAAATTCATTTGCGGTGTGTAAAGCGCCAATAGCTTGACATACTTTAGTATTGAAAACCGATCATTTAAAATACACTCCTCACCCTGCGGATAGCCATGAGGTCATCCCAGTTTTTGTTCATAAAAGTGTCTTCAGTGGTTTCGATATGACGCTCGACGAAGGCATCGACAAGCTGCATCATTTCATCGCCAGCCCAGTAAGTTAATGAGCCTTTACAATGCTTTATATGTTCCGCGTCGATTTTTTTATCGTCACAGAAAACCTCAATCCAGCCTTCAGCAAGGCATTGTTGAACCATTAATGAAACGCTTTGCCGAGTAATTTTTGTCTGCGCCATAATATCAGATTGGCTTGCAAGCTGCTTGACAGCTTTGGCGTGAACCATCGCCCAAGCGAAAGCATCCTTTTGAAATGTGGAGTGTATCCACTGCTGTAGTCTGGTAAAATTTTCTGGCGTGTTGCGGCGGCGAGCATAGGTCAACTGCATGTCACAAATTGAAGCGACATAGCGCAAGCGCAACTCTTCTTCGACGGAAAGCAAATTGCCTGATTGTATTATGGCTTTTACCTGTGTCATTTTATTGTCCTTTCATACGCAGCGCATAGTTTCTTACTGTGCTTGCGTGCCATTCTGTTTTTTTGCTGAGATCAGGATTGCGACGGCGGCTGGGTGGTTGCACGGCCATGCGGTTAAGTTCCCGGGCCACCCCGCGATAGGACAGGCCGCGATCTAACAGGTTGCTAATGATCGGCCATACATCTGCTGCCCGTTCATCAGCTAGTCGTGCTTTTTCTTCATCACCGAGCTTCTGCGCTTTTTTAAGCGCCTCGCCCGGCCCCAGTGACGTAATGGTTTTGCCCGCTTTTGTTTTATAGCTGCCCTTTTCTTTTATGACTTCATTGATGCGGGCTAATGACGCTTTGGTGCGCTGCGAGATCTGTACGCGCTCCATTTCTGCCACGGCTGACAACAGGCCTATTGTTGTATGATCAAGGTTGGGGTTGTCAACCACCACTAATTTTACCTTCCCGGTGCGCACTTCTTGTTCCAGAAAGCGCAAGGTTTCCCATGTGCGGCGCGACATACGGCTGACCGAGTAGATCACCATCGTGGCCCCGCTCTTGCGGCAATAGTCGAGGCACTCATGCAGCGTGGTACGCTGATGCCAATCGGTGGTGGAGCTGACGCCCTCCTCCCGATACCATGTGACCTTATGGTCGCCGCCATTGAGATAAGCTTTGATGGCGTGTTCTTGGTTCGCCACGTCTTGCTTATCGGTTGAGACGCGCACGTAGCAGGCAAACTTGCCGCTGTGCATTGCGCCATGATCTGGTCTGGTTACGTGTAGCATTATTGTTCTCCCCTTCCCTTTGTGTTTTGCCGTGCTTCGGCTTTGATTGCGCGGCGCATCCGGCGGTTTGGATTTTCTCTGTCAATCCCACCTATAGACGCTAGATTTGAACCAGTGGCCTTGGATGCTTTGGATGCACGCTGCGTTTTTGTTGGATGACGTTTTTTCATGCGGTTTCTCCTTTTTCTAAGTTGGTCTTCAGGATGCCAGCCCCGCAAGGCTGGTCACCAAAAGATCAGCTAGTGGCTTTGGCAATGTGTGCTTTAAGCTTTGCGGCTTGTTTTGCAAAGTATTTGCCGCCAGCGACGATCTCTGGGTCTTCGTCCCAATGACCTTCGCGGTAGTCGATGTCAGCGCGGTTATCCAAGTCAGCTTGAAACTCACGCGCAATGTCAACATCGACTTGCGTTGAAGGCTTGATCTTTCCCGAAAGAAAGTCTCCAAGAAACGAAATGTATTGATTGCGATATTCTAATGGCGTGATGCCATCAGCACATTCAATGAAGTTCGAGACTTCACTGTTAGTGTAGTCTGGCTGGCCGCGAAAGCTGATGCCAAATGAAATGGTTTTGGTAGAAACGTTAGTCATGGTGTTGCCCTCCCGAGCGTTGCGGGGCCGTAGCCCCTGCTGATTAGATTGTGTTATCTGCAATTGTGTCTTTCAGAATGCGCACCATTACGGCCCACTGCGCATCACCGAGAACTTCTTTGGCCTTGGCGTTATCAATTTTTGCGAGCGCCTTTTTGGCTTGATCAAGTCCATCAGCGGAAAGATTTTGAATTGCGAATGAGTTAGTCATGTTGGCCTCCAGTTTGTTTACATAATGTTCATCTATACACCTGATATAATATTTATATATGATTGTACAAGTACTAAAGGCAACTTTAGGAGATTTTTATGCCAGATAAAGTATCAAGCATGTACTGCCGGATCGATTCAGACCTGCACGACGCCATAAAAAAAGAGGCCGAGAGGCAGCGTATGAGCAAAGAAGTGTACGTCGAACACGTACTATCAAAAGAGCTGGGCATCGTGATTGACCGGGATCTGTACAAACTGACAAGGGCGGCGCGTTCCGTTGCCTAGTAAGTACAAAAACAAAAAGGTGCATCTTGATGGACACAAGTTCGACAGTGAAGCCGAGGCCAAACACTACTGGCACACACTCAAGCCCCGCATGGATGCCGGGGAGATCTCGAACCTTCAATTACAGCCGGAGTTTCTGGTCACAATCAACGGGAGGAAGATATGCAAATACAAAGCAGACTTCAGTTACTTCGACAAGTCAGCCCAAGGCCCGGAGGGACAATGTGGGGCGCTGATTATGGAAGGTGGGGATCTGATCGTGGAGGACGTGAAAGGTTTCAAGACAGACATCTATCGGCTCAAGAAGAAGATGGTGGAAGCAGCTTTCCCGGGTACGTTAATCTCCGAGATTTCCGCGTCAAGATATCGTGCAAAGAAATACTCTCTGCCGTCGCAGAACGAGCCGGACTAACCGTAGACGATCTGCGCGGGCCAGTACGAGTAAACGGTGTATCAATGTGGAGACAAGTAGCCCACGCACTCTGCCGGGATCTCACCAGCTTCTCGTTCCCTCAAATCTCCAAGGCAGTGAACCGGGATCATACCACCCTACTCTACTCTCTCAAGCGTGTTGAGCATTACAAAAACACTGATCCAGAAATCGCTCGCATCTACAGCGAACTGCGCGATCAAATCCAATCAGTTACCGAAAGATAACGCATGACCAAATTGCTGAAAGTAAAGCTGGAAAAGCACGAACTGCATCAATGCAATCAAGCCGCCGCACTGCGCTGGCAATTGGCCCGGGCAAGCGGCGTGGCAAACCAGAGAAAAGACGGTGGCAGAAGCGACAGTGATGTCGATCTGCTTGGCCTCAAAGCAGAGCTGGCCGTGTCAAAGGTACTGGGCTGCGACCACAACGTGTTCCAACTCGGCATCGACGATGGCGCAGATATGTTCCTCAACAAGATAGCCATCGATGTGAAATCCACATTCCACGAAAACGGTAAGCTGCTATTTAAATCACTAGAGGCATTCAAAGCACACTGCGCCGTCTTGGTCACCGCCACCAATGACGCCGATGTCATGTCCATCGTAGGCTTCGCGCCCAAGTCAGAGTTCCAAAAGTACGCAAGCAAAGAGGATCTCGGCCACGGCCCCTGCTTCACTATGGAACAACAATATCTGCGGCCCATCGAAAACCTATGGAAGCGGCATCAGGAACTCCTGTTTGAAGGTAAAGCAGCATGATGCAACATATTGATTTATGTAGCGGCATTGGCGGCTTTGCCCTTGGCTTTGAATGGGCCGGTTTAAGCAAGCCAGTTATGTTTTGCGACATTGAGCCGTTTTCACGCCAAATACTCGCCAAACATTGGCCTGATGTTCCAATTAGGAATGATGTGAAGGAGCTGGCAAATGACCCAGATGGACTTATTCCAGATACAGACCCGAGACGAACAATCCTTACAGCCGGTTACCCATGTCAACCATTTTCATTTGCCGGGAAGCGAGGCGGCAGCGAAGATGACCGACATATCTGGCCGTACATTCTTTCCATTATTCAAGCCAGACGACCGGCTTTCTGCGTTTTCGAAAATGTTTATGGCCACCTCTCACTGGGCCTCGACGAAGTGCTTCTTGACTTGGAGCGTGAGGCCTACACCACAAGGCCGTTCATTGTACCAGCTTGTGCCATCGACGCCCGACATCGAAGAGACAGACTCTGGATCATCTCAAGGAATGTGGCCGACACCAACGGCATCAGACTACAAAGGCACTCCGAAAAACAGGTTCATGGGCAGCGAAACCTATCGCAGCAATCTGACAGAAGCCGTCAGGGAAAACCAACACAGCGGTCATCTCAATCCCGATTGGGTCGAATGGTTAATGGGCTACCCAAGTGGATGGACGAACCCCCAGACATCCCCAGAACCACTAGCTCGACAAAAGGACGCGCCGCAAGGCTCAAGTCACTTGGCAACGCGATAGTCCCCGGAATTGCGCAAAGGATAGGCGAAACCATCAAGCAGTGCGAGGCAGCATGAATAACGCATACATCGAATGCTCAGAGTGCCAAGGCAAAGGCGAGTACGAAGAAGACCGACCCGTCATCTGCTACATCCACGGCGGCTACATCGAAAGCCAAGTCATCGAATGCACGCAGTGTGACGGTGAAGGCGTCATCGAAAACAAAGACTACGATGAAGATGAAATCGACTTCTAATGCGCAATCCATACACATTACCAGACGGCAACGTCCTTATTTCATTCAGCGGCGGGCGCACTAGCGGATATATGCTGCACAAAATACTTGAGGCCAACGGCGATCTGCCAAGGCGAGCCAAAGTCACATTCGCAAACACGGGACGCGAGATGAACGAGACATTAGACTTTGTCCAAGAGGTTTCAGACCGTTGGAATGTCCCAATCACATGGCTTGAGTATGAAAAACCATTGCCGAAATTTAAGATTGTCAATCACAACAGCGCAGCGCGGAACGGCGAACCTTTTAAAGAAGCTTTAGAACAGCCCAAGATTTTGCCAAACGTACATCGTCGATTTTGCACACAAGAGCTTAAAGTAAAGACGATTAAACGATACCTAGTGAGCATTGGCTGGACACAGTGGACACAATCGATTGGCATCAGGGCCGATGAAAAGCGGCGGGTAAAAACATCTACAGAAAAGCGTTGGGACAACTGGTATCCGCTCAATGCCGCAAACGCCACGAAGCAAACCGTCATGGGGTTCTGGAGCAAGCAGCCGTTTGACCTCAACTTATGGGGCGCGAATGGAAGCACACCAAAAGGCAACTGCGATGGATGTTTCCTAAAATCAGAAGCTACGCTGGCAATGATGTGGCGCGAACATCCAGAGCGAATGAAATGGTGGGCTGACATAGAGCAATGGAAGTCTGACCAAATTGGCAAGAAAGCACATTTCCATGCAACCAGAACCTTCCAAGATTTAGGCGACTTTGTCAGCCGTCAAGGTGACTGGATATTCGATGATGAAGCGTACCTGTGCCAAGCAGATGACGGAGAGTGTACGGGCTAATGCGCAAGACAGACCTCACACCAGATCCCATACGTGACGCACCCAAAGGTCACGGCGATGGACAAGCCCCCGGCCCCACAGCCGTACTCCCGGGCAGAGCCATCATGGACAACAGGTTCAACCGATACCCCAAAGCACTCAAAGTCCTCGCATACTGCTGTGGCCACGCCAAGCAATGGACAGCCGTCTTCTGGGTCAACCAACAAACAATGGCAACAGATATGCAATCCTCACAACAAGCCGTCTCAGAACACATGATGCGCCTCGTCAAATGGGGATACATCGAAAAGATTAAACGCGAAGACAACCGCCGCAGATGGGGCAAACAAGGCGCAGTCTGGCGCGTCATCTTCGACCCCACCAAAACATACAATGCCATCCTCAAAATGACACCACCCGCAGACGCCAAGTCACCAGAAGACGAAGCCAATGAAGCAGACGCAATGATGCAACTCGCAGCTAGAGGAGCCAAAGGACACCTCAAAAAGGCCAAGAAACAGCCTGTGGATAACTCGCCTCTGCCTGTGGATAACTCTACACCTTCACAAGCCCCAGCTTGTATTAACAGCCCACTCAACCAAAAAGTGTACAAGCCCCAGCTTGTAAAGGTTCACAAGCCCCAGCTTGTAAGTAAGCACCATAATAGAACTATATATAAAGATATAAATGATGATGATTGTAGAAAGATATGCAACCACCTCTCACAGGCGATCACGGAACGCTATGGTCGAGGTTGGGTCTACGATCAAAGGCAGATGGGTTTGGCCGGTGAGCTGATCGGCATGGGCTACACCCCGGACAGTTTCAACGAAGACATGCGGGGCGTGCTGGATTGGATGGTTAAGAACAACAAGCAGCCACCACAATCATTGCAATACTTTATCAAACGAAAGGAAAGCAGGCGACAGGGTAGCGCAGAAGACGACCCCCTATCTGTGCTGAAGAACGTAACCCGGGGGCTTAGAATGTCATGAGTGTACAAAAACTAAATGTTCGGATAGTATGTGGTCAGGCAATGAAAATATGCGTGACCCCACCTTATCCCCCCCCGGCCCCGCTGTATACGTATGGGGGTCACTTAAAAATATTTCACCAAAAAACATCAGGAGGAAGCGATGTCGGTTAACAAGGTAATATTGGTTGGTAATCTTGGGAAGGATCCCGAGGTTCGGAATTTCAGCAACGGCGGTCGAGTTTGTTCGTTGCGATTGGCGACGAGTGAGAGTTGGAAGGACAAGGTCACTGGTGAGCGCAAGGAGAAGACTGAGTGGCATAGTGTGAGTATTTTCAGCGATGGTTTAGTTAAGGTTGCTGAGAAGTATTTGCGCAAGGGCAGTCGGGTGTATTTGCAGGGTTCATTGGAGACGCGGAAATATCAGGACAGTTCTGGTGTTGAGAAGTGGTCAACTGAGGTTGTTCTGCGCAATTTTGGCAGTGAGATGGTATTATTGGACGCTCGGTCTAGCGGGGATAGTGCCTCTGGGAATCTGGGAGGGGTCTCTGAGGCTCTGAATGCCCCATCTGGTGGGGTTGGTAGCTGGGGCAACCCTGACGCTTCTCCTGCGGCTCGGGAGTTGGATGATGCCATCCCGTTCTAAGAAGGGTGAGAAGCTCACGTCGCAGAGTGTGCCAAAGAGTGGCCGCTTTGCGATGGGTGAGATCAATCGTCGGATACGTGGTTCTAAGATGATTTATGAGAACCGCGATGAGTTGGCGGCTGAATTGTTGAGTTTGGGCAGTTCATCGATCACGGACATTGTTGAGTTTTCTCAGGAGGGTGTTCGTTTGCGCGACATTGATGAGATTGACGATGCGGCGTTGCGTGCTGTGAAGCGTGTGCGAGTTACGCCGGGTCAGCATGGGAACACTGTTGATGTTGAGATGATTGATAAGGTTCGGGTTTTGCAGATGCTCGCCAAGTCGGCGGGTTTAATGGATGGAGAGAAGGAGGTTGATAAGCCTTCTGTGGTGAGCATTGAGATGGTGATGCCGGGAGATGAGAAGAAATGACGAAGATAGTGAGCAAATCGAATAAATCGAAGTATGAGGTCAAGGTTTTGATTGGCCGGGAGGTGGTTCAGCACATTGTTCGGGCGGATACGCCGGAGGAGGTAAGGAAGCGGATCAATCGTGCTTATGGTGGCCGTGCGGATATTTTCAGCGTGCAGGCTCCCGGTCGTGATGCGCGTACTGAGATTTGGAATGAGTGAGCATCCTACGAATATAAAGCTGGATTTCAGTAGCAGTCCGACGGTTGCGCGGTTTATGCGCAGTCGGGGATTTGTCAGGGGAATCATGGGGCCGGTTGGATCTGGGAAGAGCTATGCTTGCTGCGCTGAAATTTGGCGGCGGGCTGTGGAGCAAAAGCCTAGCCCGCGTGATGGTATTAAGTACAGCCGTTTTGCGATTGTGCGGAATACTAATCCTATGCTGCGCACTACGACTTTGAAGACGTGGTTGGAATTGATGCCGGAGCATGTGTGGGGGGCGGTGAAGTATTCGCCCCCTATTACGCATCATGTGAAGCTGCCGCCTCGGGATGGGGCGAGTGGTATTGATATGGAGGTTATATTCTTAGCACTTGATGACCCTAAAGACGTGCGAAAGCTTTTGAGTTTGGAGCTGACGGGTGCTTGGGTGAACGAGTGCCGGGAGCTGCCCAAGGCTGTGATCGATGGCTTGACACACCGGGTTGGCCGTTTTCCGACCAAGGCTGATGGCGGGCCTACGTGGCACGGTGTTATCATGGACACGAACCCGATGGATGACGATCACTGGTATTACCGGGTGGCTGAGAAGGAGCGGCCCAAGGGGCGGTTTGCTTGGGAATTTTTTCGCCAGCCGGGCGGCGTTATTGAGGTTCCGTTGGACAAGGTTCCTGATGATATGCCGGAGGCGCAGGGGCTGACGCATCAGGCGGGGCGTTGGTGGCAAACGAATGGCCGGGCTGAGAATGTTAGCAACTTGCCTGCGGGTTATTATGACCAGCTTTTAGGCGGTAAAAACTTAGATTGGATTCAGTGTTACGCTCAAGGCAAGTACACGTTTGTGCAAGAGGGTCGTCCTGTTTGGCCGGAGTACAACGATGAGCTGATGGTGACTGATTTGGAGCCGGATCCGAATGTGCCGTTGCAGATTGGCTTGGACTTTGGTTTGACCCCGGCGGCGATCTTTGGCCAGAAAATGAAGAACGGGCGCTGGCATATCTTGCATGAGCTGGTGACTTTTGACATGGGGCTTAATCGGTTTGCTGACATGCTCAAGAGCGAATTGAATGCGCGGTTTCCTAAGATGGAGGCGATGATCTGGGGTGACCCTGCGGGTATGCAGCGTGACCAGATCTTTGAGACCACGGCCTTTGATCATTTAAAAACGCTGGGCATGATGGCGCGTCCCACGGCGACCAATGATTTTAGAACGCGGCGTGAGGCTATGGCCATTCCCATGACCCGGCTCATTGATGGCAAGCCCGGTTTTTTGATTGATCGAAAGGTCATGCGTTTGCGCAAGGCGTTGGTTGGGGGGTATCACTTTAAGCGGGTGAGCATGGGGTCTGGCGTGGAGCGGTTTCGTGACGTGCCGAATAAGAACGAGCATTCACACGTAGGCGATGCGGCGGGTTACTGCTTGCTGGGTTCTGAGCATAGGATTATGACGAAAAGCCCTCGGCCTATGGGTGGGCGTCCTACGCAGGCCAAGGTGTTGGACTTCGATGTTTTCGGCAATTGATTTGAATGCGGTTATGCGGATGGATTATCCCCGGCATAAGATCGTGGATTGGTCGCCTGTGCATGACAAACTGATTGAGATGAATGATTTTGATCGGGGCATACGGTCTGCTTATCCTGAGTATGAGGGAATTTTTCTGCAATATGCGCGGGCTGGCGTGGCCTATACTGGGATTGGCGATGGCAAAATCTATGGGATGTTTGGTGCGTTTGAGTATTGGCCCGGGTTTTCTGAGGCGTGGCTTATTCCCAGCCGGCATCTTAGCAAAAAAACGGTGACCTTTCACCGTGCCGCACTAAAGTTTTTCGACCTCTACTGCGCTAAAATGGAGACAAAACGGTTACAGATCGTGGTTCATTCACAGAATGTTCAAGCTGTGCGGTGGGCTGAGAGGTGTTATTTTACGCATGAAGGCACTTTGCGAAAGTACGGGCCTGACCACTGTGATTATGAAATCTTTGCAAGGATAAAATGATGGGCGGTTTATTTGGCGGCAACGCAAAAGCGAAAGCGGTAGACCCAGCGGTTGAAAGAAATCTGGCCGAGCAAGAGCGTTCAGCAGAAGCGGATCGGATCCGCGCCGGGCAAGAAGCGCAGGCTAGGATCAATGCCAAAAACTTGGGATCTCGCAAGGGTCGTAGCCAGCTTATGGGCGGGGAACTCACGGGGCGTGAGACAAACAAGCCGCCGTTGCAAACCACCTTGGGCCGCAACCCCCGGGGTAACTAATGAAAACTTACAGACGCAATCCCAAACATACGGAAGATAGTGATGTACGCAGCCAAAGGCGCAAAGCCGAGCAAGAAGAAGCCAGCAAAGAACCTCCGCAAGAAGATGGCGACTAAGTATGGTAAAAAAAGCGTTTCAAAGTAAGGAAGGCGGTCTTAACGAAAAGGGGCGAAAAGCTCTGGGAATGGGCCGCAAGCTTACATCTGGAACGAACCCGAGGCGGGTTTCATTTGCTGCTAGGTTTGGTGGCATGAAGGGGCCGATGAAAGATGAGAAGGGTCGCCCTACTCGCAAGGCTTTAGCTTTAAAAGCTTGGGGCTTTGGTAGTGAAGAGGCTGCACGTAACTTTGCGAAGAGGCACAGGAAATCGTAATGGCTGGTTTAAGCACAGAGCAAATCAAGAAGCGCTATAAAAAAGCGGAAGCTCACAAACAGCAGTGGCGTGCAATTTATGAGGAGGCATACGAGTACGCGCTTCCTATGCGTAACCTTTATGACGGCTACTATGAGGGTAATACGCCCGGCCAGAATAAAATGAAGCGCGTGTTTGACAGCACTGCTATTCACAGCACGGCCCGCTTTGCCAACCGCATCCAATCTAGTTTATTCCCGCCGCAGCGGCCTTGGTGCAGATTGGCCCCCGGCAATGAAATCCCAGAAGAGCAAAAGATCCCGGCGCAGCAAGTACTAGACAATTACTCTGATAAGATGTTTGGCGTTATGGCCCAATCGGGCTTTGATCTGGCTATGGGTGAGTTCTTGTTGGATTTGGCCGTGGGTACTGCGGTGATGCTGATCCAGCCGGGTAATGCGGTTACGCCGATACAATACACGGCTGTGCCATCCTATCAGATCAGTTTTGAGGAAGGCCCAAACGGCACGGTGGATACCGTATACCGCAAGCTCAAGCGGCAATTTAGAAACATTGAACAGGAGTGGCCCGACGCTGATATTCCTGATGAAATGCGCAAGCGCTATGAAGAAGATCCGTTTGAAATGGTTGAGCTTTTAGAGGCAACCTACACAGAACGTGGGGAAATTTCGTATTGCTTGGTGCATTATGAGAGCGATCATAAGTTTGTACACCGTGATTTAAAGTCCTTCCCGTGGGTGGTTTCTCGCTACATGAAGGCCAGCAATGAGCGTTACGGGCGCGGCCCGGTGCTTTACGCCCTGCCCGACATCAAGACGCTTAATAAAGTCGTTGAATTAACTCTTAAAAATGCGTCTATCAGTATTGGCGGTGTATTCACTGCGGTAGACGATGGGGTGCTTAACCCTCAAACAATATCAATCGTACCCGGCGCGGTAATTGGTGTGTCAAGCAATGGCGGGCCACGCGGCCCCAGCTTGCAGCCTTTGCCGAGATCCGGGGATGCCAATCTCACACAAATCGTTAGCAACGATCTGCGGATGAACATTAAGAAGACGCTGCTAGACGAAAGCCTGCCTCCCGACAACATGTCGGCCCGAAGTGCGACTGAGATCGTAGAGAGAATGAAAGAGCTATCGCAGAACTTGGGCGCAGCTTTCGGGAGGCTCATTTCAGAAACTATGTTCCCTATTGTGCGTAGATCTATGGAACTTATGGATGAGATGGGCATGATCGATCTGCCCCTTAAAATCGATGGGCTGCAAGTCAATGTTGTGCCTGTGTCGCCACTCGCTATGGCGTCAAACATGGATAAGCTCAATGAGGTAATGCAGTTCATTCAAATTTCACAAAGTCTTGGCCCGGTAGGTCAGACCCTGCTTAAAATGGATAAGGTAGGCGACTACATCGCTGATCAGCTTGGAGTGCCTGCCAGCTTACGCACTTCGCAAATGGAGCGTCAGCAAATGCAAGAACAGATGATGCAGATGGCTCAAATGGCAGCGCAACAACAGGGCATGATGCCAGAGGGTGAAGCCGTAGAAGGGCCAGTGCAATGAATGGAATAAACGCTCCCGGCTGGGAAGGTTTAGACGCCACTGTCACGCCTATATCCCGAGATCTGCAAATGGATCTGGATATCTTATACAAGCGCTGCTTTGATTCTGAGGAAGGCAAAAAGGTGCTAAAGCATCTTATTGAAAGATACGATGAACCAGATGCGTGGGTTCCGGGAGAGCCTGATGCGTTTGGGTATGCAAGATCAGCGCAGCGTAGACTGATCAAAGAAATACAAGCGAGGATAAAAAGAGCAGATGAGCGAGAGTGAAGAAAGCCAGCAAGGCTTAATGGATGGCGTTGAATCGGAAGCTGTAGAGGAAACAACTGAAGATCAAACTATAGATCACCGGGTGGACGCTGAAGAGGAAGAAGACGAAACCTTTGAGCGGCCAGATTGGTTTCCCGAGAAGTTTTGGGATGAAAAAGAAGGCCCAGATTTAGAAAATCTGACCAAGTCATATCAAGAGTTGCAAAAGCAGTTTTCACAGGGCAAGCACAAAGCGCCTGACGAATATGATATGGCCACATTAACCGACGCGGGATACGCTGACGATGACCCGTTGGTTGACGCATATCGGGGCTGGGCCAAAAAATATGGCATCAATCAGGTGGCCTTTGACGAGCTGGCTTCACAGATCACAGAAATGTCTGGAGCCGAGGCGGCTGAAACTAAGCTTAACATTGAGCAAGAGCGAAAAGCTTTAGGGGCAAACGCTGACGCCATTATTAAGTCAAATGTTGATTGGGCTGATGGCTTGCTGCGCAAAGGCGTCTTGAGCGAGGAAGCTCGCGCAGAAATAAACATTTGGGGCGGCAGTGCAGTCGGTCAGCAATTGCTGGTAACGATGCGCGAGTTGACCGGCGACATGTCTAAAATCCCAATTGCGGATGTGGGCGACAGCGGTCTGAGCGAGAACGATTTCAAGGCTAGCATGGCCAGTAAGATGGCTGACCCTCGCTATGGCAATGATCCGCAGTTCACCCGGCAAGTGGAAAAAGAGTACGAAGTTAGATACGGTTAATGTGTACAATTACTAAATGTATTGCATTGTATTTGAGTATGCGCTACATTTGCGTTGAGCGATAACCCACTGGGCCGCTCTGGCGTGGAGAAATCCACCGGGCATGGACGTGCCATGCAGCCAGAGGCCGGGATCTTTCCTGACAACCTAATCGGCGTTTAACCTATTTTGTAGGAAAACGTAAATGAGTACGAACCTAAGCCCAGCTTTCGTTCAGCTATTCGACGCAGAGGTGCATCAGGCTTATCAAGCCTCCGCACAGTTGCGCGGAGCTGCACGGATGCGCACAGGTGTTGTGGGCGACACCGTAAAATTCCCAAAAGTGGGAAAAGGCCAAGCGACAGTTCGCATCCCGCAAACTGAAGTTGTGCCGATTAATGCAGCCTTTAGCTCTGTTTCTGTGACACTCACAGACTACACAGCGGCTGAGTATTCTGATATCTTCAACCAGCAAAAAGTTAACTTCGACGAGCGTCAAGAATTGGCTCAAGTCGTTGGTAATGCTGTTGGCCGCAGAGAAGATCAGGTGCTTATCGATGCGCTAAATGCAGCATCTGCCGGAACGACAGTTGCTAAAACAGTTGTAACTTCTGGATCTGCTTCTGCTTCTAACTTGAATATAGGTAAAATCATTGCCGCCAAAAAAGCTTTGGACGCAAAGAGTGTGCCGACAGGTGATCGCCATTTCGTGATCCATGCCAATAACTTGGCTGGGTTGCTCGGTGATGAGCGTGCAGTTTCCGGCGACTATCAGCAATTGAGAGCGCTTGTAAGCGGTGACATCAATACCATGATGGGCTTTACCTTCCATGTGATTGGTGATCGTGATGAGGGTGGCCTTCCAAAGTCATCTAATGATCGGACATGCTTCGCATTCCACAAATCATCAATTGGTTGTGCGGTAGGTATCGCGCCTAAAACTGAGATAAACTACATCCCAACGAGAACATCTTTCTTGGTCACTGCAATGCTGTCAATGGGCAGCGCAGCGATTGATGCTGATGGTATCGTCGATGTTGTTTGTGATGAGTCATAAGGAGATAAAATTATGGCATATTCAAACACCGGGTGGTCAACCGTCTCAGCAACAAAAAAAGGCACTGCGCCTTCAATGTTCACCTATTCAACAACTGCGGATAACATAGCAGCGGCCAAAGCCTCTGGATATTTTAACGCCGTGGAAGGGCTTATAACAACAGGGGATGCTCTGTGGTTAAAGGCTTCGAATGGGCAAGCATTGTGTATGCTGACCAACACATCAGGCACTATCACAGTCACTGATTTGACAACGTAACGATTAGGGGCGGCAACGCCCCTTTTCAACCTTTGAGGGGTTCAGTATGGCAGCGGGTGACACAAACGTTTCAATTTGTAATGCAGCGCTTTTGTTGCTTGGCGCAGAAAGCATAACGAGCTTCACCGATGGAAGTTTAGGCGCTGGAGCTTGTTCAACGATTTACCCAAAGGTTAAAGATACGACGCTTGCCATGTACGGGTGGAGCTTTTCTATCGCAAAGATTCAATTGGCTCGGGATACTGCGACCCCGGCAACTGAATACACACATCAATACGTTCTTCCTTCCGACATGCTCACAGGCGTACCCCGCGCGGTTTTCCTCTCCTCCCAGCCGGGTGCGGGAGCCTATAAGCGATGGGAAATTGGTAGATCTGCATTAGGCGCTGCCGTCTTGATGACAGAGGCAACCGAGATCCACATCGATTATCAGCAGTCTGTCACGGAAGGCCAGATGCCCAGCTATTTCGTTCAACTGCTCGCGTATCAAATGGCATGGCATCTGGCAGAAATTATCACAGATCAAACGGGCAAAATGCAAGTTTGGAAAACTGAAGCGGTTGGCACGCCCTCTGAAGGCGGGCGCGGTGGTTACTTTAGGCAAGCTGTCAGCATTGATAGCGCTGGGCAGACGCCGCAGGTCATTGCCGACTATATGCTGGTTGAGGTGCGCGGTTGAGCCGATACCACCAATATCAGGCCAGCTTTACTGGGGGGGAAATGGATCCCCTACTGCGCGGTCGTACTGACCTACAGCAATACTATGCAGGGGTGGCGTTGGCGCAAAACGTACAGTTTGAACCAACTGGCGGGTTTTCTCGCCGCCCGGGTTTGAGGTTTGTTAAAGACTTAACCTCAGATGGCGCGGCCAATGGTGTGCTGCTTATTCCATTTGAATTTTCTACCACGCAAAACTTTATGATTGTTGCCACCCGGCCAGCCACTACAACAATGCGGTTTCACTTCTACGCAAATGAGACATTAATCACGGGTATTAACGGAACGGGTAACGATTACTTAGAGTATACCCTTCAATCACCCAGCGGCAGCGGCAGTGTCATTGTTGGCGCTACTGAAATTGACATGAACAAGTGTTATTTCACACAAAGCGCTGATACTTTGATCATAGCAAATGAAAACTTTCTTCCATTTAAAGTTACGCGGGGGGCAAGCAATTCAACGTGGACAGCCACCAAGTTAGCGTTGACGCCGCCCAAAACTGCGTTTTCTTTGGCGACAACAAGTCCATCTGCAACGTTAACAGCTACAGCGGTAAGCGGCACAACGAAGGTAACAGCCAGTGCTGGCGTGTTCACTTCCGCTCATGTTGACCAATATATCAATGTCCTTTCTGGATTTGGCCGGGCAAAGGTTGTTAAGTTTGAAAGCTCTACGATACTGGAGGTTGTCACAGAAATACCCTTCTTTTCGACAGACGCCATTGCCAGCGGCGATTGGGAGCTTGAAACGGGCTACGAGGATAGCTGGAGTACCACCAGAGGATACCCACGAACATGCAGTTTCCACGAAGGCCGACTGTACTTTGGTGGCAGCTTAAATGAGCCTGCAACTTTGTTTGGCAGTAAGGTCGGTGACTTCTTTAACTTTAAAATTGCTGAGAGCCTCGACGATGACGCCATTAAGGGAACGCTTGCCACGGATTCTGTAAACGCAATAACCGCACTACGCTCTGGACGTGATCTGCAAATTTTTACAACCGGGGCAGAGTTTTTTGTACCGCAGGGTGAGCTAGCGCCAATCACCCCCACAAACCTCACAATCAAGTCAGCTACCCGGCGCGGGTCTAAGCTTGGACTGCGCCCACAAGCGGCTGAAGGCGGCACAATATTTATTCAGCGCCAAGGTAAAGCCGTGCGGGAAATGCTGTTTAGCGATGTCGAGCTGTCGTATGTGGCAAACAATATTTCTCTGCTTAACAGTCATATGCTGGTTGATCCCCAGCGCATGGCACTACGAGCGGCCACCGACACGACAGAAGGCGACTTACTGCTGATAGTTAACGGAACGGCTACTGCGGGCTATCGTGCGGCCTCTGTGGGCTTCTCTGGCACTATCACGGCTTACACTGTCAACCGCGCTCAAAACATTGTGGCCCCGGCCAATTGGAGTACGGATGGTGACTTTGTTGATGTGGGTGTCGATCTAGACACAATCTATTGCGTGGTAAAACGCACAGTGGGCGGTGCTACCAAATATTACTTGGAGGTGTTTGACGATGATCGAACGACCGACAGCGCTATTCAATACTACTCAGGGGCCGCCGCCCCTGACCAACCTTTGCCCAGCACTACACTAATTGGCGGCTTGTCTCACTTGCAGGCAAAAACGGTTAAGATTGTACGCGATGATATTGTTGATAGTGACGCAACGGTTGGCACACTGGCTGCTGATGATGATGGCATTGTCACGCAATTTGCTAATTCTGGGCAAACTAGCTTTACACTCAATGGTGCGTTTGTTTCAAGCGGTGCTGCATCTTTCAACGGCATTGCAAGACAAATTACCTTTTATAATGACAACGCCAGCTCGCCGGGCAATCCCATTCCCTCTGTCTTAAATCTGGTATTAACAATCACAGGAACAGACATTTTTAATGCTTCCCAGACCGAGACAATTAACCTTGACGATAATGCAGCTACGTACACCAGTGTGAAATATTTTAAAACTGTAACGGCGGTTTCTATAAACACTGCGCCAACGAATTTTACTTTAAAGGTTGGCGTGGGTGCAACACTAGGAACCGTAACGATAGGCGACACTGCAAGCAGCTACGTTGAGGTCGGTTTAAATTACACGGTTGAGGTTAAAACCCAGCCGATTGAAAGCAGACTTCCCAGCGGTTCAATGCAGTCAACTAAGCGCCGGATCTTAGAAGTAAGTCCAATTTTGTATCGATCACAGAATGTTACAATAAATAACAAAGAGATCAATTTAGACCCGCTTCCTATCTCCGGCAGCGGTGGTGCAACAACGTTCACGGGCGTGAAAAAAACGCAGGGCTTCTTAGGCTTTGACCGGGAAGGTCAGATCACTATTGGCCAAAGCCAGCCGTTATTCTTCACGGTCTTATCTCTAGATTACAAACTAAGCGCGGGGCAATAGTATGGCACAGGCTGTAATGATCATTGGGGCAGTGGCCAGCGGTTTAGCACAAATGAGTGCAGCATCGGCTGAACGCGAGCAATATGAAATCAAGGCGCGAAACGAAAAAATAAAAGGTCGCAATGACGCTGTGAATTTCAAACGCGAAGGCATTAATCGTTTGCGCGAGATGAACCGAGCAATGGCTTCCACAGTGGCGAATGCAGCGGCTGGCGGGCTGTCGGCAATGCAGGCAGGGGAAACCAAGCGCCTCATTAATCTTACGTCAGCTTCTTACGGCTTGGGTGAGGTTCGCACGTTAGATCGCAACGCTGAAATGGCAATCTTAGGCGGCGAAGCGGCGGCGTCTGATGCGCTGAAAGCTGGAGATGCGGCTTACACAACAGGGATGCTATCAGCGGTTGGCAACACTGCGACTAGCATTGGCCAGACAATGGACTTGGGCAAAGCCCCAACTCCGACATGATGAACGGCGGCGAGGTAATTTATGGCTGATTCAGTAACATATCGCGGGGGTCGGGTTAACCTTTCTACGCCTATGGCTACGTCGTATAATGCGCAGGCCACGCAGCGCGGCAGTCAAAAGATAGCCCAAAGCATTGACCGCATGGTTGGTTTTTTTCAACAGCGCGAAGCTGATAGAATAAAAGTAGAAGCGGCAGAGTTCGGGGCAGCAAACGCTCCAACCGCAGAGCAAATCCAAGCGGCGGCAGCGGGCGGCGACGAGCTTACCCTACCCGGGGATAATAACACTCTCTTTGGCCGGGTGGCCCGGCAAGCAGCGGCGAATACGGTTACGGATACGATTGAGCTAACAGCCCGGCAAGCAATTGACTCGGCGGTGCTGCAATCGGAAATAAGTCGCGGCAACCCTGCGGATCTGCAAGATAACCTTGACGCAATCATTCAAGGATATGGCAGTACGTTTGACGAAACCGTGCCGTCAATGTCCCAGCGGCTTAAAGCCAAACTGGCTATGGTGGCCAACAGTAAATACAGCGCGTACCATTCCAATTACATTAAGCAGGCTCGCGAAGATGGCAAAGCTGCTTGGATGACAAACATTGTAACTGATTTAAACAATATTGATGAAACTCTAATCAAACTAGCTGTGGGCCAAACAGATCCAGAGACCGGGGAAGTCATCCCGGGGGTTGTTGATTTCGACGCTTATCGCGCCAGCGTTTTAAGCGAGGCATCAGCGCGTGACTTTTCTGCCTCCGAAATAAGAGCGCTCAGTACTTTAGTTGACACTAAGGTAGTGCAAGCCGCCAATAAAGTTTTGATTAATAACGTGATGGCAAACCCATCTGCTGGGGGCATTATTAAAGCGCTGGCAACGGGTGAAGATATCGACTTTGTTTTGTCAGAAGAGACGAAATTAGCCATCGACGTTTTAACACAATCAGGCATGTCAAACAGTGAAATCGCTGCCACACTCCGCACCGAGCGTACTGCGTATTTGACAATGCAAGAAAAAGAAGAAGATTTCAGAAATAGAAATGCTGACGAGGGCGAGAATTTAGCAGAAGCACAAGCACTTGAAGCGATTGCCAATAATGATGAGCCAGCAATTCGCACAGCTTTAGACGCGCTTTCCTCTTACAATAATAAAAAAGCAATGGAGCTAGAGCTTGAGTGGAGAAGCAGGGCTGGTATTCAATATAGTGATGTTCAGACTGTCGAGTATTTAGACCGGCTGCGAGACAACATTACACTAGACGATGTGATCCAAAACTTTGGAAAACTAAACCAAGCGGATCAAAAGAAATATTTTGATATAGCCAAACGCATGGATGTAGCAGATCTTAAACTTGCCAAGTCTATTGTGAAAGGCCAGCTCGAACTGCCGGAGAATATTGATATAATCCAGAAGGACGATGCCAATTTTGCTAACGTCGCTATTTTTAATAAAGTCAGGGCAAAACTTGATATTATGGCTGATGAGGCCAGTAGAGCTGAGACGGACTTTGACCCCTATCAAGCTGCTTCTACTGTGATGGAAGAGCTTGGCGGCGAGTTTGAAGAAGCGGCAAATGCGTTAACATTAGACCGCGCTAAAAGACAGGCATCTATAGTATTTGCGGAAATTCAAAACAACGAAACAATTGCGGCCTTGATGCCTGAAAGAACTGATATTTCGCAGGCAATAGATGCTTTAAAAGCAATTAAAAATTTGGAGCGCAGACGCCGCCCTGATCGCTTTCGGACAGATGAAAAAATTGACAATGCCATTCTCCGGCTTGAAGCAGCGGAGGGCTTATAATGGACTTATTTGAGGAACGCGCAAAATCTCACAAGATTCGCAGTCAATTAGAAAGTGATTTTGTGATCAATGAAAATGGTGCTGTCTTTGAAGAGTACAGCCCAATGGCGAATTTATCTGGAGGAATGTCTACGCCAGAATTTGTGGATCCATCCAGCCTACCAAGTGATATCGGCAACTTTGCTAAAAGCACTGCCCGTGC
>UEXN01000816.1_pt1 | contig 27839 bp, 43 predicted proteins | sample 1796711 | NCBI WGS metagenome assembly UEXN01 (sample SAMEA4772470, study PRJEB27181) | metagenome | reverse complement strand
CCTACTTGCATACTATCTCCCAGAAAATGCCGATTACTTGGCGGATTGTTCCATCGCCCGTCAGAACTGTAATCCAATCCGCATAACCATCGGCATTTAAAAATATTGCATACTCATCGTCACGTTGATGATAAATCAAATCACCTGTTTTCATTTGTTACCTCTTGGTTCAGATTATGTTAGTAATGTATAGTGTAGGGGAGTAGTTGTCAAGAAGTTTTTATTATTTCTAACTCATCAGACCACCAATCGTCAGAAGAGCCGTCTGGGTAGGTTACAGTATACAGCGGTGATTTGGCTGCTACACTTAAAGGGTGGATGTGGGGGTATATTTTAGTTATAATGCCAAATAACCCTTCTATGTTCTTAATTTTAACCAGATCGCCTATGCTCATTTTTTCTCCTCAGGGGCGAAGACACTATCCATCCATAGATAAATATAGAAAGTCCTGCTGCAACCATAATTGTTTTTATTTTTTGCCTCATTTTTTACTCGCTTTTGGTCTTCTGTATTTCTTTAAGTCCTTTTCCATTACATCAAAAAGGTGAATAGAGCCCACCGGGTTTACCTTGACCCAGCGACACCCTCCTTTCTTTTCATCCCAGGTGGCAGCGTTACTAATCGCTTGAGAGTTAACCTCAATTACCATGCAGGGGTCAGTTCTTAGATTTATTCCTTGCTGTCTTAGCTGGTAGGTGTACCCCTCCACCTTAGTGGCTGAACGTACTTGTACTAACTCCCCCGGATTCCACCTTAGTGGCGATATGTGGCTTTTCCAGACCTTTTCCGCATAAGGATTTAGAGTCATCTTGTGAAATTGATAAAAATCAGGAATAATTGGTATTTCGTCTTCGCTCTGTTTAAGACAGTTACGAACTGTCTTTGCAACTGCCATAAACCAACCAGCATTTGCAAGATAATAATCCGATATTACTTTCCCTCTCTCTCTGGTGTGTTCGTTAGTGAGCCATTCTTCTTTCCAGTCCTTATATTTTTCGTACCCTTGTTCCGAAAATCTTCGCAACAGCGAATTGAGATACTTCTCTTGAGCACTTGATAACTTTCCCTTCCCTTGGTACTGCTTCAGTATGGATTTTAGAGCTTCTATTTTGTTGTGCTCGTGAAGTCCCATTTTTTCTGCTCTGACGATTGCTGCTTTTATCTCTGAAACCATTATGTCCTCCAGTTTCCAGGCTATAATATCTACTATCCTAAATAGGGGGTTTTGTCAACAAAAAACCTTCGACCATTCTTTGAGGTATTTAAAAACACCACCATCTATTGCCTTTTTCAAGTTAACATCGTTAAAAAACCATTCCATTATTTCATCACATTCACTGTCTATCCATTCGGAACTTGGCTCCCAAGTGGATTTATTTATAACTGTCGGTGTCTTGGTAGTCCAATAAGTTTTTTTTATCAATTGTTTTCCCAACAAATCAGCAAGTGAACAGAGGCTGATGTTATAAACCTTCTCAGCCACCAAGACCTTAAAACTTGATTCAGACTGATAATCACCAAACCTACCCATTCCACAAAAAACATTAGTATTCCTTTGATCATATTCTATTATCATGCCAATTGAATCGGTAGTTGTTGATCCAATGTAGTGCATTTCTGGGTTGATTTTGACCAATGCACCAACCCCAAGCCCATGTTCATTGATGCTGGATACGAAGGTCTTCTTCCATTTTCTGTTTGCCTGGTGTGCCATTTCTTTAAACTCTTTAAACTGTTCGCATTTCGGCCTCTTGTGACCATGCAGCCCACAATACGAGCACTTTGGTTTCGCCCTCTTTGTTTTAAAAAGTTTATTGGCCTTTCTATCTTCTCTGTTTTTTATTTCTTTTAGTGCCTTAATTTCAACCGGCGATGCTGGGCTTTCATCGCCTGCTTCTATACGTCCAAAATACCCTGTGACAACACGATTTACAACCTTACAAGTTGTTATGTTGTGCCCGGTCTGGTTGCAGAATCCGCAACGCACCCCCCCAGTACCCCAATAGAATCCTCTCATGGTTGCTCCCTATTTGAATGTCTTACGGAAATACGCAAGTGCTTTTTCTGCTATGACCTTTGTTTCATACACCATTATTTCTTTGTCATCGGAGATCTTTACCCCATACAATCCCAAATCATAATAGTTAAGTTCATTGTGTTCTTTTATGTGGCTGTTCGTTATTTTAAATATACTCATTAATCCCACTCCCGGACTGGTGCGTCCATAATTGTTTTGATATATCCTATGGGTACAAAAACTATTAGTGTTCTCCATCCCATAAATTTAACTGGTAGTTCTTTATTCCAGACAAAATTTGTGTTTTCGTTTGGATCTTTCTTCTCAACATAAACACTGATGTGTGCGCCTGATCCGTCATGCTCCTTGCGAACAGTAAACGCACTATCAGTGCAGTCTACCATTTCTTTCATGAGAGCTTTTTTAACTTCTTTTTCGGGGGCTTTCTTGCCCGCCCAATAAATAGTTGCCATTGTCTTCACCTCCGTTATAAAAATATAGCATACTCTTTGGTTCTAAAGTTGATTTGTTCGCAAGCGAGCCATTCACCCAACAAACCCATAGATGTTCTGGTTTGAGGGCTGATCTTGTTACAATCCCAACACAACCCTTTATCCTCCCCATCACTAAATCTCCAGGATTCATTTCACTGCCTTTAGGTGATCCAACTCTTCGAACAAAACCTTCGGCCTGCTGCCGTTAGACCATTTTACACATATCTTATCACCCAAGATGTGTAAAATTGTGCCTGTCCCTAAGGCAGGCTTCCACTTTCTTGTTACTTTATCACCGACTTTCATTGTAATACCCCGAAATTGACAAATAGTTCCTAAAGCATACGGCTGCACAGATCGTACATATAATGAACATCAAATTGTCGCCGATCATAAACCCATTTAGTGCAAACCAAAAGTTTAAAAAGAAACAAAACAAACTAAAGTTTGGATGACTTAAAAATTTTAACATGTCTTTCCTCCATTGTATAATAAATGTATCATGTTGTTTTAACTTTGTCAAGAAAATTTATGTCAATCATATGAATTATTCCGCTCGTCCATGCTACCTTACATGCCTTAATACCTTTATAGTGGTGGACGTGGGTTATGATGGTGCCGTAAAGTGTACCGCTAAAGGTCTTCTGACAAACCAGATCTCCCTTTTTCAGTTCCACAATGAACCTTCTGCTTTATCGTGCTCTGAAAATGATTGCAAAGCGAACTTAAAAATCGCCTCAAGGTCTTTTTTAGTTTCTTCGTCGGCATCCTCTATCTTTTCTATCATTTCAAGCAGTAAGGCGTATGAATCATACAATTTGCAGTTTTCATTAAACTTTTTTATATTATATTCTGCTTGCTCGAAAGGGGTAAGCTTCTTTTCTTTCAGTGACATAAAAACTCCTACTTAGTAAAGTATAACACTATAATAAGTAGGAGTCAAATGTTCATTCTGATAAAATTTTAATGTCCCCTCGGTCAACCAACCTTTCAAAGGTTTTATGTGCGATTATTTGAATGTCACCGTCGTTGTAAGAGATTTCATAATTGTCTCTCCACTTGATTGCAGAAACATTCGTTTTAAGTGCCCCAGAGGACAGAACTCTGGTTATAATTCCAAGCTTTCCCATGTCCTCGATTAACGTACCCACCGGAAACTTAAAGCTATTGCTTCCCCGGCTCACTCCTCACTGACTCCAATGTCTATTGTTGTATTGCTGTAATCTTTATTCAGCACAGCTTTTAAGAAAGCTTTATCCATGAAGTCTAAACGGCCAGCATACACGATATTTTCAGCCATCTCTGGTATCCCTACCCAAGGGTTCATCTGAACGCTAACTGCCGATAAAACAGCCATAGCTCTCCCCTTTTTGTCGAATATGACAGAGCCTGATGACCCCGGTAATGCAAACGATTGTAATACCAAATTATAGCCCTCTTCTTTGGCAACCATACCCTCCAGTACCATCTTGCCTAATGAATCTGGGTACCCAGCATATCTAATTACACTACCAATCTTATTATCGTCATAATTGATTTTAAGTTTAACCGGCTTTACAGTGTGTATATCTCCCATTGGTCTTATGATCGCAATGTCTCTTTTGTGATCAACCCAAAGGATTTCTGTTTTTACTATCGATAGACCGTCTTGTGCCCAGATCTCTCCAGCATCCACAACATGCGCAGCGGTTATGATAAAATTGTGTCTACCGTGTTTGAAGTAATTTCCAGAGCCATGCCCTCTCATTTCCCCGTCTTTGATGATCAACTTCAATGAAGAGTTGATACTGCGGTCAAGCTTGCTAACAGAGTAGCTGTAGTTGCCGCCATTGTCTATAATTGCGTCTTCCGAGATGTCCAGACTCGGTATGACACAAGCAAATAAATATAATAACATATTAATGTCCCCCATAAGTAACTATGAGGGAAAAAAGAAAAAAGGAGATTATCTCAAGATAATCTCCTCATACTCGATATGATGTGTCTAAAATCGCCTCGTCCTGTAGGGTATTTTACCACTCTTTAAAACAATTTCACAAACATGCTCTAATCTTTCGATGTGCTCAAAGGCATCCCAAGGATTAGCCCCAACAGAACAAACTCCATGGTTGGCTTGGCCAACAATGTCGCACTTTAACTTGGCTGTGCCCTTTTCATTAAATGAATTATAAGTCGCCGTAGCTAATGCGTTAGAGGTAGCGGGTAGTATGGGAGTAGAGCGACCAACTTTGGTATAGCGACTGACTTCCGGAAACTCTGATGCTATGTGCTGGAGATCCCAGCCAGCATACATAGCTGCTATAATGTTAGTGGGGTGAAGGTGAACCACCGCTCTCGTTCCAACTGCATCTCGCTGTAAGTATGAGTGCATGTCAAGCTCGCCGGATGGCTTGACTCCTTCCGGAATTATTAAACCGGACGGGCAAATCTCTATCTTTATCATGTGTTCGGGAAATAGTATGGTCTTGCGCCAACCTGATGGTGTAATGTACATGTGCTTAGACCCTCGACGGCGGAGGCTTATGTTCCCATCTCTCGTCGTTATCCAGCCTCTTCGATGTGCCTCTCTCATGATGTCGCCCATTGCAGTTATCATTGTTCTATCTCCTTAATTTCAAGTATACTTTCTGGTCTGCATATTATTTTGTTGTTGCTCTCATCAATAAAAATAAGAAAACCGCGATGTTCTCTGTCGAACATGCAGTTTGTGACAAACTCTCCGTCATTCCATTCTATTGAGTATAGCTCGCCTTCTTCAAGATCACCCATCTTTCTCTCCAAGATAAACAGAGAGATCTGTGAAGCCACCGATGAACTTAACAAAATTACTATTTGTATCTTTTAGCAAGATCAACGGCACAGTATTATGTTTATACTTCTGTTTATAAAATGAAAGCAACTTGTCAGAACGTTCGAATGTACAAAACATGTGCTGCTCTTCTTTCTTTATCAAAAGTTCTTTCGCCTGTATACAGTATGGGCACTCTTCCCATGCAAGTATTTGAAAATATCTCATTGTCAATCCCTTAGTAGTCTCTTTGTGGACTTTGTTAGTATCTTTCTTTCAATAACATTGGGGCTTTCCGCGACCACAATTTCTTCTGTTCCCTCTCTCGAAGACAGTCGTATCTTTGTAAATGAAACAGAATTGTGTAGCCCTAAATCTAGTTTTCCCTCTCTCATGAGAGATGCTGAGTCTTCGTCTTCTGACATGTAGACGATTTGACTTGAGTTAACCAAGACCTCAGACAAATAAAACTCGTCGCTGCCAGAGTTCCACCTTCTATTCAATTTAAATAATTTTATAAACATTACCCACCCACCAGTTGTACCACTCTCTTGTCAACAAAGAACATTTGATCCTCAAAAAGAACCTTTACCAAATCCTCATCGTCGTTTTTAGTCTCGATGACAATGCCAACCTGTGGTTTTTTTGCGACAGATAAGGGTACGCTGTCTTTAAACTGTATCGCGGAGTCTATGATGACTGTTCCCTGCGGTATCCTAACCAAATCTCCGTTAATCAGCATTGTCTGGCTCTGGTTTTCTTACGGGAGCGGCAGCACTCGGGGGGGTAGTATCCTGGTAGCCTGTGGCTGGGCTTGGTTGGGCTTGGGTGCTTTTAGGTTTGGTCGCTTCCAAGTAACCCTTGAGTATCATCTGAGAATCGTTTGCTACCCTATCAATTGATGCTAATTTGACTCTCAATTGATCTAATAGCTTATAAGCCATTTCCATGTTTTCGTTGTCCATTTCCACAAGCTGCAGGATAAGGTCAAACGTTTCTAGCAATTTCGAAACATCACCGCTTGCATTATTCAACAACTCATGCACCTTTTCCGGGACTTTATCAATGTTAATCCCGTAAGATATTCTTACATCCATTTTTTACTCCGTTATGAAATCATTAATTTATATATTGTGGTCACCATAAGTCCGGTGACTGCTGTGGCTATCGTCCATAGGATCTTTGTTACATTACTTTGCCACGATTCTAAATCCTTTACTCTTTCACCAAGATCTCTAATTCTCGTATAAAGACCAGAATCAGGATTATAGATTGCAGACTTAACATCTCTAATGTCATTGTGCAAGTCTTCTTGTTTCTGGACCATACTTTTGAGGTCGTTGTTAATCTCTACTAAGGTTATTTTTAAAGATTGTATGTCTTCCGTATTCATGATTGATCTCCATCACTAAATAGTATGGTTATGAAACAATCGCATGACTAGTTATGATAAGAGTGGAAGCCACGGAAACGGCATTCTGTAATGCACATCTTGTTACCTTAGCAGGGTCAACAATACCTTCATCAAGCATGTTTACAACGGTGTCAGTCATGAAATTATAACCTTTATTGCCGTCAAGCTGCCTTACTTTATCTACAATAAGATCAGGCGATTTTCCGGCATTCTTGGCCATTTGACGAAGAGGCTCTTCAACAGCATCAAGTATAATTTTTGCTCCGATTGATTGCTCTTCGTTGTCTGTTTCCACATGCAGACCTAGGGAGGTGCGCAGTAAGGCGATTCCTCCACCGGCAACGATGCCTTCTTCTTGTGCTGAACGGACTGCTTCAAGTGCGTCATCAATTCGATGCTTCTTCTCAATCATCTCAACCTCTGTGGCTGCACCCACTCTGATGACAGCAACACCGGAAGCCAGGCGAGTGATTCTTTCCTGTATCCTTTCACACTCTTTTAGAGAATCGGTATCTTTGATCTCAATTTTGAGGGCTTCGATCCTTTTATCAATGTCTTCGTGGTTGCCTGCGCCTCCAACAATTGTCGTCCAACCTTTATTCAAAGAGATGGATTTAGATTGCCCGAAGTGAGTCAGTTGTATCTGCTTTAGGTTGATGTTGTTTTCTCTCGTTATGAATGTCGCCCCAACAGAGGAACAGAGATCTTTTAGTATGCTTCTTCTCTCCTCTCCATATCTTGGAGGCTTAACAGCAGCAATCTTCATTGTGCCTCGCACTGCATTGGCGATAACAGCGGCCAGAGCTTGGCCTTCCATGTCTGCTACGATTAGCAGTGGTCGATTGTCACGAGCAGCCAATTCCAAAGTTGGAAGTATTTGTTCGATTGTTTCTATCTTCTCGTCAGTAACCGCAATGAGAGGATTTTCGTATTCTACTGTCCCGTTCCTTTCATTATTAATAAAAGTGGAGGAAAGATAACCAGAATCAAACCTGAATCCCTCGATCATATCGAGAGAGGTTTTGAGAGAACGAGCTTCTTCAACGAGAACAGAACCATCTTTACCAGCAGAATCGACTGCGGTAGCGATGAGCTTACCGATAGCTTTATCATTGTTCGCTGAAATGGTCGCAATGTGTCTAATATCCTCTTCGGATCTTATTGGTATTGCAACTTCCTTCAAACGTTCGACAATAGCATCGGACGCTTTATCCATTCCTCGCTTGATTTCTATGGGGGACACACCAGCGGTAAGGTATTTCTGTGCCCGTTGAAGCATAGCTCTCGTAAGGACGGTGGCAGTCGTTGTGCCATCACCGGCCTTGCTAGCAGATTGTTCGGCGGCTTGCTTCACAATTTGCGCTCCTACATTCTCAAAGGGATCTTCAAGCTCCACGAACTTAGCAACGGTAACACCATCTTTGGTGATAACGGGGACACCTTGTTCTTTGTGAAACAGAATAACATTACGACCTTTAGGGCCGAGAGTAGCTGCGACATTGTCTGTCAGCTTGTTGATACCTTCAAGTATCTTTGAGTTTAGTTCGTAGCCATTACTGAACTTTCTAATCATCTTTCCTCCAAAATTAGTTTACTTAGTTAATATAACCTCTTTTATGAGTTTGTCAAGTGTTTTTTATAAGTTTTCTGATGTTTTTTGTTTTATTATTGTGGCGTTTCTGTTAGCTGCCTTGGCCGAAGCTGTGTTATCGTTAATAAAGTAATCATTTATGTTTTTAGACAACTGATCAAGCTCGCTATAAATACTGGTGAGCCTCTCGCCTAAGCGTCCAACATATTTGTTTGCAATGCTCCTCAGTTGAGATTCAGTTCCGTACTTGAGTGTTGCAACCTGGAAGGGCTTCAGCTTCACTGGTGAGATTGGAAACTGCTCTGGGGTGAAATCTGCACTATCGCCAACTGTAAATCGATGGAAAACAATCTCGCTGGGGTATTTTACTGCAACCAGGTAATCTAATGAGCCTTTTAAGTCAATGTGCTGGCGAAGTAAGTTTCTTGAACCTCTGACGGGAGTGGCCGGAGACAACAGCTTCACACTTAAGCCGCTACCTTGAGAAGTCTCAATGTCTTCTATTTTTGTCTCTTCTCCTCTACCAATTCTAATTTGTGTACCGCCTATTAAAGCAGCCAGGAAGGGCTCAAATAATGTACCCGCAGTCTGGGGATTGTAGTCACTCATCAGTGCTGTTAGGGTGTCCAGGAAAACCAAATTGGCTAATATTTCTGGTACTTTCTTTCCGTCCACGCAGCTTTCGTCGCAATCAACAACAAAATTATTAATAGAATTAACTTTCTCAACTATGTTTTTGCCCTGTATTTTAGACATGAAGTCGTTAATTACTTCTCTGTCTGCTGTTTTCTTTTGTCCCCAAGTCTCTGAAAGGGAAAACTTTGGCAAGACGATGCGCCTCTCCTTCGTGTCAGCAGCTTCAGCAGCTTCTGTGATAACTGTTTCGTTGTCATAGAACATCTGTTCTATCATCTCTGATAGTATTTTATTGTTCAGTTTCATCTTTAATTTCCCCTAATAGCTTTTTCAGATCTAAATTAGCGCAGTCTATCTTGTTCTTAGAAATGTTCAGGTGCGAAATATAGCCCTTAAACTTGTTCTTATACGCCATTTCATCTACTTTATAACTAGTTTGTCCATTTTCATCAAGCGGGCACTCCAAAGGAATATTTAAAGCTTCACTTGTTGCTTTCATGAGTGCCTTGAGAGCATCAACTTGTACTGGATAGAAGTCCATGAATGGCTTCATCGAGTTTCCATGAGCGTGAGCACCCTTAACCATCTCTCTTTTACCAAATCCGTGGCGTTGGTACCAAGGGTTGTACTTCGGGTAGAAGGCGTTACTTATCTCAACTCCAACGGTGGTTGGGTTATGCTTACCGCAATGATATGCTATGTGATTCATGTCCAAATACTGAAATATGGTTCCGTCGTTATCGATGGTGAAGTGTATACTAAGCCCACGACTCCGGAGTATCCGGTAACATGAGCCTGCACTCAACGCGGCGTCCCAGTGGCAGACGAACATTTTAGGCTTGCGAAGTTTAGTCATCTTCTTATAACCAGAACCCATCTTCTTTCCATCAGCATTAAACGGAAGGACAACTTTGTCCCACTCAATTGGATAGAAGTCATTATTATAAATAATGTGGTTGGTCTTCTGACCTCCCTTTCTTTCCACTGGTTGGTACTCTTCTAGCTTGGCTTCTCTATCAGTCCAGGCTCTTCTGTATGTGGTCGGGCCACACATGCCATCCGCTGTTAAGCGGTGCATTCGTTGAAAGTTTCTGATCTTCTTGAGAAGGTTCTCGTCAAAATCGTATGCCCCGAACCATTCCGGAGTCCATCCGAGCTTGGCTGCGGATGCTTGGTTGTAAAAAATCTTATCCATTATTATTCCTCAAATTATTATTTAACAATCTCGTCTGCAATCCCGTATTCTATCGCTTCTTCTGCTGTAAGATAGACATTCACTCTTCGATCTAATAGCTTTTGAATTGTTCTTTTGGTCATACAAGTCTCTTTCGCGAGAGCATTAATATATAGTTCCTGGATGTGTTTGATAGATTTAACTTCGTTTTCGATATTGTGAAGTTCACCTGCAGAACCAGCAGCAACTGCATGAATCATGACACGACAGTGTTTGCCTATCTTTCTCTTTCCTTTCGTTCCTGCGGCTAACAGGAGGGTACCTGCAGACATTACCTTTCCAAGTCCTATTGTTTCGATCTCGCAGTCTTTCTTGACTATGTTCATCATATCATAGATGGAAAACATCTCGTCTGCGGAGCCTCCATAAGTTGAAATGTAGAATCTCATGGGATCATAAGGCGCTTCATGTTTTGAAAATTCAGTTAAAGAGAGCATGCCTATAATCAAATCTAGCGATTTTTCTTCGTCAACGTCTCCAAACAAGGCTATCGTTCTTACTTCTCTTGGTGGTAGTCCCAAAAGTTCTTCTAGCGGATTAGCTTCTGCCTCTTCCTCTTCTTTTTTCTTCTTTTCTTTTTTATTAACATTTATCATGATCTTCCTCCATTGTAGATATCATTTAAATAGTTCATTGCAGAATCCCAATCGTGGAATTCGACAAAACGACTAAACCTTCTCGGAGTCGAGTTGATATAGTTTCGTATGACAGTATTTTTCATACTTTTTAGTTCTGTTTTATCTATTTGCCTTTGGAATTCGATGTATTTTACGTCTCTATCCATCATTTCCAAAGCAATGTATTTTAATTGTTGTAACTCGTATACAGACTGAACATTTTTGGCTAACATTCGAATGCAATCGGCAGTTGTTTGCTGATACGACATGATTCCGTATCCAAGCCCTAAAATATAGCCCCAGAATATGTTGAAAATAACACCACACAAAAAAGCAATAAATAGATACAAAAAACTTCCCATTAATCCTCCAAATAAAAAGGGCGGTCTAATAGCCGCCCTTATATTATAACATGAAATTATACAAAAGTCAAATTATTTGTTTCCAAGGGCCTCGTCAAGTTGTTTTTGAGCGTTCTTGGCTTTTAAAATTCTTTTTGCGACTCTTTTAGCAACTTCTTGAACTATCTCGTCTTCGTTCAATTCGAGATTAACTTCTTCAAGTTCGTTTTCCATGAGTTCTTCTTCTTCTTCCATGTCCAATGCAGGCTCTTCAGCAGGCATGTCGTCCATGTCCATTTCTGCTTCTGGAGCAGCTTCACCAGAAAGAGCACTAAGTAAACTAGAAATAGCCATTGCACCTTCGCTAGCAGCATCAATCATGTCTTGAGAGATTTCTTTGGTGTCTTCAGCGGGCATGTCGTCCATTTCTGATTCTGCATCCATCTCCGGAGCATCATCCATTTCTGGTTCTGCTTCTTCCATTGCGGGTGCCTCTTCTTCAGTTACAGGTGTTTCTTCTTCGTAGATGTTTTCTTCCATCTCTTCTTCTTCCATTTTACTTCCGTACATCTCTTTGAGAGGTTGAAGTCCGGATAAGCTCATGAAGCGACGAACTTGTGCCTCATTTAAAATTTTCTTTTTGGCCATTTGAAATTCTCCTTAAATCGTTTTTCATAGTAAATAGATCGCAACTTAGTAAAAACCCCAAAATTACAATTCTGGGTTTGATTTAGCTATAACATCAAATATATTCTCTAATTCATCATCTTTTATACCAAACTTGCCGAGCAAGTCCTGTGCTTTTTCATCATCTTTGTTTTGGTATTTCATGTTTCTTTTACTAAGTTTTTTGTTAGCCTCTTTGTAATTCTTTATATATTGCATGACTGATTCGTCTTTTTCCAGGTATCCTGTGATAAAGGAACGAAAAAACTCGGCCTGTGATAATCCATCATATTCAAGCCGAATTTTTAGTTGTGCATGTCTAACGTCAGTGTCGTCAAAGACGACCTTTTTAGTCTTGTCTTTCATCTGTTGTCGGTACTCCAAATTCTTTTAAAAGATCTAGTGCTCGATTCCAACACGGAGGGCAGTAAATTTTAACGTTCTTTTCTTCCTCCCTAACAACAACATTCCAAGACTGAACCATCTCTTTGTTTGTTTTGTCAAAGCCTTTATGACAAATAAAACAATCGTCAGGCATCAAATCAAAAAGTCCAAGCTTTTGTTCCATGTCATTGGTTTTGACTTTAGACTTTTTAATTATTTTATCCCTTTCTCTTCTTTGCTTTCTATTCATGAGCCTGTACTCCCGAATCCACCATCACCACGATCTGTAATAGATAGTTCCTCAACCTCAATAAACTCAATTTTAGGATGAGGTATTATCATTATTTGCCCAACCCTGTCTTCTACTTTATAAAACGGGTTTAGGCTGTTGATATGTCGGTATTTAAGCATGATCTCGCCACGATAGCCACTGTCTATTACACCAACTGAATTAGCGAGCGACATAGAAGTTTTCGAAACAGAACTACGGGGAAATAGTAATCCAACATGCCCCGGAGGAATCTCAACAGCGACACCGGTAAGATATACATAGTTTCCATATTTGTCCTTTATGACCTCAGTGGCATACAAATCCATTGCTGCATCACCTTCCTTTGCATAGGTAGGCAAAATAGCCAGTGGATGCATTTTTCTTATTTTAACTTTCATTTTTTACTCCATTTGAAATTTTCAAGTTTAAAGTGGTTATTAAGTGCATGATTAATTTCCTGTAGTGACAGAGCGCTTACGTAAGCAACATTATTATAGTACCCAGAAAAATCAATACTCTTGATTGCATCTTTAACATCTTGCCTATCTATGTTAAAGTACATTGTTGTCGTCTTGGCATCATATTTTTGTGTTGGGTCTAATTCTTTGTACTTACCACACGAGTGCCCAAACACAATCATTTCAAAATTGACTCCCGTAACGTAGTCGGGTCTTCGAACATCTTTCCCGTGCTTGTCTTTAACTAATTTCATTGTTGGGATTATTTTCTCAACCAGCTTATTGTCAGGTATAACAATTTTTTCTCTCTCTAAGTGTCTCTTTTCCCAGATTTGAAACACGGTATTCAATACATCCTTTTTGGTTTCCTGTCCGTCCGGAAGATAGAAGCAATTCTTTGGCAAATCGATGTCTGCTATCAAATGGAATCTCTTATCCAATGAATTTTGAGTTGACCATTTTCTCCATGACTTTGGAATGAGATAGCAAATATAGTCGCTGTGATTTGCGGCATGATTAAAAAATTTCTTTGCTAATGTTGACATTCTTCCGAACGGTGGATTGGTGATGGAAATGTAGTTCTTGTACCCAATCTCTGTTTCTAGATAATTTCCCAACATGACCTTGGGGTGCTTTGGTTCAATGTCATAAGAACGGATTCTGTCGTCTGGAATTCCAATTCTTTGGAAGCCCTTGATAAACTCACCAGTTCCACCACAAGGCTCAAGCACAAACCTGTCTTTTAGGTCAATGTGCTTCGTAACTTCTTGCAGACAAAGGTCAACAACATTAGAATTTGTATAATATTGCTCTTTACCTGTTGTTCTGGAATTTGCATAAGATTGTTTTTGCTTATGGCCAGCCCGTACATTGTTGCTCATTTTTACCTCCTTGATCTATAGTTAATATAATTCATCGTGTCTCTTTTGTCAAGTAATTAACCCAACAAAAACCAAGAGTTCTTTGTGGCACCCATGGTGCTGAAGCCCCAGTCTGCACTGTATCTTGGTCTAAGTGCATAGGGTCGATTTAATAGTATCTCGTCCTTCTCGCGAACATACATCTTCTTAGATTTGGCACTCCATTGTTGCTTTATCTCTGTTGTAACCCCCCAACATCTCACCTTCGTGACAACTGAATTGGAGTCAACAACTTCAACTACGAAGAACTTTTTCCCGTTCTTTGTTGTCTTGGTGGTAACCGATCTTGGAATGCACCAACAAGATTGAAGGTCATGATCGTATTCGGAAATCGGTGGAAGAAAGTTGTCATCAATCCTCTTCTGGACTTCTGGTGTCACAACCTTGGACACTGGAAAGATACCTGTTAGATCGCTCAAGAAGGTTATTTTTTCCTCTTCTGTGAAGGAACCTTCCGGAGCATACTGTTCAATGTTTGTGACGAAGTTTTTAAGCCTTTTCGGGCGATCTACACATACCGCTGACCAGAAATGCTTGTCCCCTGTGAATCGATCATCGATTAGATCGTTTAGGGCTCCAGCCCTGCATAGAACATCCAACGCCTTCTTGTTGAGCTTGCTGTATACAATGTTGTCGTTGAATATAAAGTTCTCAACGGTATCAAACGGTCTGGCACCGAGTATCTGTTCAATGGCTTTCTCTCCCAAACCTTTAATGGTCGTTAAAGGAGCAACAAGGGTGTTCTCGCCCATTATTTCCCAGTACATGCCAGAGGTATTCACATTGGTATCTTTAATGGCAAAACCATGCTGTTTTGCAAGGTTTATGGCCTTCTCTTTTCTGTGCTCTGGTTCTCGTTCGAGGAAGGCGGCTGTCCACTCTGCCTTGAAGTAATTACAAAGCCAAGCGCATTGATAGCTGATGATGGAGTAGGAAACGGCATGGGACTTGTTAAAGCCGTAGCCCGAGAAGTACTCGAAGGTTGTCCATAGGCCATTGGCCTTTCTCTCTGAGATGCCTTTATCGACACACCCTTTGATGAACTTCGTGTATATTCCATCTTTGACCTCATGTCCCTTGCCTGTCCCTTTCTTTGTAAGTAATTTACGAAGTAGGTTTCCCTCGTCTAAGGATAGGTCGTCACCAAGCTTGTGAGCAAGCATGGCGATTTGCTCTTGGAATATCAAGAAGCCGTGCGTCTCCTCTGTTACTGATTTGACTGTGTCGTTGAGGTATTTGATGGAGTGCGGATTCTCCTTGGCTTCCACATACTGCTTGTCTACGCCCGCTGAAAGCGGGCCGGGGCGGTATATCGAGGTGATAGCGGATATGTCAATGATGGAGCGAGGCTTGGCTTGCTTCGCAAACTTTTGTGCTCCTGCTTCGGCGAACTGGAAGATACCAATCCACTTGCCCTCGTGAAAGATGTTCTCGTAAACGTTCTGATCGTTGAGATCTATCACATCCGGATGTAGATTTGCATCATAGTACTCCTTGATCTGAGCGAATGTCGGTTCTTTAATGTCGTGGTGTCTCTTGAGAATTAGCTTTATGCAACCCTCAACCATACGTAATGTCGATAGACCGAGCAAATCGAACTTGATGAACCCCATGGGCTCCAATTGTCTAACATTCATCCCCTCACTCCACGGAGTTTGGCGAACATGCTTGCTTGCAATTAGAGGCATGTACTTGTCGAGGTCTTCTCCAATCACAACTCCGCCTGCATGTCGGGAAACCTGTCGGACTTGACCGACCAATCCCAACACGTGTTCTTTAATATGTGGATGATCTTGGAAAAATTTTTGGAGCGAGTCGCTAAACTCGATAACCTCCTCGAATGTCGGGTTATACACACCTGCTTTGATGCCATGCTTGGCTTTTGCTAACGGCATAGCCTCGAATAACATCTTGTTTGTTACCGCATTGACTTCCATGAACGGAACATCATAGAACTTTGATATGTCCTTGATGAGACTTTTCAATTGAAGTGTGCTGAAGTTTGAGATGGGGACAACAACATTGTCTCCCCACTGCTCGATAAGGGTTGCCTTCAAGGCCATCGGGTCGCTTACATCATAATCGATATCTGGATAGTCCTCTGCGTCCGCTCGAAGGAAACGGGAGAAAAGAAGATCGTATTTGATGGGATCAATCTGTGTAATGCCAAGAGCATAGGCAACAAGGGAACCGGCGGCACTTCCGCGACCAGGGCCAGATATTTGAATCTCGTTGGTCTTGTCGGCAATTGCTCTCATCGTTAAGAAATACTTTGAGAAGCCTCGGTCTGCAATGACTTTAAGCTCGTGGTCAAGTCGCAGTTTATATTCTTCGCTAGAACTCAAGTTATCGTTGAGTTTGAGCATGGAAAGTAAACCCTCGCTAGAAATGCGCTCTAGATAATTGTCGGCAGTATAACCAGCAGGAACCACAAAGTCAGGTAAACGAACGGCATCATCAGGATAGAATCTTTCAATACGGCTAAAAGCAATAGTATGAGATTCTTCGATAGATTTAAGCACAAGTTCATCATCATATTCAACTCCACATTGTTTAGAATAGTTTTGGTAAGCTTCCCACATTTGATTTCCGTTTCTCGGATAGAGTTCGTATTCTATCTCTTGAACAGAAGTCGGGAGGTTCATGTCAAGCCACTCGGGTTTACCACGTCCAAGCCAGCCTAGTCTCTTATATAGTTCTCTGTCCTTCCAGGCGACAGGTGTTGGGTAATGAGAATCACAAGTGGACACGAGTTTTATGTCGTATTCAGAAGCAATTTGTATTATGTACTGATTGAGGTCGTGCTGTTCTGGGATACCATTCCACTGGAGTTCTCCGTACCAACGGTCTCCAAGGATGGATACCATTTTCTCTGTGACTTCCCGCATAGCCTGTAGTACAGCCTCTTTGCCTTCCTCACGATGTGACCAGTAGCAACCAGCATATACACCGCCAAGACAAGCGGAAAGGCAAATAACGCCGCTGCTATATTTATTAAGTAAGTCATAATCAATCCTTGGTTTTCTGTAAAAGTAATTATCTGTGTATGATTCTGAAACCATCTTGTAGATGTTGTTTAGCCCCTCCTGGTTCATGGCGAGCAGAACCATGTGCCTTGACCTGTTTAGCTCTGAGCCTGCACTCTTGGATTGACCTTCTGCCTCGATGTTCGTTCCGGACTGGCCTTTCGATAGGGCACGGGCTTTCTTCTTGTCTGCCTTGTGCTCTTCGTATGTCTTCCTCCACTCCACGACACTCGGGACGAAGTAAGCCTCAACACCATAGATTGGCTTGAAGTCTTTGCCCTGCTTCTCCATCTTCTTAGCATGAAGAACTTGGTAGGCTGTGCCGTTCATGTTGCCATGATCTGTTAGGGCAAGTGCGCTTCCGCCATTCTCATAACAAAAGTCCATGTGCTCGTTTGGGTAACCGAACCCATCGAATGGCGAACCAACACCAGAATGGGCATGGAGCCCAACAAATTTAATATCTCTCATATATTCCTCCGAAGAATGTATTTAGTTTATCTTGTTTAATATTGTTTGTCAAATTATTTTCCTATGTTTTTTATTATCGCAAGGGAAAATTTTGGTGGAAAACATTCGCCGAGAACTTTCCTTATAAATGATTCTTTTTCTTCCTGGTGGTCGTCTAACCAATCGGCTGGAAGTCCACAAAGGATCAGTATCTCCCTGACAGAGAGCACTCTTGCATCCGAATATAATCCGCTCGGCAGTTTGTTTCCTGGATGTACGTTGTTCTGACTGTTGACCGAACCGTTCGTCATGGTCACTGTTGGGGATGGTTTATCCCAGTCTATTCTTTTGTATGTACTCTTGAATCCTTTTATTCTCCTCAACAAACCAGATTCTTTGTCAACAGTTTTGGGAAAATGTATTTTATTATCAAATGCACTTTCTCCGGTTGGTGTGTGCTGCATCCATTTTATGTGATTCTTGTTATGATGTTTGCCATGATGCCACGGAATGTCTGATCTTTCATCACTTTCAAGTGACGGAAGGTGTCCAATGGCTTGTCTGACGGTGGTCTTGGATGGTAGCGGATCAGGATGAACCCACCTTTCCTCTCTTGTGATCAGGGTGATGAGTCTCTTTCTGTTCTGCGGTGTTCCATAATCTGAGGCATTCAACACTTTATAATTTATCGTATAATGTTTTGGGATGTTGTTCTTTATATAGTCCATTATTAAAGTCGGCTTACCATTGTGATTTACATGTGTCTTTGCCATACCGGCGACGTTCTCCACTAAAATGTATTTCGGATTAAGATCATTGATAAAGTCAACAACCTTCATGATCAGCGAGTTTCTTGGGTCGTTCTTGGTCGCCCTTTTAGCATGAGCAATTGACATTCCCTGACAAGGAGGGGTTGCGATAATTAGATCAATGCCTTCGGCTGCTTCTTTTACACTGTTGTACACATCTGGATTGGTGATGTCGCCACAAATCATATTCGTATTCGGGTACAGTTTCCTATAAAACTCGGCACGGTCTTCCAAGAACTCGTTGGCGACAACAACCTCTATACCGTTCTCCTCTAGATAACATTCACCAATACCAACATTGGCAAACAAAGATAATGCTTTCATATTTGACCTCCTTCGTCGTTAAGTAATTCTTTAATCTGATTATAACTGCATTTGAATTGCATATTGTGATAGAGTGTTCCTACACCCGAACCCTTCATCTGCAAGTCCAGCACACCCACTCTAAGAACTGTTCTACTATCTTTAATGTGACACCCCAATAAGCCAGCTTCTTTCACTATTTCTTCGATATCGAAAACCCTAACCGAATCAAGATCATTCTTAGTAGTCGCCCATGCCATCTTGTTGGCAATTGTCTCTATATTGTTTGTATTATTAAAACTTTCAGCTAATACAAACCTGGTCACTTCTTCTATATTGTAATGAAACCATTCTGTGATATTTTCGACATCTCTAACATTATCAGCAGACAGGCGGCTTCTTCTAAGTTCCACCTTATAGTCTAGATTCTTAGTGTCAATACCCCAAACAGACTCGCAAACTCGTTTAAAGTTTTCGGGATTGTCTTTATATGTGTCTTTTCTCATAAGGTCTTTGTGCGATCCGAAAAACATATTGAAAGACTCTCTTGACGAGCCCGTTATACCGAATCGCCTACAAAATCTCTCAACTGAGCAGACTTGAGTTTGTATCCAGGTGCTGGTATTTTTGGGATTCTTAATAGAATATCTATTGCCGTCGGGATTGACTGAGTCTGTCTTTGGCATGGTCGATCTCTCGTTCCAGAGATCCATTCGCTTATCGGGTACTCGGCCTCCGTGCTTAATCCGGAAGCTTTCTTCGAATTTATAACCTTGGTCTCTACCGCTTCCTCCGCCTCTCCTTTGGTTTTGTAATTTTGTACTCATGATTCCTCCTTTATGCTATATAATATAACCGTACAGAGGATTGCTGTCAAACTAAATCTGAAACTTTTTTAACCTTAGTTGGCCGCCCTTTATCATAACATAAGTCTGGTGCTCGACCCAATCGCCAGTGTTGACGTATGTCTTAATTTTTTCTTCTTCATCAATCCAGATGACAGCCTCTGGGATGTGAGTGTGTCCCATAATAAAAACGTCAGCAGTCTTGTTCCACTTTAGGATGTCCCAGATTCTGCGGAGTTTTCTCTTTTTGAGCTTCTGCTTAACAAGCCAAGTCGCCATGTCCCACTTGAGCCATCGCTCTATCATGTCTTGAAAAATAGAAATAATTTTCATAGAGAATCGCCAAGTTACGATTCCAGTGTCAAATTGGTGGCCGTGCATGATTTTGTATTTCTTGCCGGAATATTCGAATTCATACTTATCTACAAACTTGACTCCAGAGATTGTTCGTTCTGCAAACTCAGATAAATTTATGTCGTGATTCCCGATTACATAAACTATTGGTTTTCCCTTTTTCTGGAGGATGTTTATGAACTCTATTGTTTTTTCAGTGAAACTTGGAACCTTGATGAAGTCTATTATGTCTCCGGCAAGAACAAGCTCATCAAATTCAATTCCTGTAAGAAAGTCGCACAGAAGACTCTCCTTTGCATTTGCACTACCGAGATGCAAATCAGAAATTATTAATCTAACGTAATCCTTTTTCACTAAGCCTCTCCATGTATCTGTCGTAGTTCTCAATCATAATGTCTGGTACTGTTTCTGTTGTCCCTGTACTGATCCAGCAGACCACCAAATCAAAGCATCTAAATTTTGACTCATGAAGGATGAACGTCTCCTCTATCTCAATAACTTCTAACACTATACCAACGTCAGGAACCAATCCAAACCAGCCTCCGTCACCAACAGCATACGATTTTAAACAGATAAGATCTCCAACAAAATAGTCATATTCACAATAATTCAAAACAAGTGCCCCCACTATTCGTAAATAGTAGCGGACTTTTTGTTATTTTGAAATTAAAAAAATTATTTTGATTTACTCTTGGGTTCATAGTGTGTGCTTTCTAGCAGCGACACTCTCTTTTCCATTGCGTATAGGCACATGAATAACACTATTTGAATACCGACTAAAGACCAGATTGCTATGTTATTTATGTTTAATGAATTTTTCATAATACTCCTCCATTGTGACGAATCTCTCCTTCAGTCCTTTCTCAAGCTTAAAGTGAGACACGTTAAAGTTAGATCCTCGATTCGCAATGTAGAAATATTCGTTATCTTCTTTTACACAATAATAAATGCTTTTTCTATCAAAAACAAAAAATTCTTTAGTGCAGAGCAGTCTTTTTCCACTATAATTCACGATAACCCTCTTAAGTAACTAGATCCACTTCATCTTTAAAAACTAATATTTCAATCCCATTTACAATAATTAGGTAATCAAAAGGTACCGGGTTTCCTTCCCAAAGGTCATTAGCAACTATTATGCCGTAGTCTCCTATGTTTATTACCTGCTCCTTTGAGAACCTCAATTCTATCCTCAACCTAACCAAGTCACCAATCTTATGTTTCACTCCCGTCATACTCCCCAATTACTTTTAAACCGTTTTCGGTTGATATCTTAATTAGAGTCTCCTCGTCGTAAATGTGGGTCGCTTCAAGCAAAAACTTCAATTCCGTTCTCATGTCGCCAGTAGAATACGGCTTATAAATGTCGTGTATGTTGTCAGATCCTATTGCCACAATTAAATCGTGCTCGATTAACTCATCAACTGGGGTAATTGCATTGTGTATTGGAGCCATTTCCTCTGTTCTTCTTGAGTCTATCCAAGCGGTTGGACATGCGATGAAAGAGAGTCCAGCGTCTTTGGCCATTTTGTAAACTTCTTTTCTATACCACTTTGGGTGGCATGCGAGACTTATGGAGTGTACCGCTGTAACTTTGCCCTCATAACCGTGATCCATCGTCTTACGGGCTAGCAACTCCGTTTCCTTCTCCTGTCTTGTGTTAAGTTGATCGACATGCGAATGTAAAAGTTTATCATGCTTCTTTGCCATCTCAAGTATAATGTCCAAGTGGGTACCTTCTAGCCTTTTATCTGCCCCAGGCAAAGAGCCAACGATGTCTATTATGCCTGTGTTTAGTGCCATGTCTACCCAAATCCTTTCATGCGGAGTTATTACACCCTTTAGTGTCTGGACAGCAACTTTGAAGTTTATTCCCGCTGTCTTCTTGGCAAACTCTTTGGCCATACCTGCTGCCCTTAATGCTTTAAGACCAACAACCGAGTCTACATCAATAAATGATAGACAGGAAGTAGTCAACATTTCTTTTTGCTTAATAAGAGCAGTTGTGATGTTTTCACTATACCTCTTTATTGTCGCTTCTTCTTTGAACTTATCGACGATAAACCATTTATCGTACAAGTGGTTGTATACCACCTTTTCTAAATCTTCTCTTGTGACCGTGTATGCTCTATCAAAGTGTGCGTGAGCATTAACAAAGCCTCCTCGTTGTTTTATCTTTTCGATTAATTCTTCGTACGGGTTGTAAATCATTTCTTCTCCGTTGTAATGTTATTTTATGCCTCGTAGCCAAAAAGTTGTCTGATAAAGTCTTTTATTATAGCATCTTTGCAGACCTTGTCGTCTTCGCATTGATATAGTTTCCAGCTAAACTGTTGTTTTGTGTTTCTAATTTTTTGGTTCGTTTGGTCGATCTCTTCCCTTATGACTGAATTTACTTTCTCATATCTTGTGGGTGTTATACTGTGCTTCTCACATATGTCAAGGAATTTAGCCCAGTTTCTATCGTTATAAGCTTCAGTTGCTTGTTTGAAGTGTTCTATTTTTTCTAAAACTTCGATGGTCTGCTCTCGATTAGAAAACTTATCCGGGTGAAGTTTCTTGGCTACAATCCTATACATTTTTTGAAAAATCTTGTTTACGGGATCGTTGGTTTTTTCTGGCTTGTCAAATTGTATTATTCCCTCTTCATCGGTTTTTTGTTCTTCTCTCTTGAATGTCTTTTCAAGTTTTTCTTCGTTTTTCTTCTGCAATTCGGCCAACGGGATCTTATTATCGATACAATATTGCTGATAGTACCCTTCGAAGTCAGAGTGGGCATCTTTTACAGCTTCAGAAGTGTATTCTAGTTCTGAATACGCAAACAAAAGTTCTTTGACTAGCTTCTTATACTTTTTTTCTATTAACGACATGTTATAATTAGTCCCTGTCTACTCCAATTCTATTAAATTCTCGGTAAGAAAACAATTCCCTTGTAGGTCTTTGGAATTTAGCCGACAATTCGGAGCCCATGTAAACTCTGTATTCTTCCCAACTTGCTATGTTGTAAAATTCCTCTGCTTGGTATCTGTAAGCCCCTTCGTTATTCGCCCCGTGAAAGACATCCTTTAATTCAAAAAACCTAGCAGACCACCTGTCTTCCAGCGGCAACTTGCTACGCGGGATTCCCCTCTCGTCTTTGACATCAGAAGTATATGCACCAGTGCCCTTTCTGACATTTCTGCGGTATCGTATGAATTCTTCTTTGCCAAATGTAAAGCTTGTATAATAATTATCCGAAACAATGTTCTCACCTGATGCGACATAAAAGTTATTTTTGCTTTTTATTTGCTGGCGGAGTTTCGCTATTGGCCTTGGATCGAAAATGCCATGTGGAAACGATACGTAGTATTTGTCCGGTATCATCCATTTAGAAATCTTTGTGGAAATCTTTAACGAGGTTAATGCACCATGAAGCACACCCCAAGACAAACAATCTCTCTTGTCCCTGTCCTTTGGATGGATGGGTACCCAGAAAATTGGAATTCTTATTCTTCTATCGTTTGGGTTCTGGCCGTAATTGTTATAAAAGTGGATGGGGTCTTGTATGTAGTCTCCAACCCTGTGTCTTACAACGGGAGATATGTCGTCGTTGCAAACGACCCAGATCGTGTTACAACCGGCCATAGCGGCCTCTACGATTGCTGCTTCTATCATGGTGTAGTCTCGTGCGATAGGCAGCAAGATGTCCGGATAAGGCACCTTAAAATCTAAAGGCTGGCCGGCAACCGGAATGATCCCTGCAAGGTGGAAATTTGCCTTGCTCGAAAAAGGCGTTTGGTTAAATTCCATTGTTCTCCTCTTATAAATTCTGTTTTTATTATGCTTTCTATGTCTTCTATTGGTTTGTAGTCATCTATGAAATCTCGGTGAGTATGTTCTATTTTCAAAGCGTAGTGTTGTTTTATGCCCGCTTTACTAACACCGTTACTTTGCCCACGGATTCCAGCACTTTTCATCATTCTTAGAACCTTTAGTCTGGCTATGCCCTCGGAATGATCAACAGTTTCCACATCTTGCTTGAGAAGGTATGATTCCGCAACCAGATCTTTCATGTTGCGATTTCCCCCGATTCTTGTTGGTGTATAAAAGTGTATGTTCTTGACAAACTTTTCTGACTTGTCTTCTATTATCTTGTGATTGTGATTGTTCCCAGATCTTACATTGAACCAATCGTAAACACTGATGTTTTTTTCTTCGACTTGATCAAAAACTGTTGTGTTTTCAGAATTAATTGTAATTCTTTTGTTGTGGTCTGTTATGAGCACGTAAGAATCATCTTTTTTTCGACTAGATGTGATTATGTTCGGCATTATCATCAAACCTGTCATTGATAGCACAAACCCTAACCTCTCCCACATTTCTGATTTATAAATTACCTCGTCTTTGCTGTACCCGAGAAGACGAAGGTTTTCATGATATTCGATTGTTGACAACTTGAACGGATAAAGAGGATCTATGACCAGTATCTTAACATTGTTAAAATAGGAATAAAGCAGACTCTCAAGAGACCCGCCGATTATTAAATCTTCAAAATTGTATTCATTTTTCAATATTATACTCATCCATAAAGCTTTCGGGTACCATCTTCACCAATTCTCCTCCCAGTAATATATCATACACTGTAAAAAAAGAATCCCAGTCTTCTTCCTTATCATACGGGGACAGTATACTGTACGCTTCGCTAACGATAATACCCACCTTTTCTTCATAATCTTCTGTTACAAAGAGACCGTATTCATTTAAAGTTATTAAATCTCCTGGCTTAAATCTATTTGGCACCCCTCAAATCCCTATAAGAGTTAACTGCAACTGGCCAAAGGTCTGTTGCAATTTCTAAACATGCCTCGGCGGCTTTTTGAATTTCCCACTGAGCACCTTCATGCGTTCGAAGGTCGATAAATTTAAGTAAATTATTTAAGTCTACGGTGCCGTAATACTCTGTGTAGAGGTTTTGTGGCAATATCATTCTTGCCTGCTCCCTACAAACCCCAGCTTTAATCATTTTATTAAAGTATTCAACAGCGTTAATGCAATAGTCTTTTAAAAACCCGCTTACTCTTAGTGAGTTTGACGGAACAATGTTATACTGCTCTGTTGGGTACAGTTGAGGATCAATGAGATTGTCTGCGTTTGATGCTTGCCTGTTGGATTCATGTTGGGTGCGAAACGAATTTGGTGTATAAAACTTTAAACCCTTGTCTGTGTATCTTCTTGAGATCTCGTTATAACTCCATGTTCTGTGGCGATGATGCTGAGAGCGAACAAAAAGAGGCACAGTAAATTTAAAAGTCGCGCCACAGTGTTCAAGAGTCGAAGTGTGCCTGTGCTTGATAAGGTATTTGATGAGTCTTTTGTCTTTGTTGTCCAGTTCGGTCTTGTTAGTACCAAAAGAAACTCTAGCACTATTAACAACTGTCAAGTCTGATCCGTAGCTTTCGATTAATTGTACGGCTCCTATGTTGTCGCCATAAAGATAAACTGTTTTATTTTCCTTTTCGTGATTCATTCTGTCTCCTGTCTTTTTATCATAACAATACAAAAGCTACAAATGCAAAACAGATTAATCACCAGCAACACTATACTCGAAAGTGCTGGTGTGTTTATACTTGACAAGGCGACTATTGATTCGTTTGTCACACCCATCAAAACTACACTTTTGCATGCCAAGGCTAACCCCAACATCATTGATGATGGTAAAGCTACTGCCCATATAATCAGCATAGTCCATGCCACCGCCATCATTATTATGTGTTTTGTCACTTATTCCTCCGGACAAACTTGATTTTCTTCCCTGGGTGCTCGGAAGCTCTTTTATATGCTTCAATTACAGAATCGGGAGCTTCAACTTCTATTATTTCTTCTTTAAACTGGAAAGTTTCACCACCTCCACCACGTCTAACTCTAGACCAGAAGTTTTCATCCTTACTAACTGCATCGAGTGATTTCCAGGGACCGCCCCAACCAAGCTCTTTACCGTTAGCATCAAAAGCGTTTATTACTCTTCTTTGACCTGTCTTGGTCTTTATCATCTCACCAAAGATAAATGCTTCTTGGTCATATTTCTGTGAGAGTATTCTTCCCAACTCAAACAAATCAGTTGATTTTACGGGGACATCTTCTCTCTTCTCGTCAAAAGCTACAATAGAATTTTCTGTGACCCTGACTTGTTCGCCTGTCTCGGCATCAGTTTCTACCCAACTTCCTACCAATTCTGTGAATGGATAGCCAGCTAACTTCACTTGCTGCTTTAATTCTTTGTACATTTGCATGTTTTCAGATGCTGATCTCTCTCCACGATCTGAGGACATTACCATGAAGTCTCCGACTGTTCGATCTGGTCGTGCCGAGTTAGGATCAATTTTGTCCTTTATGGAAGACATTGTGGCTTCGACTACAGGCTCCTCTAAAATCATACTTTTTGAACTCATCATCTCCTTGATAAGTGTTTTTAGTGTGTTTTTTGTCAATTTCATTATTTAATACTCCCAAAAATGTAATTTTCTAACAATAAGTAGGAAGTTTTACCGTTAAACTCAATTTTATTTAACATTCTTCTTTCGACAATTATTGTGTCGTTGGCTTTAATCTGATTGTAAAACTTACTATCTGCTGCAACATCGATAACCTTACACATTATGTGGGGATTGACCGGTTTTTTGTAGTCTGTCGGCAACACGATGGACAAATTACTGCTTTTCTCTTCCTCTTCGATTGGGGAGACCGACAGATGACGGTTTTGTGGTATTATATTCATTTTTCCTCCTTATAATATAATATAACCTGTTTTTATGATTTTGTCAAATAATATTCATATTTGTTTTCACTAAGAAATCCTACCAATTCCTTCATGTCAGAAGCAGACCCAGTGACAATATATATCTCACTTTGTTCGACCCAATCAGGTTGGGTTTCGACTGATATGTCAACCTTATCAAACATCCAGTCCCACAAATGAAACTCTTTCATGTTATCGTCTTCAAAGGGCACTATTATTTTGACTGCTCTCTTGATTGTGCTTCTTCTTCTTTTCTTGGTTGTTGTCTCACCGACAACTTGTTGGCCAAGTGGTGCATTATCCTCTATTCTGTGTGGTTCATCATCCATTTTAAACCCCTTTGTCTTGTGAGATCAAAATTCTAGGTCGCATTTTCCGCCCGCACACGCCACCTCTCCGGTTAAATCTGTATTATCTTCTGACTCAACTACATTATCTAAATTAACTTCTTTTAGGACTGGAAGAAGCGCTTCATATTCCTCTTTACTACAATCGGTGAATGGTGCCTGTTTGTAACTATGCTCTGAAAAAGGTAGTATAGACAAACCATTATAGTGTTTTCTATTGTTCCACATCCAGTCTCCAACAGTAACCCACTCGTCTGGCTTGACTGTGATTGTTGCTGAAACGTTGTTTGTGTTCTGGCCTTTTCTGTGTCCAGTGACAACCCATTCAGTTGCAACCCTTTTTACACGCTCTAATAAATCTGTTGCTGATTCAGTCCTCGTAATCGCCCCATTTGGAGCTTTTTGCGGTACAGAGATAACAGCGGTATCATGTGGGCGAAAGTACTCATTTTCGACCAATTCCGGATGATTATTGAGAAGATACGAATAGATTGCCTCGTTTTTTCCAACTCTTATCCTGCGAATGTAGTGGTCGTTGTGCCAAGCATGGATTCCGCTTGATGTACCAAGAGTTAGAGAAGTGGTTCCTGCCGGTTTTACAGTCGTGCATCGAGAAGCCGGACCAATTCCAATTATTTCTGCGATCTTTGCATTCTCTTCTTTAACAGCAAGGGCTGCTGCTTCCATGTCTAGCTCCAATACTTTACCAGAGGCTATTCCGGTCATGGAAACACCTATTAAATAGTCTTTTTCGGTGTTCCGCTGCCATACTGGTCTGAGGTAATGAAAATCTGTGTATGAGGCTTGTAGGGTGCCTATGAGCGATCCTGCTCTAGCTCTAGCTTCATACTCTTCTTGGCTCTCTACGTCACTTACATTAACTTCTGTTAGGTTGCAGAACTGGTATGGTCTCAGACTTATTTCACAACATGGATTACAGCCGTATTCCTTGTCGTTTGTAAAGTAAATACCGGGCTCGCCTGCACCTGATGCTTTGATTCTATCCCAGAGTTCTAAGAATACTTTCTTCTTTATTCTGTGTCTCATGATGACCACGGAGTTGTTTGCTCTTCCTCGTTGTGGGTTCTTTTCCCACCAGTT
>UEXN01000303.1_pt1 | contig 27872 bp, 31 predicted proteins | sample 1796711 | NCBI WGS metagenome assembly UEXN01 (sample SAMEA4772470, study PRJEB27181) | metagenome | reverse complement strand
TGGGTAGACACTAGAACTGGAAAAGCTTGTGGATCTGGAGGTAAAAATGAGTATTGTAGACCAAGTAAAAGGGTTTCAAGAAAAACTCCTAAAACAAAAGGAGAAATGAGTAAGTCAGAGTTGTCAAGAAAGAAAGCTGAAAAGAAAAAAGTAGGCATGAGAGGAGCTGGAGGAAAAAAAGTTAAACCATTAAAAAGAAAATAATTATGCCAACAGTAGGAAAAAAGAAATTTGCATACACCAAAAGCGGTGTTAAAAAAGCTAAAGCTCATGCAAAAAAAACTGGAAAAAAAGTTAAGAAAGCTAAAAAGAAGTACTAATGGCTAGGGTAGACAAATCAAAAATGGCTTGTAATAAGCCTAGATCATCCACAAGACCAGGTAAAAAGAAAATGGTTAAAGGGTGTGAAGGGGGTAAAGAGAAGGTAATTCACTTTGGAGCTAAAGGATATGGTCACAATTACTCAGCCGCAGCTAGAAAAAGTTTTAAAGCTCGCCATAAGTGTTCTTCCGCTAAATCTAAGTTGACAGCTAGGTATTGGGCGTGCAAGAACCTTTGGGCTGGCAAGGGTGGTTCTAAAAAAAGCTCCCCCTCCTCAAGAAGAGGAAAATATTAGTATATTTGTATATGGCTAAGAAAAAAGTAAAAGGATTTAAAAATGTTGCTAACTCAATTGCTAAAAAGCAAGGAATAAGCAAAAAAGCAGCTTCAGCTATAGTTGCGGCTGGCGCAAGAGGCGCAAGTAAAAAAGCCAAGAAGGCTAATAAAAAATTACTAAAAGTAAAAGGGAAACCTAAAAAGAAAAAATAACAATTATGAAACAAGGATACAACTCAAGACTAGATGAGTCTTTAGGAGCAAAACACGGAAAAAAATCTCAATCAATGAAAGCTCGTAGAGATGAGTCTAAGGCAATGTCTAAAAAGATTTACGGACACGCTTATGGTGGCGATCACTCTATGAAGTATGAAAAGCATTACCCAAAAAGTGTTCATTCTCACCTAGGAAGAATAATTAAGAAGTAATGAGTAAGGGTAAGGCTAAGGCTAAGAAAAAAAGCGCATGGGATATAATGAGCTCCTTTAAAAAAAAGAAAGCAATTAACAGACATAACCCAGCACCTGGATTACCTAGTAATAAACTCAATAAATTTACACGTACTAGATCTGGAAAAACCAGAATGAAGCGTTAAAAAATAATTATGAACAAAATTAAAGGAATAGTCAATCACCCTTTATCTAAGGCTGTAGCAGCTGGATTAATAGGTGCAGCATTGCTTTTAGAAGCCCACCCTCTTTATGCTGGTGTTGGTTTCGGTTATGCTGTTAGAGAAATGTTTCTAGCATTTAAAAAAGAAGAAAAGTGTTTGAAGTGTAATAAATAATTCTTACATTTAAAACGACTAAAAACTCTGGTTTTTATTTTTACGTAAAAGTCAATGACCTCGCTTCAGAATCGGGTTGTTGACTTTTTTTATTAAAAGGACCTATCTTTATTTAAATCTCTAATAGCTTTTCTGTACCTATTATTGGTATAAGTTTTTTTCTTGTTGATACTAGTAGCATCTGAATCTGGAAATCTCTCCTCCTCAAGCAACAATTTGTATACCCTAGCAACCATGGTTTTACCTCTGTGTGTTAACTCATATGTAGCTCTTCTGTGTTTGTAGTTAGTTCCCCATTGTTTTACCCAGCCCTCTTTCATTAATCTAGTAAACCTATGATTATCCCATGGCACTATTTGTTTATACCATTCAAAGTCATCTTTGGTAAATCTACCTTCACTATATAAGAAGATTATAAGTTCTAGATCCACAATTCCAATGTCGTATTGTTTTTTAATTATGTATTTAACAACTCTCCAGTGCTTCATGAAGCTATGTTTCATTATAGTATAATTTTATTGTTATCTTTGCAATATAACATTTAATCATGGCACACGAAAATAAATCAAAAGGACTCGGTGACTCCATTCATAAATTTACTTCAGTAACTGGAATAAAGTCTGTTGTAGAAAAAGGAGCACGAGCACTAGGATCCGATTGCGGGTGTGACCATAGACGTGATACTTTAAATAGGATGTTTCCTTACAAAAACAAAAATTAAAATGGCATACCAAAAATTACAACCCTCTGTTGCAGCAGTAGTAATACCAAGTGATACTATTCAACTCCCAGTCCCTAACAGCTCTAGCTTAACCGGATCAAACACTGGACCGGTGGCGGTAAATAAACTAAAAGATTCAACAGCTACATTTAATACTGTTTCCGATTTAAGAAAAGGAGATATAGTTGTTAATGAAACAGACTCAACAAAAGCATTAGTAGTGTCAGTAGATAGCGCTACAGAAATAACTCTTTCAGCTGATATATTTACTGGAACAGGCAAAGCTTACAGTATTTACTTAAACCCTAACTTTAATAGGTCTGAAGGTTGTATTTTATACATTGGATCAGATGGAAATGTTAAGGTAGAAACTGCTGGAGGAAGCGTAGTTACTTATGTAGGTTTAAAAGGAGGAACATTCCTGCCTATTCAAGTATATAAAGTATTTGCAACAGGAACAACATCAACGGATTTAATAGCAAATTGGTAAATGATAACAGGATTAGGAGCGGGAATAGCAACAGTTTTCCACCAAATCCCATTAGGTGGTTCAGGGTATGTTGTAAATAAAGGTTGGAACTTTGACGGAGTGGATGAATATATACCATTTCAAAACGGTAAAACTCAAAGAATCCAACCAGAGCAAGCCGAGATTAATTCAGATGGGTTTAGCTTTTCAATATGGGTAAGACCAACAAGAACTAATTATGACATGCCTATATGGGCTAACAATAATTCAGGAATAGACGCTAATCTTCAAGCTGGTTTAACATTAAATATTCACAACTCCAATAGAATAATAGTTCAAATGGGTGGGGCTACAGGAACCGCATCTTCAGCTAGAAAATCAGGACTATCAGACCAAACTATACCAGTAAATCAATGGACTCATCTTTGTTGTACTTGGAATGGTGACGCTAACGGATCAAGTCCTTCATGGTCGCTATGGATAAATGGTCAACCATCTGCTTTAGCATTTACAATTAATCCTTATGGAACAACCTTTTTCCAGGGAGGATATAATGGCAATGTATCATACTCAAACGAAGACAACCCTGGATCTCCACTTGTAGCTAGATCAGGTTCTTTTGGTTGTAATAAATCAGGAAGTAGATTTTTTGAAGGTCAAATGACAGAAGGTGTTGCTTATAATACTGTAATAACAAACGACATAGCCTTAGCTATTTATAACGGAGGTTCACCAATAAACCCACTAGTAGATAGTGGAAATTACAATATAGCTTCTAATATAGCTGCTTTTTGGACTACTAAAAACGCTCCTACATGGCAAGAAAACTTTTATACATGGAGAGAGAACAGCCAAATCACTAAGCAAAGTGCATATGCATTACACTTAGACGAGGCCAGCACGCAATATTACTTGTTAGGAAACGGATTAGGGACAACAGCTTCATTGGGGATATTTAATGTTAACTTCTCTATAACTGGTTGGGTAGTTCCTAGCAGTAATTCAGGATCCATGGCTGTGGTACAATCTGGAGATGGGTTAAATGGCAAAGGATTTTTAATATATAGAAACGGAAGTAATCTTATTTTTAGAGTAAGTCACAATGGAACCGCATATGACCAAATAAGCAGGAGTGTTTTTCAAGAAGAGTGGAACTTTTTTTGCGCAACATATAATCAAAGCACTAAGTTACTTACATTAGAAACCGGAACAGTAGGATCTACTATGGGAAGTAGAACCTCAGCAATTGGAGTTGATCCAATAGATAATACCGGGGGGCCTTTTGCTCTTTGTGTAGGAAATAGAGTTCCAAGTGGAAGTATTCCTTTTGATGGATGGGTGGATGATTTTGCTTTTTATAATGAATTATTAACGTCTGGTCAAGTTGATGAGTTGTTTTCTAGGTCTAAAAACCCACAAAGCCTTAATGCTGGATGTACAGGATGGTTTAAGTTTGGAGATAATTTATCTTACCCAAGCGCATCCTACGGTAATAATTGGTATTTAGACAACGCAGTTGCGGATGATGATATTAATAGAATAGTAACAGAAGCGGGTATAGAAGTAACAGCAGAAGATGGAACTCAACTAATAGTAGAACACTCTTTAGATAACTATAGTCTAATAGGAACTAACACAGTTTTCTATGATAGAATAAATGGAGATATGTCAACACTACCATTATTACCTTCAGTTTCAGGACCAACAACACCAAACATACCTAAAGCTACACCAGATTCGGAGTGTAACGCTTGGACGGTAAATATGGAAGAAGGAGACTTAGTAGACATAAGTATACCTTAAAAATAATTAACTTTGTAAAAAACAAATAAAATGGCAGAAAAGTTTTCCCAGTTTAATTCAGAAAGTACCCTAGGCAACATAACAGGCTTAGTGGGATATATAACTGGAACCCCCGGAACAAATGTAAAAATTTCCCCAGCAGATTTATTAGCAGGAATAACAGCAGTATCAACCCTTGATATGGGCTCAACTGGTTTAACACCAACAGTAGCTACATCTGGAGCTGTTTCCGTAAGCGGAACACTAGTAGCTGGTTCTGGAGGAACAGGAAGAAGCTCTTACAATATAGGATCTCTTCTAGTGGCTGACAGTGCGTCTTCATTAGGTGAATTGAACGCAGGACTAGCAACACACGTATTAACCGCTAATGGAGCAGGTGTAGCACCTTCGTGGCAACCAGCTTCTGGAGGATCTGGAGGATTATCTTATAATGTAACGACCGAAACTTCTAATTATTCTGCTTCTGATGGAGATATAGTTTTATGTGATGTTACAGGATCTTTAAGAGTTACCTTGCCAGCCGCAGCTAGTAATGCTGTTGTCGGTGTAAAATATAAAAGTCAAAATGCAGTTTCTGATGTTTTAGATGTAATAACACCAACAGGTGTTGAGATAGATGGTGTGGTAAGAAGCTCAGTAGCTTTAGTTTTACCATCAGTAAACACTTATTATGAATTTATTTCTGACGGAACAAATTGGTTTATTAAATAATGAGTTATATCGACCCACATAGAAGTGGTACAACCTTCGGTGTACTTGAGTTTAATGAAATATTTGCACCTAACGCTAGTAGAGATTGGGATGCGATTGTTTCCGACTTAGATACGGTAATATGTAAGATTCCTTTTGATGATCCTGATGGAGATCCTCTTAACGCTTATCATTTATTGACAGCGTACAGGGACGCTACTGGAACCCATCACTGGTATGGCCCAGGTATTTATCAATGTATTAACGTAAATGGTTCTAATATTGAAATGGGAGATACTATAGAAATAGCCACTACAGCAGCTACATCCCCTACTAATAGTAGACCAGTAGTTCAACCATCTACAGGAAGCACAACCACCCCTTCGGTTAGACCGTTTGGGATATGTTTAGAAACAATAGCACCTCAAGGAGTGGGTTCAATAGCTATGGCTGGTGTTTGGCCAGCTAAAAGAACTAATACTTTAGCTTTTAGAGACCACCTTTACATGATATCAGGAGGTATATATGGCACTTCAGGTGAGGACACAGGAGCAATGGGAAGAACTATGAGTATAAACTACCCTATAATCACCAATGCAGGAGGAGCTACAGTAAATGGAGGTGTCATTTTAATGTGGGGAACTTCAAACGAAATATATTAATTATGAGCTACAAACCTATACCTTTTACATACGGACACAAAACTCAAACCGAAATAAACGCATTAAGCGGAAAACAAGAAGGGGATACAGTTTATAATACAGATTTAAATCTAATTGAAATTTATAGCGGGACAAACTGGGTAAACAATCAATGTTTTGAAGCTTTAACTGCCGCATCTTCGCTTGGACAATTCCCTCCTTCTGGAACTATTCCTTCGGGAGATAGGAGTGGTCAGCCTTTTCCAGATGATGGTGGGTACTCCACAAAGCAAAACGCAAATGGATATATAGAAAAAGGCGACACTACTGAAAGAGATTACTTAGGAACTTTAAAAGAAGGGACGAGCGGTTCAGGAACTTCAGACAGGGTAGTAATAGCTTTTTCTGGACTATGGCCTTGTTTTTTTGAGGATGATCCTCAAAAGGGAGATCATTCAGTACTTGATACTACTGATGGATTATACAGGTCTACCAGTGGAGCTTCTTCTGACCATGTAGGACAAATTGTAGAACAAAGAAGTAGTACTAGTGATACTTACAGAAATTACTTAACTTTAATACAAACTGTAGAAATTAGATAATATGTCATACCAAAGATTTTATAAGTGGGGCCCCAGAAACAGAGCTAATATTCAAAGGTTGATTGACGGCACTGATTTTCCTGAAAGTAACATTAATGCCGCTGACGGAGTTTTTAATACTACGCATGAAATGGGCTTAGTATGGGCTGACAATACAAGTGGAGCTGGTGTTTTTGCATCTGGAGACATGTCTATTTTACTGCCCGATACCGCAGAGCCAACTCCTTTCGGTCAAGTCTGGGTGCAATCAAACCCTAGCTACGCAACTGGAATGACAAACGACACAAAAACTTTAACACTAGGTCAGCAAACGGTTGGTTGTTTTGATTTTTTTTGTGGAGTATCCTTTAATAGTTTACCTAGCACAGGTGATTATTGGGCTATTCAACACACAGGTGTAACCCCTGTAAAATGGAATAACACTGCTGGAGACACATTAGGAAACTTAGTAACCGGATATATTGACACACCTAACCCACCTAATGATGGTATAGCATCTAATGGAGGTACAAGCGGTTCTGGTACATTTGGTCAAATTGTAAATAACAGTTTCTCTGGTACTGGGTATGTAGAAATATTAATACACGGTGTAGAAACACTTTAATACGTAAATTATGAGTAGAATATATGCAATATGTAACACGTCAAGCGACTTAGATAAAATAAAATTTGCTCAAATAGTTCAAACGGCACCTAGTACCGTTAGGAGGTCTGTAAATGGAACTCAGTTTGTTATTTCGTGGACGACAGAACCTACCTTTATAGCTGACTCTACAGTTATTCCAGAGGAGATTTTAAATCATGACGAATGCATTGAATTAATGGCTACGTCTTTCTGGAGTCAAGATGAAGATGTGTAAAGTCGACCACATAATAGACTTAATGAAATCAAAAGGGCATGACGTTTTCGAGTCTGACAGTAAGCCCTTTAATTTAAATATTGTAGGAGTTAGGGGTTCTAATCCTGTTACAAATTTATTCAATGATTACATTTCTGTGTTTTGGAAGTACGAAGGCAGATGGAACTATCTAGAGTTCCAAGCAACAACTTTACCAGGTTTAAAATACTTAGAAACACCTATGAACCCTAAAGGGTGCGCTATACTTGTTCCGGGTCAATATAAAGGGGTGTACAAACTAGGAACTCACTACACTTACACAGCGTTAGTTCAACGTGGAGGTGAAGTATACGTTTATAGAGATGAAGATGAAGACGTTCATTACGACATGATAGAAGAAAGTATCGTATCTGGGTATTTCGGTATTAACATTCATAAAGCCAGTGAAGGGGAAAGAGAAACAGTAGATGGATACTCAGCAGGGTGTCAAGTATTTCAAAATTCAGATGAGTTCGAATTATTTATTGATCTCTGTAAAAAGTCTGAAAAGTACTGGGGAAATAGTTTTACTTATACTTTAATAGATGAGCAATAAGAAAAAAAATAAAAAGAAATTTAAAGAAACCAAAGTCGGTTCATTTTTAATGGATAAAGCACCAGCTATACTAGATACGGTTGGTGAATTCTTACCGGATCAAGGAGGTTTAGGGATAGTTAAAAATCTTATTTCTAGCGATACAAAATTACCTCCACAAGACAAAGAAATAGCCTTAAAGTTATTAGATCAAGACATAGCTGAAATGAATAACATCTCAAAAAGATGGGATAGCGACATGAATTCAGATTCTTGGTTAAGTAAAAATACTAGACCCTTAACTTTAATTTATTTAACTATTTCTATGACTATTTTTATAGTATTGGATTCTACTATAGTTTTAGAAATAAACGATGGATGGGTTTCATTAATGGAGGCTTTGCTTATAACAGTTTATGTGGCTTACTTTGGAAGTAGAGGTGCAGAAAAAATAACTAACTTAAAACGATAAAAAATAGTTATCTTTGCATATAACAAATAATTAATTAAATTAAATAAAATGGAAAACGTAAAAGAACAAGTAAAAAAAGTAACTAACGAAGAATTAAGTAAACTTCAAGAGATTCAAACACAATTTCAAAGTTTAAAATTACAGTTAGGAGACATAGAATTGCACAAGCAAAGTGTAATAAACGATGTAAACGAATTAAAAAGTCAGTTTGGATTACTGGAAAAAACTCTTATGAAAAAATATGGAGAAAAATCAGTGGTAAACATAAAGACTGGTGAAATAACAGAAAAAGAAAATGGCTAAAATATCTAACACTACCGCATATCCGAATATAACTCCAGTTGCTAGCGACTACCTAGTATTAACAGATACTACTCAAAGCAACTTAACTAAAACAGTAACCGTTCAAGCCTTAGCTGATTTCATTGACGGAGAGGTAACCTTGTTAGAGGTTTTAAACGCTTCACCTAACCCTATACCTGGTCCAGCAGACGCTTACAATAGTTCAAGTCCATGGAACGGTGCTATAAATTTAGGAGCTAGTGTTGTAGGAGTAGGAAATGTAGCTTACATCTCTTTAGACGCAGGGTATAATGGTGGTAGTGCTGTAGATAGAATAACTCTCTCTAATGGACACTTAAAGTTAAGTGATGTAAATAGTGATTTAATATTAAATGGAGGCGAAATAAAAGCTGATACTAATCAGGACTTAACTTTTGTTGTTCCGTCAAGCGGATTTGGATATAAGTTTAAGGGTGGGGTAGTTCCTATATCTTTAGATGCAGGTATATCGCCAACGGAGCCATTAGAAAATTTCAATGTATTTGCTAAGGCTGGAGTAAGTGTTGAGGTTACTAATGGAAATATGAGCTTTACAGCTCAAGGAACCGGCAATATAACGGCAACAGCAAACGATATTACTCTTAACTCTACCAATAATTCTCTTGTAAGCGCATCGGCTAACACGTCTGTTCAAGCTGGAGACACTTTAAACTTAATAACTGACGGAAGTGTAGGGTCTAAAATACAGATAGGTGGGCCAGCGTCAAATTCCAGACCAGATGATATTATTATAGAAGCCGAAGATGAGATAAACCTAAGAACCTTTACTGGAAATTCTCAATTTAAAATGACAGGTGTAGATGGAATATCTTCTGTAACAAAGCACAAGTTTGAGGAAAAAGCAGATTTTTTATTAGACATTCAAGCAAATGGAGCGTCTGGAAATGCAGGAGAGGTATTAACAAGTGGAGGTGTTGGAAACCCGACAAGCTGGACATCGACTTCTGGGCTGATTGTTGGTGCAGTAGAAATAGATGTACACGTACAGGCAATTAGTACTATCGCTACTTTTTTGCCGGGTATGCCTCTTTTTATCGCAGGAGCTCCAGCTGGACCAAATCTTTACCCTGCGGTGGATTTATCTACTCCAGGACCTTTAAACCCTAAGCAACCGGCCATAGGTATTATCACCACAACAACACTAGCTGGAAATGATGCTAAAGCAATGGTTTCTGGAGAAGTAGATATTGATACTACTCAAATTGATGGTGCAGCTAATATAAATGACGTTGTTTATGTAGGCACATACGATGCTGTAGCATCTCCCTTAGGGCTGACAGTTAATAGGCCTTCTGGTGTAGATGTTGGAGTTCAAAATGTTGGTATAATTACTAAAATAGGAGTTAGTGGTTCTATGCAAGTTTCTTGTGTAGGGAGAATAAACGATCTTCCAAACATAGCTGCCAACAATTTATGGGCTGGAAACGCTTCTGGAGAGCCGGTATCTCAGGATGTTATAGCTATAGATGTAGCTAACGAAGATATTACAATTGGAAAAGGAAATGCAACTTCATCTACTATATTAGCTTCAAGAATAAAAGCAGAGGTTGTTTTTGGAGATGCTGCCGGCACAATAGGCGCTAATAACTTACAGTATGGAAGAGCATCACTAGGATCGGCAATTGCAGGATCACAAAATAATACAGCTGTAGGTATTGAAGCTTTAGGAAATCTTACCACTGGAAACTCTAACATTGCAATGGGTACTGCTGCTGGAAAAGCAATTAGCACCACTAACAGCAATATAGCAATAGGTCATTTATCTGCCGACAATACTACTGGTGATTTAGGTAATGAAAATGTAGCAATTGGATTTGGAACGCTAGGAAATACCACAGCTAATACAACAAGCAGTAATGTAGCTATAGGCCACAACACATTAAATAGTTTAACTACAGGTACAAATAATACAAGTGTAGGTCATAGTTCAGCTTTTACCACTACCACAGGAAGTAATAATACTTGTATAGGTAAAAACGCAGCAACAGCTGGAACCACAATAAGTGATTTAGTAACAGTAGGGGGCTCTTCCTCTGGCGGAAATCAGTCTGTAAGTATAGGAGCTTTAGCTGAAAGCGGAACGGAAGCTGTGTCTATTGGTCACGAAGCCAATTCTGGAGCACCATCCAACAACAGTGTAGCTATAGGTCAGTCAGCAGACGCACAAGATGATTGTATATCGATAGGTAAAAATGCAGTTGCTGTACAAAGGCTAGGAGGAAATCCTATGTTAGCATTTAGTGCTTTAATAGCTCAAGCTATGGCTAACTCTTATGTCTATCCAGACAACAACGCTGCATTAGCGGCAGGATTACAACCTGGGGATGTCTATTGCGTAAACTTATCTGCTGCTGGAATTCCCGTGCCAGGTGGCGCTGGAGGACCATGTGTGTTGGCTATAGTTTATTAAGATTAAATTAAAATAAAATGCAATATATTAGAAAAGTCTCTATAGGAGGGGACTATAAATCTTCTATGAATTACGTAGTGGGTCAACCTGTATTATCATCATATACCATTCATGTAATTAAAAAAGAAAAAGACGGAAGTATTTCAGTTTATGTCGAGAATAAAAAAAACGAAATAGTCTTATGGAAAAACTTTAACGTCACCATGCCTTGCGTCATAGAGTATAATATACATTATTAATTATGAAACCTGTGTTAGACTTTTTACTGAAACCACTAGGTGGTCAGAGGTATGACAATGTAAGTAAAAAAGGCAATAAAAAATTAATAATAAGCACATCTCAAGAAGATCACACTGCTACAAATAGAATAGGTGTAATTGAAGAAACCCCCATAGGATACAAAGGAGACATTCAAAAGGGTGACGAAGTTATTTTACATCACAATGTTTTTAGAAGGTTCTACAATATGAAGGGGGTTGAAGAGTCGGGACCATGTCACTTTACTAATGACCTATACCTGGTTCCTTTTGATCAGATATATTTTTACAAGAAAAAAGACACATGGAAATCCACAGGTAGGTATTCTTTTATAAGGCCAATTACGAAAAAAGCCGATGATTTATTATCTTTAGAACAATATGAGGAATTAATTGGAGAAATAGTAGTTGGAAATAAGTATTTAAATTCTATAGGGTTAGAAGTTGGTGATCAAGTTTCATTCCCACCAGATATGGAATATGAGTTTAAGATTAATGATGAAATATTATATAGAGTAGACAGCTTAAAACTATGCGTGAAGATTTAAAAAAATTAAAAAAAGATATTATCACAGCTGGGGAAGTGGCTGTAAAAGAGCTAATTAAGGTAGCTAAAGAAGATATTATAAAATATGATGCTGAAGATGATTTAGCTGCTGACAGGCTTAAAAATGCTGCGGCCACTAAGAAGTTAGCTATTTTTGATGCTTTTGAAATATTAAATAGAATAGAGTCAGAAAGAGCTATTATAGAAGAGAAACCCATAAAAAAAGAAACATTTACTGGATTTGCAGAAAGAAACTCTAAATAACACAACGGAAAGTAGATGGAGCCAATTAATGACATTGGAAAAAAACACCATCCCCACAAGTGTTGTTAAAACAAAAAACAAAGCTAAGTCTTGGTCTTATGGGTATAATGAAAAGTATGATGTTGTTGTAATATCCAAGAATGGTACAATTGGAAGCGTATATAATATACAAGGTGTTAGAGTAGCTATTCCTTCTCAACCAAAAGAAATATACTCCAGACATAACAAATGGGTAAGAAAAGAAATACCAAAGGAGCTTTCTTATTTAAAGACAATATTTGATTGGCAAAAAAAAGATTCTGATTTTAAAAACCAATGGGTAAATTATGTAGAGGAAGAATTCAACAAAAGAGACGAAGGGTACTGGTTTACTAACAACGACACTCCCACTTTTATTACAGGGAGCCACTACATGTATTTACAGTGGAGTAAAATAGATATAGGTTTCCCAGAGTTTAGAGAAAGCAATAGGTTATTTTATATTTTTTGGGAGGCTTGCAAGGCAGATAAAAGGTGTTTTGGCATGTGTTATTTAAAAAATAGACGTTCAGGATTCTCTTTCATGAGTTCTTCTGAATCTGTTAATCAAGCCACTATAACTAGAGACGCTAGGATAGGAGTGTTATCAAAAACAGGTTCCGATGCTAAGAAAATGTTTACCGATAAGATAGTTCCTATATCAACTAGGTATCCTTTCTTTTTTAAACCCATCCAAGATGGTATGGATAAGCCTAAAACAGAATTAGCGTTTAGAGTTCCAGCAAGTAAAATAACTAGAAAAAGCTTAAATAAAGAACAAGAATTAAAACTAGACGGTTTAGATACTGTTATAGATTGGAAAAACACCTCCGACAACTCATACGATGGGGAAAAGTTGCTGCTATTGGTTCACGATGAAAGCGGAAAATGGGATAAGCCTGACAACATACTAAACAACTGGAGGGTGACAAAAACATGTTTAAGATTAGGTAGTAGGGTAGTGGGAAAATGTATGATGGGATCAACATCAAATGCGTTAGATAAAGGGGGTGAGAATTTTAGAAAATTATTTAATGACTCTGATGTAGAAAAAAGAAACGCTAATGGCCAAACTAAATCAGGATTATATTCTCTTTTTATCCCCATGGAGTGGAACTTTGAAGGTTATATAAATGAATATGGTTTTCCGGTTTTTGAGTCTCCAAATAAACCAATAAAGGGAATAGATGATGAGTATATAAAAATAGGAGTATTAGACTACTGGAAAAACGAAGTTGAATCTTTACAAAACGACAGCGATGCGTTAAATGAATTCTACAGACAATTCCCAAGAACAAAAGAACACGCATTTAGAGACGAAACAAAATACTCTATTTTCAACTTAAATAAAATTTATCAACAAGTAGATTACAATGATTCTATTATTTCAGAACATTACTTAACGAGAGGTTCTTTTAGTTGGAAAGATGGAGTTAAAGATACACAGGTAGTATGGAACCCCAATCCTAAAGGAAGATTTATTATTAATTGGACTCCTCAAGCTCATAGAACTAATAATATAATCATTCAAAACGGAATTAAATATCCTGGAAACGAACATATGGGTTCATTCGGGTGTGATAGTTATGACATATCAGGGACAGTAGGAGGTGTGGGTTCTAACGGAGCTCTTCACGGGTTAACCAAATTCAATATGGACGATGCACCAAGTAATGAGTTTTTTTTGGAATATGTAGCTAGACCTCAAACAGCAGAGATATTTTTTGAAGAAGTATTAATGGCTTGTGTTTTCTATGGAATGCCTATATTAATAGAGAATAATAAACCTAGATTACTATATCATTTTAAAAACAGAGGGTATAGGGGGTTTAGCTTAAATAGGCCAGATAGACCAAAACATAAACTTTCATCTACAGAAAAAGAGCTAGGAGGAATACCTAATTCATCGGAAGATATTAAACAAGCTCATGCTGCCGCCATAGAAAGTTATATAGAAAAATATGTAGGTTTAGACACGGAAGGGATGCATAGACAAGAAAACGAAATGGGGTCAATGAGTTTTAATAGAACTTTAAATGACTGGGCAAAATTCAATATAAACAATAGAACTAAATACGATGCCTCAATAAGCTCTGGACTAGCGATTATGGCTAATCAAAGGCATTTATACACCCCTGTTAAAAAAGAGTCAAAAATAAGCATTAAATTTGCAACATACGACAATAAAGGTAGACACAGTACAATTTTCAAATAAATGAAGAATATAGAAATAAACATCAATCCCACCAACTTCCCGAATCAAGATGTTAGTGATTCTGTAAAAGCATCGGAAGAATATGGACAACAAGTAGGTCAATCAATACAGTATGAATGGTTTAGACGAGACGGAAACGGTTGTAGATTTTACAGTCAGTGGATTGAATTTCATAGACGAAAACTTTACGCTAGAGGAGAGCAACCTATAGGAAAATATAAAAATGAAATTGCTGTTGATGGAGATTTGTCATACCTTAATCTAGACTGGACTCCAGTTCCTATTATACCTAAGTTTGTAGATATTGTTGTTAATGGAATGTCGGATAGAATGTTTGATGTTAAAACGTACGCTCAAGACGCTTTATCTACTGAAAAAAGACAGCAGTTTCAAAACATGATTGCAGCTGACATGATAGCAAAACCTATACTTCAAGATGCAGAAGCTTTAGGAATAAATATGTTTAATACTCCTCAGGAAGAGTTGCCTGAAAACGAAGCGGAGTTAAACCTATACATGCAGATGAATTACAAGCCAGCTATAGAAATAGCCGAAGAAGAGGCTATTAATACAGTGCTAGAAATGAATCACTATAAGTCACGTATAAGACAGAGGATGAATTATGATTTAATGACGCTAGGAGTAAGTTTTGTTAAGCATGATTTTTATCCCGGATCAGGAGTAAGAGTTGAGTACGTGGATCCAGCCACCCTAGTGTATAGCTACACAGAAAGCCCAACCTTTGATGATTGTTTTTATTATGGGGAAGTAAAGCAAGTTCCTATTACTGAATTAGTAAAAATAAACCCAAACATTACCAATGCTGAATTAGAAGAGATTTCAAAAATGTCTAGTATGTGGTATAATTATTATGGTATACTAAGGCCATATCAAGATACTTTGTTTCAAAAAGACGTAGTTACATTACTTTTTTATCAATACAAAACCACCAAGAACATGGTGTATAAGAAAAAGAAGTTAGACAATGGAGGTGAAAGGGTAATAAAAAAAGACGATGGGTTCAACCCGCCAGAACAAGAAACCGAAAAGTTTGAAAAACTATCAAAGAAAATAGAAGTTTGGTATGATGGTATAATGGTAATGGGTACTCCTAAAGTTTTAAAGTGGGAGTTATCTAAGAATATGGTAAGACCTCAGTCAGCGTCACAAAAAACATTACCTAATTATATAGGTGCTGCACCAAGGATGTATAAAGGAGTTATTGAATCTTTAGTAAGAAGAATGATAAACTTCGCTGATTTAATACAAATAACCCACTTAAAACTACAACAAGTAATTGCTAGAGTAGTTCCAGACGGTGTGTTTATTGATGCAGATGGCTTAAATGAGGTGGACTTAGGTACTGGAGCAGCTTACAATCCTGAAGACGCATTAAAGCTTTATTTTCAAACCGGTAGTGTAATAGGTAGAAGTTACACCCAGGATGGAGAGTTTAATAATGCTAAAATACCTATTCAAGAATTAGGGACTAATAGTGGTCAGGGTAAAATGTCTAGTTTAATAGGTACTTACAATCATTATTTGAATATGATAAGAGATGTAACCGGACTCAATCAAGCTAGAGACGCTTCTACTCCTGATCCAAATTCTTTGGTTGGACTTCAAAAACTAGCAGCTTTAAACTCTAATGTAGCAACCAGACACATATTGGACGCTAACCTTCAGATATCCCAAAAACTAGCAGAGGCTTTATCTCTTAGAATTGGAGATGTTCTTGAGTATTCAGAATTTAAAGAAGAGTTTGTTAATCAAATTGGAAAATACAATGTTAATGCGCTTGACTCCATTAAAGATCTATACCTGCACGATTTTGGTATTTTTATAGAAATGAGTCCCGATGAAGAAGAAAAACAAGTGCTTGAGCAAAATATACAAATGGCCCTTCAGAGGGATCAGATATCCTTGTCTGATGCAATTGACATAAGAGAGGTTAAGAATCTTAAGATGGCTAATCAAGTCTTGAAGTTAAAGCAAAAAACAAAACAAGATCAAGATCAAGCTATGGAGCAACAAAAAATGCAACAGCAAGCTCAGATAAATGAACAAAGTCAAATGATGGCAGCTCAAGTAAACATGAAGAAAGTAGAGATGGAGACGCAAGCCAAACTACAAATAGAACAAGCTGAGGCTCAATTTCAAATTGATAAGCTTAAAGCAGAAGCCGAACTTAAGAAAGATTTAATGGATCACGAGTTCCAATACCAAATGAAATTACAAGGTATGCAGGTAGATGGTTTAAAAACAAGAGAAGAAGATAGGGAAAAGGCAAAGTCCGATAGAATTAGTCAACAAAACACAGAGCAATCTAAGTTAATACAACAAAGGCAAGAAAAATTACCATCTATAAGCTTTGAATCAAACGAAGATAGCCTAGATGGATTTGACTTAGCAGAGTTTGAACCCAGATAAGGAAAAAAGTTTGTACCTTTGTATAAAATAAAATTAAATTAAATATAATGGAAAATTGGAAAGTTAGAGAAGTGACTTCTGAAAACAAGAGCCAGGCTCAAGTAGAAGAAGAATTATTAGAGAAAGCTGGAACTGAAAACACAACAGAAGAAGTTGTGGAAACAACAGAAGTTTCAGATAAAAATATTGATGAGTCAGCCAACAACAAGGAAGTTCCTGTTACTGAAGATTCACCAAGCCCTCAGCTTACTGAGGAACAAGTTCTTTCATTTTTGAAAAATAGATACGACAGTGATATAGCTTCATTGGATGAGTTTAAAAATAAACAAGACACATCTGGCGAGCTACCAACTGAAGTTTCTAATTATTTATCGTTTAACAAGAATACAGGAAAAGGCTTCGATGAGTTTATTAAATACAATAGAGACTTAAAAGAAGTAGATCCTGATGAGTTAATTCGTGAATACTACGCAGAAATTAAACCTCACTTAGATCCTGAAGATTTGGATTTTGAAATAAGTGATGAGTTTGGATTTGATGAAAGTATTGATGATGAAACTTTTGTTCGTAAACGAAAAATAGCTAAAAAGGAGGCACATAAAAAAGCTCAAGATTATTTTTCAGATTTAAAATCAAAGTATTTTACTACTACTGAGTCAGTAGACAGCGGTAAATCAGATTTAAATGAAAATAATGTTAGCGAACAAGGTGTAGACCAAAGCGAAATTACAAAAAGAAACGATGTGTTTACTTCTAAAACGGATAAGTACTTTAAAGACTTTGAAGGTTTTGGATATGAAATCGGAGACAGTGTTGTAAAATACAATTCCGGAGACCTAGACAAAACAAAGAACAATCACTCGGACTTAAATAATTTTATAAGCATGCACTTAACAGAAGATGGATACCTAAAAGATGCGGAAAGTTATCACAAAGCTCTAGCTGCTGCTTTTAATCCTGATGGATTTGCTAAATTCTTTTACGAGAAAGGCAAGTCGGATGGGATTACTGCGGATGTAAAAGCTACTAAAAACATCGACATGGGATTAAGATCCAAACCTGTTATTTCACAAGCTTCAAAATTTAAAGTTTCTTCTGTATCTTCTAGCGATGGGAATTCACTAAAAATAAAAAGTAACAAAAACAAATAACAAACAATTAAAAAATAGAAAAAATGGCAGGAGCATTATTAGGCGTTCCAGGACCAGCTTTAGCACCCTCATCGGTAAAAGCGGCTCTCCCTGGAAATTATATAACTGATTTCAACTTTTTGAATCAGTACTTACCCGACACTTACGAAAAAGAATTCGAAAGATACGGAAACAGAACAATCTCTTCTTTTATCAGAATGGTAGGAGCTGAGATGCCAACTAACTCTGACCTTATCAAATGGGCAGAACAAGGAAGGCTACACACAAAATATGTAGGATGTACTACAACTCAAGCAGATGGTGCTACAGCATCTACGGCAGTTCCGTGGATTACTGCTGGTGGTACTGCATGTAACTTCAGAGTAGGTCAAACAGTATTCATTTCATTGGATGGTGGAACAACTTCAAACAAAGCAATTGTAACAGCAGTAGGTTTAGACACAGTGGCTGCTACAGCGGACGCTTTTGAAGTAGCTTACTACGAAGCGGCTCAGGCTGTAGGTATGTTTGCAGGTGCTGCTACAGTATTTGTATACGGTTCAGAATTCAGACAAGGTACTAGCGGAATGGTTGGTTCTTTAGAAGCTGAAGACATTTTCTTAGAAAACAAGCCAATCATCATTAAAGATAGATATGAAGTATCTGGTTCAGATGCTGCACAAATCGGATGGGTTGAAGTTTCTACTGAAGATGGAGCTACTGGATACTTATGGTACTTAAAATCAGAGCATGAAACAAGACTTCGTTTTGACGATTATCTTGAAATGGCAATGATTGAAGGTGTAATTGCAGAAAACGCTTCTGGTGCATTAGCAGACCTTAACGGTGCGGCTTACCCAGCTGGTTCTTCAATTGCTAACAGTGCTGGTACTGAAGGTATGTTTGAATCAATCGAAGCAAGAGGTAACGTGTGGAACGGTGGTTTCCCTGTAGCTTTAGCTGATTTCGATTCTATCATCCAAAGATTAGATAAGCAAGGTGCTATCCAAGAGAATGTATTATTTGTAAACAGAGAATTTGGTTTCGCAATTGACGATATGTTAGCTGCTCAGAATTCTTACGGTGCAGGTGGTACTTCTTACGGATTATTCGATAATGACGAAGAAATGGCACTTAACCTTGGATTCACTGGATTCAGAAGAGGTTATGATTTCTACAAGTCAGATTGGAAATATCTTAACGAATATTCTTTAAGAGGTGGTATTGACGGTGGTAAAGTTAGCGGTGTACTTGTACCTGCTGGTTCTACTAACGTATACGATCAAATCTTAGGAAGAAACGCTAAGAGACCATTCTTACACGTAAGATACAGAGCTTCTGAAACAGAAGACAGAAGATACAAAACTTGGATCACTGGTTCAGTTGGTGGTGCTAAAACAAGTTCTCTTGATGCAATGGAAGTTCACTTCTTATCTGAAAGAGCTCTTTGTACAATGGGCGCAAACAACTTTGTAATATTCAAAGGATAATTGTATACAATTTAAGGGGGGTGGGTTTGCCATCCCCTTTTTTACTTACTTAAATAAAATTAAATAAAATGAAAAAAATAACACCAAAAGCGAGAGTGTATAAACTTAAAACAAAGCACACTCCACTAAGCCTAATGTTGGCATCTAGAAACACAACTCAAAAGCCTTTAATATATTTTGATGAAGAAAAAATGGTAAATCGACCATTGAGGTATGCGGTTAATCAGCAATCAATATTTGAAGACGAACAAGACGGTTCAGCTTTATTAGGCACCATTGTCTTTGAAGATGGATTTCTTAGCACAAGAAGAGAAGATGTTTTACTACAAAAATTTTTAGAACTTCACCCAGACAAGGGTATAATATTTGAAGAAGTTGATCACGAAAAAAATGCAGAAAGAGATTTAGAATACATTAACGCTGAAGTAGACGCATTAATTGCAGCTAGAGAGCTATCTGTAGAGGAAATGGAAACCTTAGGCAGGGTTCTAATAGGCGGTCAAGTCGCATCAATGAAAACTTCAGAATTAAAACGTGATATATTAATATTCGCTAGAGACTATCCCATGGACTTTTTAGACGCTCTAGACAATGATGACATGGCACTAGAATCTTTAGTTAAGAAAATGTTCGCTGACGGAATGTTATCTTTCCGTAAAAAAAGCAGAGAAGTTTATTATAATTTACCTAACAACAAAAAAAGACTATTATTAGTTAAACATGGCGAGAGTCACGTTAAAACAGTGATGTCTTATTTTCATACTGATCCAGGAATGGAAGTGTTAGATACGTTAGAGAATTTAATGTAAAACTTTTAACTTAAACATTTAATGAAAGGCTCCTTTATAGGGGTCTTTTTTTTTACTTATCTTTGTAAGAAATACTCCCGAATGATTAATGAAATTAGAAATACCGTTTTAGCTATTATAAACAAAAATAATAACGGTTACATGACTCCGGAGGAATTTAACTTATTTGCTGAACAGGCACAGTTAGAAGTTTTTGAGAGTTACTTTTTTGACTTCAACAAATGGATAATAAAGAAAAACCAAAGGGCATCTAATTCTGGATACGCAGACATTACTCAGCAGTATGAAGAGGTAATAGATATTTTTTCAGAAACGAAGCCACTAAAACATAAAGCAGGTAACTTATTTTTCACCCCTAGTTTAGCCACTACTCAAGATGATTGGTTTACTTTAAATAGATTAACGGCATACGAAACCTTACTAACTAGTGGAGCAAATACAGCTGTTGTTGTTGACAATTTAATTGATGCAGGTGCAACTTTTGACACAGACGGCATTGTTATTGGCGATGTAGTTATAAACATTACAACAGAAAAATACGCCTACGTTATAGATATAGCTGCTACAAGCTTAACCTTAACTGATGATATATTTTTAGCTACACCTGAGAATTATAAAGTTTTAAAAGCAGCAGACGCTAGAGATATAGAAAGAGTAAGTCAAGGTAAAATAATAAAGTTAAACGCTTCAAACTTAACATCTCCAACATCTAGCTACCCAGCTTACACTCTTCAAGATGAACTTGTTTCAGCATACCCTTTGACTATTAATACTTACGGAGAGTTGTTTTGTCAATATGTTAGATACCCTGAAAAACCAAATTGGACTTACAACGCAATTGGACCCGATGGAGATCCTGTATTTAACAGTACTAGTATTGACTATAAAGACTTTGAGCTACCTTTAGATGATTCTATAGAGTTGATTATAAAAATATGCAGCTACGCAGGTATTAGTATTAGAGAGCAAGAAATAGTTCAGTTTGAGCAAAATCAACAACAACAACAAATGATACAAGGATAGATGGCATATTCAATGACAGATCAAAAATATTACACTAATGATGGTGTAGTTCCTAAAAGCGCTAATTGGGGTAACTACCAATATGTATCTTTAAAAGACATAGTTAACAACTTTGAGCTTATGTTTGAAGGAGATGAAAGTTTAGTTAGTAAACAGAATAGATATAAGCTTTTGTTTCACGCAAAAAGAGGTATACAAGAAATAAACTATGACGCATTAAAGAATATTAAGATATTAGAAATGGACGTTTGTTCAGATTTAAAATACATCTTACCTGCTGATTACGTCAATTACGTTAGAATATCTTTATTTACAAATGGAATACTTTATCCTCTTATAGAAAACTTTCAAACTAATTATTCTTCAGCGTATTTACAGGATGATCATTGTGAAGTTTTGTTTGACATAGACGGTAACGCTCTAGGTAGCTCTTCTGCTATTGACAATAAAAGAATAATGGGAACTAAACCCAGCTTGTACTTAAACCCAGGACATCCTTACGATGGTAAAAACGGATACTGTTGTGATGGAAACTGGTATTTTACTTATGGTTTGGGAGGTAAGTACGGAATGAACACGTCACTGGCTAATCAAAATCCAAATTTCAGAATAGACAAAAAAGGAGGGGTTATTAATTTTAGTTCCGACATGGCTAATCAGTTGGTTATACTAGAATATGTTTCAGACGGATTAGAAAGAGGTCATGATGATGATGTTATGATAAATAAGTTAGCCGAAGATTATTTATACGCCTACATAAGATGGGCAGTTTTAGACAATAAACTTAATGTACCTGAATATGTTGTTACTAGAGCTAGAAAAGAAAAAAGTAATAAACTAAGAAATGCCAAAATAAGACTAAGTAACCTTCACCCAAGTAGGATTCTTATGCCATTACGAGGTAGAGCTAAATGGATTAAATGAAAATAACTAGAACTTTCACGTCAGGGATAATGAATAAGGATCTCGATGAGCGTCTTATTCCACAAGGTCAATACAGAGATGGTCAGAACATAGGTGTATCCACTTCAGAAGAATCTAATGTTGGATCAATAGAAAACATATTAGGAAACACTCAAGTAGGAGGAGACCTTTCGTTTTTAAGCGCTAGCGCAGCTACTATTGCGGCAATTGCTGATTCTGCTAATGAAGAGTTTTATTGGTTTGTTACAGATACAAATTTTGATTATGTAATTAGGTATAACGAAACAAGCAATTCTCACGTTGTATTACTTAAAGACACCAAGGGTAGGGTATTAAAGTTTGATAAAGAATATACTGTAACAGGCATAAACTTAATTGATAATCTGCTTTTTTGGACAGACAACTTAAACCCTCCTAGAAGATTAAATGTAGACAGGTACTATGCTCTTGATAGTTTTACTGAAGATGATATTTCTGTAATAGTAAAAGCGCCTTTATCTCCTCCATCTATTCAGCTTCAAAACACCATAGATAATACTACAATAACCTCACCTGTGCCTCCTGAAACTGTTCCAAACAAAGTAAACGGATTAGCAGAAGTGTATATTAGGTTTGGATATAGGTGGAGATATGAAAATAACGAGTATAGTTCGTTGTCTCCCTTTTCTTCAACATCATTCGGAACAACAGCCATGAGCTTTAATTATTCTGATGGAGTATTTAATTCTATGATAAATGGCTTTAATCAGGTAGAAGTAACATGCGAAACAGGAGAAAGTCAAGTTGAGGAAATTCAAATAGTGTTTTTTAATGAATACACAGGCGCTGTCTCTACTATTGAGACTTACAATAAAAAAGAAAACCTATTAGTAGATAACAGTAGCTTTAAAGTTTTATTTAACAACAACAAAATATATTCTATCTTAAGCGCAGATGAAGTTGCTAGGCTGTTTGATAATGTACCTTTAAAAGCGAAGGCTCAAGAAGTAATAGGAGGAAGAATAATATATGGAAATTATATTCAAGGATATGACATTGTAGATTCTCAGGGATCTGATATTGCTATAGATTTCTCAGTAGAATCCGCATCGAAAACATCAACAACAACCCTTGGTGTCCCTAGTTTTAAAAGCGACAGGTCTTACGAGGTTGGGTTAGTTTACTTAGATGATTATGGTAGAATGTCTACAGTTCTTACACCTAACATAAATAGTGTTCAAAACCAATTTCAAAATACAACATTTATACCCCCTTCCCAATCTAGCACCATAAACGACTTAAGAATATCTATAAATCACAGACCTCCAGAATTCGCTAGTAAGTATAGAATATTTCTAAAACAAAGCAGAGAAAACGATTATTCAACCATATTTCCTTTAGCGTCTTACAGGGATGGAAATGACTATTACTTTTTTATAAACAGATCCGAAGTCAATAAAGTTACTGTTGGGGAGTTTATATACATGAAACAACTAAACGGTGTAGCGACCGGATCTAATAAACAGTATAAAGTTCAAGAAGTAGAAGTAAAAGAATCTGATTTTTTAGGAAATGGAGAGCTACCTGGTTTATATTTTAAAATAACAGACACTCAAGGTCAAATTAATCTTGATGAATACACGGCTGAATTTAACGGAATAGGTACTGGAGCTATACCAGGGCTTGGAACACAAATGAACTCTTATGGAGGACATATAATTATTGGCCTTAATGGTAATGGCGCTGGAGCTAATTATTACGTAGGGCAAATAGATTTCCCTCACTATTACGGAAATTCCACCACTAACACAAAAATTCAACTAGTAGCAGGTTCCAAATTATCTGAGAACGAAACAAACGCAAAGAGGGACGCTAGAATAAAAATAGTAATTGGTCCAAATGACACCTTTGACGTATTTAATTTTATTGACGGAGTGTATGAGCTTTGGTATAGCGCATTACCATTATCTCTATACTATTTCTCAACGTACCAAATAGATAACCCACCAACAGCTACGTTAGTTAACCTAGCAGTACCCTACGACTTAGATATACAAATTAGATTTTCTGATGGTCCAGGTTACAGTCAAGGAGATTATTGGACAATAAATGTACACTCTCAGTCGGGACTAAGTGTCTTTGATGTTCCTACAAAGAATTCTGGTAACCTTCAGAGTACGTATTTTAGTAGTAGTGAAGGAACATACGCTGGAGTAGCTCCGGTTACAGCTGGGTATCAAATAGTTTCCGATAGTGGACAGGCTTTTCAAAATAACGATAACAATTTAAACCCTAATTTCCCAAAAAGAGATAAGCAAATAAACTTAGGAGCTACTATAACTATAGAACTAACAGAAGATTTATTTATCGGATCAGGTATAGCGCAAACCGAAGCAAGTGAAAGTACTTTTTTTGCAAGCAGAAATTACGACAATATTGAGGAGTGGTTTTACGAAGAGAACATATGGCAAACTTTAAATCACACTATAGCGCAAACTGGATTTCAGAATAGAGGAAAAAGAGTTTTTTTTAGAAGGGTTCTAGTAAATCGAGGCTTTAGTTCCTCACCTACCTCCTTTTCTAAAGCTGGCGCGGGGGTTAACGGAACAACCTATGAACAAATTCAATTTGCACAAAGCCTAGGAGGAGTTCCTAATACAAATGGTTATCCAGGTTATCCCGACTGGCCTAAAGTGTTAACTTATACAGAGCCGATTGTGATGTATATAAGAGCGAGTGAGCCAGAAGATCAAGTTGCTTTCAACTCCGGTAACTCTGCTGGAAACACTCAGTTAAAAATGACCGCTATAAACGCTACTTTTAAAATAACTCAAAACCTAGAGGGGCCTCCTGTATTTGAAACTAAGCCAATTGAAAATACATCTGATATTTTTTACGAAACTTCATTCACGTTCAATATCGATAAAATAAATAATCTTCATGAAGCTAATATTCAAAATCAAACTTTAAATGCATCTCCAGCTGTTGTTAGTTTGAACTTAAATTCTCTCCCTACTCCCACGCTAGAACAACAACAAAATTCGGAGTTTAATTGTTTTTCATTTGGAAACGGAGTAGAAGGCACAAGAGTAAAAGGAGGTGACACTCTACCTTGGTTAAAGTATTCACCTAGAGCTAGTACTAGCATAGAAAAATACGAACAAGAGCACTTGTCTGCCAGCTTAACTTATAGTGGCGTATTTGTAGAAAACACCAACGTAAACAACTTAAATGAATTTAACCTTTCACTAGCTAACTATAAAGATGTTAATAAAGAGTATGGTCCGATTCAAAAGTTACACACTAGGGATAATGATATTATCACTCTTCAAGAAGACAAGATATCTAAAATATTATTTGGCAAAAATTTACTCTCTGATTCAGTTGGCGGGGGAGTTATTGCTTCAGTACCCCAAGTTCTAGGAACTCAAGTACCTTATGTCGGGGAATATGGAATAAGTCATAACCCAGAAAGTTTTTCTGCTTGGGGCTCTCAATTGTATTTTGCAGATGCGAAAAGAGGTGCAGTTATTCGTTTAGGTCAAGACGGGTTGTTTGAAATCTCGAATAATGGGATGAGCGACTATTTTAAAGATTTATTTAGAGATAACTTTACAAAGCAAAAACTAGGTGTTTATGATCCATTTAAAGAGCAATACGTTATATCCAACACTAATCAAAGTGCGATACCGTGTGAAGCTTCAGTAAAAACTAATTTTATACCAGATAGTCCATTTATATTCTTTACTTACAACCCAAACACAGCTACAATAAATATTGAATCCACTAGGTCTTGGACTGTTAATCTTGTAGACACAGGAGATGGAACAAGCTGGGTAACTATTAATGGTCAAACCCCTACATATAATGGGAGCTTAAATGAAGCAGTAAGATTAGATATTGCTAATAATGGCCTTGGTACTCCCCCTAGAGAGTGTCAAATAAATATTACTGCTTGTAATGGAATTATATTTCAAAAAACAATCAAACAACAAGGCTCCGAGCTAGATGTGGATGTTTGGGGTGTTTTAGGTGCAGATAATGCTACTACTGAAATAACCGCAGGATTTGATTATGACTACACCTCTAATACAGGAGCGCCACTAGACTTCACTAGTCAGAAAGTAGTAGGAGATAGTGAGTTGTTTGTTAATAGAATATACAAAGGAGTAGAAGGAGAACCTGGATTACCAGTAGAAGGAGACAATGTAGATTTAAAAGCTTCACAGCTTGGAGTTCTCAATGAGTCTGTTTTCTCTCCTGACCTAGGTGGTAAAATGTACTTCTTAAAAACCAACACCGTATATAATCAAAGTCAATTAAATCAAGCTTTAGCAGATCCAGGTTTAACAGCTCTTTCTCCCGCATTAGTAGGTACAGACTGGACTGGTAGTTTTATTTTCAATAGAATAGGTTTTAGATACGCTTATTTTATTATTGATTTTAGAAACATTATAACAGCATCAGCAACTTCAGTGTTTGATTTTCCAGCAGCGGCTAATAATGTAGCGGGTACATTTAAAGGTAAAATAGACTTTACAGACAATGAAGGTAGAATAAGTTTACCTTACACCCCTAGCGCAGTAGCGGGTAACATCTATACAATTAAAAACGGAAACACTGTAATAGCTACCACTGGAACTACTCCAGTTACTGTTGCTGGCACTCTGGACTTTGTTAAAACTAGCAACACTAATGTATTTGATGTGGAAATAGAGCATTTTGGAGACAATCAAAACTTCCGATTAGAAGCACCTCTTCCATCATTAACTCTATTTGACTATGAATCTACGGCTGAGTTTTTAGATCCGGCAGACCCCTTATATATATGTAGAGCTACAGCTCCGTTACCTAATAACCAAAGATGGCATAATGGTTCAGGGGTGCTACCGGTTGAAGGAGACATAGTTTACGAAAATCCATTTGGAACTACCAGAACTAGTGGTGGAACTTACCATAGATACGGTACAGCAGCAGCTCCAAATAGTATTTATTTATTCGTTCAAGCGGACGGTACGATTACTGAAACCTCTACCTGTGCTGCATGTGCAGAAGTTGCTGTTCCTGTAATTAGTACACCAGCTACCGTTTACTTACAAGAATCAACTTTCACAGAGCTTAACATAATTGCAAGTAACAACCCTACATTTTATGAACTCGCAGGAACATGCTCAAGTATAGCAGTAACATCAGGTACTGAAGGAGCTACTATTACATGGGTAGATTGTGGATCTTTAAATCAAAACAAAACTTTAAGACCAAATGAAACTGTTTTTATTACAACAGCTATAGGGTACACCACTACATCTGGAACTACTACAAGTCTTACTAATGGAATTCAAGCTTCAACTTACTTACCGGAAGGAATGGAATTCGATTTAACAAAAGGGATTATTTCTGGCACTCCATCACAGACAGGAACATTCCCTATTGATTTTGTAGCTAGAAATTGTTTTGGAGCATCAGCAAACTTTACTTTAACTTTTGTAGTTTCTAGTGAAGGAAGAAGAACTTTCTTAATGGATGGAACTCAATTTGATTACAACCCTGGTTTAGCTTGTGGGCTTACAGCTACATCAACATTGTTTTATCACAGCGGAGAACAAGATGATCCTAAATTAAATGATATTGTATCTGTTCCTGTGTTAGGAAATGGAGGTTCTTCTGATTTAGGCCCATTTAGAGGTGGGTACGTGTGGTACTTCGCTGAAAGCATTGGAGCCAATGGAAGTGCGTTACTTATAGACGACACAGGCACAATACGTGACATAGTAACATGCACTTAAATGATAAGTGTGAACAACAAAATATTTACATATGAGTAATTTAAAAACAATAA
>UEXN01000809.1_pt1 | contig 27987 bp, 45 predicted proteins | sample 1796711 | NCBI WGS metagenome assembly UEXN01 (sample SAMEA4772470, study PRJEB27181) | metagenome | reverse complement strand
CTATTTACGATAACTTTACTAAGATTGATTTTGCGAACGGTGATGTCTATGACTTTCTTGAATATATCGCAGAAGGAATGGTAAAGGCGCAGGGTTACGAAGGTTGGTACTAAACAACAGAGATATGATTGCTTACCGTATCTATGACATAAAAAAAGACGAAGTGTATGATGCTATTTATGAAGGCTATCTAACAACACCTTTGTTTGATGTGTCTAGAGGTGAAGCAAACAATTTGATGGATGGGTTAGAAATCACGCATAAGAGAAAAGGAAACTATACAGATGTCGCATTCTACGGTTCGGGATATGCTACAGTGCAAAGTAAGTTAGTAGAAGAAGAATTTTTATTGACTATTGAGGCATTTGTAGACATGGGATACGAGGTAGAAAATATTGGATACTAAACAACAGAGATATGGCATACTATACGGGTGAAGAACTAGAGCAAGATTTGAAACAAACGGTCAAAGAATTAAACCGTCAGTTTACAGATGATTTTACTTATAACTTTTATCTTGACCCAAGGTCAGGACTAGCTGAAATTTATATCGAAAACGAACTTATTTTAATTGATGATCCCGAAGATGTCAAGGACGTTATTTATGATAACGTAGGTTCAATTATGGATATTTTTGTTACAGAGTTAGGTATGGGCGAGTACAGTTTTCAGGTTATTGTAGAATACAACGAACTATAAAAAAATGGAGCGTAAACTTGTTGAACTACTTATTGAAGAAGATTCTACTGCATGGGGAGTAGAAGCAATTAGCCTTGTAAAGTTTCCTGCAATCGAGGAGAACTTTGTTTTTTTCAGTAAGGATGGCAACACACGCGCAATGAGTTTAGCTGCTGTAGACGAAGACCAACGTACAGTAGTGGGTGCAGCTTTAATTCCTGACAAGCATATACCTCGAATTGACGAGAACACGGATGAAGAATACGATGTGTACTTCAGTAAGGAAACAGTCAAGTTGGCTAGTGAGTTGTTCTTAAAGCAAAATCGTACAAACGATCACACAAAGGAACATCTTGAAAAAGTAGATGATGTAAGCGTAGTAGAGAGTTGGATTGTAGAAGACCCTGAACTAGACAAGAGCAAGGTTTACGGTTTCGCAGTACCTGAAGGAACATGGATGGTAAAGCTACAGGTAGCCAACGATGAAGTGTGGACTGAGATTAAGGACGGAAAACTTCGAGGGTTAAGTATTGAAGGTTACTTTTCAGATAAAGTAGAAGAAATGAGTCAGTCACTATCTATGAAGAAAGTATTTAAAAAGTTGTGGTTTGCTGTAAAGCGCAAATTCTATCAGGAAGTAACCCTGTCACAAGGGTTTACCATTGCTACTGAAGACGAGAATATGACAGCAGGTAGCACAGTATTTAAGATTGATGACGAGGGATTGCCTACCGAATTAGCAAACGGTAAATACACAACTGAAGGGGGCGTAGAGTTAGAGGTGTACGAAGGTGTATTAACTGAATACAACGGTGAGGTAAAGGCTGTAGAAGACGAGGTAGAAGAAGAGAATGTAGAAATGGATAAAGTAGAATTGAACCAAAGAAAAGTGAAGTTCTATACAGCGTATCTAAAGCGTAAATACTATAACACTTACGGATGAATCCATTAATAAACAGGGTTTGGTCTACATGGACAAACAGCAGTCAGCAGGAGTTGCTAGAAATGCTGCGTGAGTTTCGACTAGATTATATTTTTGATGACAGCTTTTTGCATGGTTTAGACATTATAGAAGAAGCTATCCTAGAAGAAAACTATGAACGCGCAATGATCATATTCCAAGAGATGAAACCCTCAGGTGTTTTTATGCCAAGGGATTTTGATTTGTTCATGGAGATATTAGACGAAGCCAACTATGGGTATTAACAACCAACATATATTTAAAAAAATGCGTAAGAAAAAATTCGCAGAAGACGAGGTAGTAGTTGAAGAAGAAACTACCGTGACTGAAGAAACCGTGGAAGAAAGCCCCGACTCCCACGATCAATTTGTATCAATTTTAGTTGACATGGGGCTGTCAGCAGAACAAGCTGAAGCTGTGCATACGATGGCTATGGATTTAATCGATGCAGGCGAAGGCGAAGAAACCACTGAAGAAGTGAAAGAAGAAGTAAAAGTCGAGGCTTCACGCCAACGACGAAACCGACGAAGCCGACGAGCAGAATTTTCTCGTGGGCGTTCAGCACGACCAGATCGTCGTGAACTGTCCGCTGAGGACAAGATGGAACAACGATTGAACCGCTTGGAGCGTTCGAACCGTGCTTTGCGTAGTCAGCTACGCGAGTTTGGAGCAGCACCTGCTGCCCGTGGAGTACGAACTGCCCCTACCGAGTTGAGCCAATCGACAGTTAAACGTAACATTCCCAAAGGAACATCTGCTGCTTTGGATATGATTAATAATTATCAAGCATGAGTCGACAATTAACACGACAACGACGAGCCTTTGCTGCTCCTAATGTAAGCCCTACTACTACGTATGCAGGTGTACACGCAGCACCGTTTGTAGCACCTGCCCTTAAATTGGCAGATACTTTGCAAAAAGGATTTGTTCGTCAAATTGACGGCATCCAAAGCAAGGCTGTAATTTCTAGCTTGTCATCTACGGGCGTAATTCAACCTGCAAACTGTGATTGGAACAGCAATGATTCCTTGACACTTGGTGAGCGAGTATTGGAACTTAATGATATGGCAGTAATGGAGGCTTTGTGCCGTGGTACATTGCTCCCAACATGGGCAGGTATGACGGGCGCACGGGAAACTATGACAGCAGGATCACCTGAATTTGTAAACTTTAGCCTTGCTACAGTTGCAGGATATGCAGCACAAGGCGTAGAGAATACAATTTGGACAGGTATTACTGATGGCGCAGCAGTACCTGCTTCCATTGCAAAAGGATTCTTAGGCAACGATGCGACTTTTGATAACGCAAGCTATTCATCATCTATTCTTGGCACAGGGGGTATCGTAAATGAAGCCACTGTAGGTGCTACAGGATTTGATGGTGCAGATAGTACAATTGTAGGAGCGACAGGTGCGTTCAATGTAGTTTATGAAAATGCTTTGGCTAATTGCCCTGCCGTATTGAACAAGACTGATGTTGCATACTACTGCTCACCAAAAACGGCAGGCGCGTATATGCTCGGTCTTGCCATTTCAGGAGCGCATCAAGGTGTGAATATGCAATCTACAGACCAAGCGTTTGACACATTGCAATACCTCGGTATTCCAATTCACGTATGCCCCGGTATGCCTGATGATGCTTTGGTTTTGACGTATGAGTCTAACTTGGTAGTTGGTTCAAACTTGAACACAGACTACACTACGGCTCAGTATATTGATGCTTGGCAGTATGATGGTTCAGACAACATTAAAATTGCTATGCGATTTGGACTTGGTATGCAAGTAGGCATTCCTAGTGATGTAGTCGTTGGAGCATTCGCAGCAATCTTTAATTAATTAGTGCAAGATGTCTTGCGAAATTTCAAGCGGACGAGTAGTCGATTGTAAAGATCAAATTGGCGGTATCAGTAAAGTTTTTATTGCAGAACAATTTACTAGCTTGCCTAATCAAACTGAATGGGCTGAAAGTGGTGATGTAGTTACTGCTGTTGCAACATCAGGTGTAGGCACTGATTTGACTTTTTTTCAATTTGACGTTCGCCCCGAAACTAGTTCTATGACGGTCACTTATGCAAGTGATCCTGCCAATGGGACTACGTTTTTCGAGCAAGCATTATCTTTAACATTCCAAAAGTTGGATTCTACAGATATTGCTGATATACGTTTGCTGTGCCAAGGGCGTCCTAACATTTGGGTTGAAGACAACAACTCTAATGTATGGTTGCTAGGTGCAGAATTTGGATGTAACGTGACGGGGGGTAACCTTGTTACAGGTACATCCTTTGCAGATTTAACTGGCTATACTATCGACTTTTCAGGTCGTGAACCTAACCCTGTATTTCTTGCCGCAGCACCTGCTGCTGGTGGTGATGTATTATCAGGCGTAACGGGTGCAGTTATAGGATCGTAATAAATTTGTTTGTGGGTTAGATAGAAGGGGGGGAAGGTTCTGCTTTGCCTTCCCCCTTTTTTAATGAAAAAGAAAGAAGATGATACAGCTTACTAATAGTACGGGTTACCAATCATTCTATCTAAAACTAGATGGCTATGATACGACTGCTATAACTCCCGTTCGAGTTACGATGGTAAATCAATTAACTAGTAAGTCAACAAATTTTGGATCAGTTACACCTACGGCAGCTAACGGTAGGTATACTACAATACAAATCCAAGTAGCATCTACTCCTAAACTTGTAGAAGGTTTGTATTTATTAAAAGTAAAAAACAGCGGAAACAATGTAACTTACGCTACACGACTTGCATTTGTTTCTAGCACACCTGCGTTTAAAGAATCCACATATACACCTTATGGAGAAGAAGACGGAAACGCTTATAACGTATATGCCCCATGAATAAGCAGAACTTTTCGGTTATAGAGTATCAATCACCTTTGCTTCCTATTTTTAAGGAAAGCCAAAACAAGTTGTGGATTGATATGGGCGCGGACAACCTATACCCACACTACCTAGAAGAACTGTATGCTAGTTCTAGTATGCACGGTGCAATCATTAAAGGCGTAAGCGAAATGATTTATGGGGAAGGCTTGAATGCCATTTCCAAAGATCAACACGTCGAACAATGGTTAAAGGTTAATTCTATTTTTGGTGATGGAACGTGTTTAAAGAAAGCAGCCTTTGACCTAAAGCTGTACGGTCAATGCTACTTAAATATAATTTGGTCACAAGACAGGACTACAGTAAGTCGAGTGCATCATTTGCCTGCTGCAACTATGCGATGCGGTATAGCAGATGATGAAGATAAAGTGCCTCTATTCTACCACAAAAAAGATTGGGCAAAGCAACAAGAAGAGCCGTTAGTCATTCCTGCGTATGACACAAACGATCGAGCAGCAGCATCACAGTGTTTGCATATTAAAATGTATTCGCCACTTTCGTTTTATTACGGGGCGAGCGATTATGAGTCAGGAACGGCATACGCACAGATAGAGGCAGACTTGGCAGCTTACCATCTTTCTTCGATAAACCAAGGATTTTTTCCCTCAACTATCATGAACTTCAATTCGGGCGTACCGACAGAAGAAGAACGTGCTGAACTAGAAAGGTTGGTTTACAATAAGTTTGGAGGGGCAACAAACGCAGGGAAAATCTTGATGACGTTTAATGACTCACAAGACACAGCACCCACAATTGAAAGTTTTAATTTATCTGATGCACATCAGGTATTTGATTACCTGAGTACAGAGTGCAGTAAAAAAGTATTGTCAGCGCATAGAGTTACAAGCCCGTTGTTGTTTGGCTTGCGCGATACAGGAGGTGGTTTTGGAAACAATGCCGACGAGATGAAAGAATCGTATGACTTGTTTTACAATACAGTTGTACTTCCTTTTCAACGTCTATTGCTTGATGGTTTAAGACCTGTTTTTGCAGCAAGTAACATTACGCTTGAATTGTACTTTACACCTATGAAGCCTGCATCATTTGTAGAGGTAGACAATTTGTTTGACCCTGTACGAGCAGGTGACACTTCAGATAAAGACGCTAGTTACAACGGAGCGCAAATTTCAAGTGCTGTTGACGTGTTAGTTAAAGTGCAAGAAGGCTTAATTACTACCGATCAAGCTAAGGTGTTCTTGGTGCAGATGTTGCAATTTACACCTGAAGTAGCAGATGCTTTGTTTGTGGAAGGCGTAGACGCAATTACGAAAGTACAAGAAGAAGAGGTTCAGGAAGAAGCAATTGCAGAAACGCAGTTAAAAAAAAAAGATAGCGAATTACAAAAGCGTATGCGAGCAATAGACGCTAGGCTTGGAGATGATTTCTATTACGTAAAATCTGAGTTAGTCGAAGATGATTATCTTGATGAAATGCTACACGCTAAGAAGCATTTGTTTTATGCTGAATACTCAAATGTAGAAGATGTTTCTGATTACGGAGATGTAATTGGAAAAGATGACTACTTGTTTGCCGTAAGGTATCGATACGCAGAAACAGCCACAACGCCTGCACAGAGTAACGAAAGCAGGGACTATTGTGTAGAGATGATGGAACTTTCAGATGATGGGGTTATCTATCGCTACGAAGACATACAAGATATGTATTATGAAAACCCTGAATTTAATCATCCCGGCACTTCAGGTTTTGACAAGTTTACTCTAAAAGGCGGTATCTACTGTAGGCACGGATGGCAAAGAGAAATCTTTATTTACGCTCCTGACGGAGAGCCAAAAGAAATGGAGATGATAGAAATAGAGGGCAATTGGGATGATGTAATGCGTAGGGTTGGCAATAACCCTGACGTAGTACAAAAGGGAGAAGAATACACAGCACCTATTGATATGCCTAATAGGGGCGCATATAACTAAACAACATGGCTACGACACTATATATTAGTTCAAGCAAGCTAAAGCGTGATACGGCTTTAGGAAGCACAGTTGATGACAACCTGTTACAGCCTTACATTAAGATTGCTCAGGACAGATGGATTCTACCTGCTTTAGGCACAGAACTAGAAACCAAAATTAGCGCATTGATTGATGCAGGAACAGTGGCAGACGCAGGTAATGAAGCCTACGCAACCTTGTTAAATGATTACATACAGCCGTGTTTAGTGCAACTTGCATTTACAGAAGTTGCCTATGTAGTTCGTATGAAGTTTGCAAACAATAGCGTAGTAGTCAACGGATCAGAACAAGGTTCTGCTGCAAGTCTGACGGATATTAAAGTTGTAGTAGAGCAGTCGAATGAAATCGGTATGTTTTACCGTCAGCGTATGATTACGTACCTTCAGTTTAACAGCGGTTCATTTCCTGAATACACAACTAACACAGGTGCTGATCTTTCACCTTCTCAACGTAATTACTTTGGAGGACTCAATGTATACCCACGGATTCCCACTGACAATCAAATCAAGTCAATTGCAACAGCTTTGGGCATTAGATATTACAACTCGTAATCATTGGAAACTACAGAAATACTTAGATAATGTCAACGAAAGTAACAGATTTAACGCCATTAGTAACGACTGATGATGCAGACGTACTGCACATTGTAGATGTAGGAGATGAAACAGGAGGCACAGCAGGGACAAGTAAAAAGATTACAGTAAGCAACCTGTTGGCTAGTGCAGGATCAGTTGATTCTGTCAATGGGCAAACGGGTGTTGTGGTTCTTGAAATGAATGATATAGATGATGTAAATGCAAGCACACCTGCTGACAACATCGTTTTATCATACGACACAGCAACAAGCAAGTATATTGCCGACACAAGACTAACTACACTTTACACCGAGTTTCGTAACGGGACTGCTGTTAACGTTTATGCTGACGGAGTTACAGCAACGCAAGGTCGATTAGAGTTAACATCTACAACTGCCAACGTTAAGTCAGGGGTGACGGGCATGACTGTTACTGAAACAAGCCCAGGCGATGTACAGTTCGCTGTAGCAACAGGCTCATCGGGTGGCACGGCTTTTACTGCTCTTCATTTAGATGGGACAACAACCGCAAGCGAAGCGAACCTCATTGTAAAGCTAGGATGTTTTTTAGCTATAGAAGGGAGTGGTGGCGCACAGGCTAAATTCAGAAGCACTAACTCAGGCAACACGCTTTACAACGTTCCTGCTTCGTCAGGCACTCTAGCTTTAACGTCAGATATTCCATCAGCAGGAATTGCCGCTGTCGTAGATGACACAACACCACAGCTTGGAGGCAATTTAGATGTTCAAGCCCGTGAGATAGACACGTCAACGACGAACGGAAACATAGTAGTTGCTCCTAATGGAACGGGTGTTTTAGAAGTTAAGGGTGACACGAACGATGGAGCTATTCAACTTAACTGCAATCAAAACTCACACGGAGTAAAAATTCAATCTCCTCCGCATAGCGCAGCAGCTAGTTACACGCTTGTTCTTCCTGATGACACAGGTACGAATGGACAGGTTCTGACTACTGATGGCTCAGGCAACTTGTCTTTTACTACCGTAAGCGGAGGAGGAGGAGGAACAATTACAGCCGTTACAGGCACAGCACCAATTGTAAGTTCAGGCGGTAACACACCTGCTATTAGCATTACAGCAGCGACAACAAGCGCGGCAGGTTCAATGAGTAGTGCTGATAAAACTAAGTTAGACAATGCTACTGCATCATACGAGGAGGACGAGTTAAAGACAGGCATGAACGCTACGATGAACACGAGCGTAAGTGTTGCGTCAAACAAGATTGTAGATATTATGGGTGATGCTTTAGCTGACACAAGCAACGCCAACAGTAAGAAATTTTTAGGCTTTCACACAGGCAGTAGTGTTTGTGTTTTGCAAGGCATGGTAGATGCAGTAGCTAGCATAAGCGGAGCATCAGCAGGTAGTCCTTTGTGGATCGGAGCAAGTGGTGCGTTCAGCGCAACAGCACCGACAACTACCAACTATTACTCACGAGTAGTTGGTCATTACATAGGTACAGGTCAAGGAGGAGAAGAGTTAGTTTACTTTAATCCTTCCCAAGATTGGGTTCAAATTAGTTAATCATGGCAGAAATTTCAGGAGTATCAACAGCAGACATAGATAACGTAGACGGATTCTTTACTACGCAGGGAGGAAGCGGTATATCGCCAAACAGTATGCCTGCATCAGGAGTTAATGGTACGCTATTAATTGGTAACGGTTCAATACCGGCAAATCCTGCTGTGACAGCAGATTTCAACATTGGTACTACGGCTTCAGTAAGTTTTGTAAAAGTTCAAAGCGGGTATATTAACTCAGCTAACACAACTGCATTTTTAGGACTTACAGCGAACGGTGAATTATGGTATAATTTGCAGCCGAGTGTAATTTGGAAGGCATGGGCAACTGCCGATGGCACATGGCGTAGATATGGAACTGCTACGGATTACGATGATATAGCCGTAGACCCTGACTGTAACTGTTTTGCAGCAATACGCAGTGGTGATTTATGGTTTGTAGGCTATGGTTCGAGTGGTCAAAGAGGAGATGGTTCAACATCATCTTCTAGTAGTTGGATCATAGTTAACAATTCTTTGACTTGGACATCTGTTTCTTTAGGTTCGCAGAAAATGGGCGCAGTTGATTCTAATGGCCACGTTTATTTTACGGGCAGGAACTATGATTACATGACCGGACAGGGTACTACTTCAGGAACTTTAACCACATTAACACGGGAACAAAATAACCTGACAGGAGTAACTTATGTATTTGCAGGACCTTACAGAACTAGCTTAATTATAGCAAGTGGGAATATGTATGTTACAGGCAGGAACTATAATTATAAGGGAGGTGGTTTAGTTGGAACTAATGGTACTATTAACGGACCAACATTAAGCGATAGTAGCGGAGATTTTGTATCTGTCCAATGCAATTATTGGTGTTCAATGGCAATTACTACAACAGGAACTTTGAGATTTGCAGGTGCTAATAGTTACAAAGCGCGTCCTGATAATGGAGCTAGTCAACAAACAGCAGCTACGGCTTTTGATGTAATTGATGGTGGGGCTACAGGCTATACCTATTTTTACCTTGGCGGTAAATCGTCAGATGGACAATTCCCTGCTTTTGCTATTAAGGGTGGGCAACTTAAAATGGGAGGAGGTACTTATAGTTACGATGTAAAAGTAGCGTTAGGTTATCCAAGCAATAATAGTTGGGTAGACGTTGGGTATACAGGAGCAATAGCTGCTGCTAGTAGCAGATATATAAATGCACTATCATGGTAGAAGGAACTTACAAAGTCATAGTTGACGAGAACACAAATTTTGCAGAAGGATGGACTGATTCAGGTACGCCTAATATGCTGTACAATTATGACCAAATGTCTTTAGATGAATGCGAAGAGATTGATGGCGTTTATTATGCTACCTATGAAACTTGGATAGTGGAAACTGAAAGGGTTATTGAAATGGCTACTGCCAACGGCATTGAATTTTTTACCATACAAGCAGGTGAATACGGAAAATTATGAATTACGAACTGATTAGCGTAGCGGTGGGTGCAGTTGGTGGGATAATCGGAACTTACGTGAAGATGGAGAACGAACTTACAAAAGTGAAGAGCCGTCTTCTCAGCTTGGAAAAGCAAGAAACGAGGGTGCAACAATCCTTGGACGTTTTGCTTGAAGGCGTGAACGAGATTAAAATCTTACTAGCTAAAAAAGGAATAGAATAAAAACTGCCATGAATAGTCTAATTACCAAGGACAAGGACATTCACGTTCTGCCACTTGATTTTAAAACGAACACCGATAAAAAGACTATTTACTTGCTTTCAGATGTACATTTTGATTCGGTCAAATGCGACAGAAAAATGTTCTTTAAACATTTGGATATGGCAAAAGAAGAAGGTGCTTCTGTTTTTATTTTGGGAGATTTATACGACTTGATGCAGATGCGCTTTGATCCTCGTGGGGATTACGGCTCGTTAAGACCTGAACTTAAAGCGTCTGCATACATTGATGAGGTAATTAAAGATTGTTCGGAAAAACTGATGCCTTACAAGGATGTAATTAAACTCATCTCATTAGGCAACCACGAAACAAACATAATAAAACGGCATGGTGTCGATTGCATACAGCGAACTGTAGGCATCTTAAATAACGAAGGCGCAGAAATTGTTGCAGGATATTATGCAGGATGGATAATTTTAAAATGCGCTATGCCAAATGGAAATCGAGGCAGCATACCATTGCATTATCATCACGGTTACGGAGGCAATGCAAAACGATCTAAGGGCGTTCTTAATGTGGACATAGACATGAAGGACTACCCACAAGCACGCATTATAGCACGTGGACACACGCATCAAAAATGGTATGTCCCTGTTATGCGTGATGTGTTAACTTCAAACTTCAACCACGCACAAGAAACAGTTCACGTAGTGCAAACGGGATCATATAAAAAGAAAGACCGTTCGATTGGGTGGGAAGTTGAGAAAGGTTTTTCTGTTCCTAGATTAGGTGGGTGGAAGTTTGACGTTGAGTTTGTCAAGAGAAAATACGTAGTAAGTGCAGTAGAGTTGAATTGATGAGAGAACTAAAACGAATCATTTTGCATTGCACTGCTACACAATTAGAACAACAAGTCAATGTATCAAAAATTGATAGTTGGCATCGTAACAGGGGATGGTCGGAAATTGGCTATCACTATGTCTTGTATCTTGATGGGACAATAGCAACTGGTAGGGACATTAGAAAGCAAGGCGCACACGCTAAAGGGCATAACCATGATAGCGTAGGTGTAGCATACGTAGGAGGACTTGACAACAACCTAGTACCACAAGACACAATGACCATGCAACAGGAAATGGCTTTTTTACATTTGGTCAATTCACTACGTGTTGTTTTTGGTGAGCTGTCAGTGCATGGACACAACGAGTATTCAAGTAAAGCCTGCCCTAGTTTTGATGTGCAGGTTAAGTATAATTTTTTAAATAAATAAACATGGAATTTTTAACGATGTACTGGAGTGAGATTTTAAATGTTTTTCTTGTCGCAGCAGGAACGCTGACTGCTTTGACTGAAACAAAAAAAGACGATCGGATTGTAAACGTACTATCAAGAATCTTACAAGCCGTTGTGCTTGGAAAAAACAGAAAGAGCAAGTAAATTAGTTTTGCTTACTGGCAAACCTTAGTGTAACAGATTACACGCAGAAGCCCTACCTAACGAGGTGGGGTTTTTTGTGCCGTATAATTTGCAGTATTGATTACTTTACACTATATTTGATTCATGACACACAACAAAATAGACATTTACAGGGAGCAGAGATGGGTTGATAGAAGCAAAGAGTTGTATGAGTTGTACAACGGTTTGAAGGAATCGAAAGATGATCCTCAAATGCAAGCGGAAGTAAAGGCGTTGCTTGGTAAAGCAGAGGCAAAATTAGCAGACTACGCAAGGCTGCGTGAAGTACACGCAAAAACAGTGGCAGACAATTTTATGCTAGGAGTACACAGGTTAGTAGAAAGCATAAAGTAATGGATACAAAATACATAGAGGTAAGCGAAACGCATCACTTAGAGGTAGCTTATAGATACTACCCACAAACAGCGTCAAATGATTATGACGTACCGTCTGACCCTGAAGAGTACGAGATAGTAAGGATTGAATTGGTGAGCGAGTCAGGCGTTCGCATGGATATAACTAACGTAACAGAAGATTTACTAGGTGTATTGCCTTGGGATAAAATCAACGAAGAAATTTCTAATCAACATAATTAATATGAGCAAAATAATTCAAATGCAGTCATGGGGTAAGCCTTGGAAAAATGATCAAGGAGTAGATTGTTTTAACTATGAGGTGCTGTTAGATGATCAACGCAGCGGAGTTGTTACTGCACAGAGCGAGAAGCGATGGCAAGTAGGTGATGAATGCGAGGTTACAAAAGAGTGGACAGACAAAGGAGGCAACAAACGTATGTCGCTAAGTAAGCCAAAGTCAGAATGGCAAAGCAAAGGAGGTGGGGGTAAACTTAGTGCTGAAGATCAATTGCGCATTGGTAGGCAGTGGGCTATTAATACTTCCATTAATTACTTGCAATTGGTAACAACATCATCAGGGCAATTAACACCTGATGAAATAGCTAGGGCAGCACGTATGTTTATTGATATGCGCGATGGCTTAGATGACTTTAAGTACGATCAAGCAAACGATGATGACCTGCCTTTCTAATGGGAAAATTGAAACAAACACTTGAGGACGGCTATACAATAGAATACAAGTACATTCATGAACCATTGCCTGAAGACCTAAAATGGGCGATTGGTCATGCGTCAACTTTTTCAAATAGCCCTGAAGAAACGAAGCAGAACGCTTTGTTGTTATTGCAAACTTTAGACGAATTAAGAAATGACTTTAGAAACTTTCATTAAGATTAAGTTTGGCACACAGAACAAACTAGGTGAAGCCTTAGAAGTTGGGCAAAACACCGTAAACCGATGGTACAATCAAGACCCGAAAAAATTCTTTTTGCACGTACAGCAGCTATCTAAATGGGGTGATATACCTGTAGAAGAAGTAGTGGATATGATTGAAGAGAGATGTACAGATGTTCGACACTTACAAGCTGAGCGTAAATGAGTTGCGCTTACTACGGGTGCAGCTTTATTACTTGCACGATCAGATACATGGGTATAAAAAAAGTATACTAGTTGAGGAGTTGAATAAAATAAATAAGCACCTGAAGGAGTTAACAGGTAAAAACCAATATCTATACCTATGAGCAACAGAGAATTTAAAGGCGTTTGGATACCAAGGGCTTTGTATTTGAACGAAGAATTAAATTGGACAGAGAAGTTAATAATTTTAGAAATTGACTCTTTCTCTAGAAACGGTATGCCATGTTTTATAAGCAATGAACATTTGTGCAAACACCTAAAGGTTTCCGCAAGCACAATTGAAAAGGCTTTAAAAAAAACTGAAGACTTAGGTTACATAATCAGAAGTCATGCAGTTATTGATGGCCATAACCGTAGAATTCTACGAATGCAAGCCGTAATAAACGATGGGTCTATACCATCAAAAACTACGGTTCAGACCCGTAAAAAAGTACGACATAACAATACAAGTATGAATACAAGTAACAATACAATGAATGAAGGGAAGCCTACAAAAATTCCTAATGCTCAAGAATGTTATTTGTACTTTGCAGAATTAGGAGTTGAAAATCATTACGACGAAGCAGACGCATTTAAAGATTGGTACGATCAGACGGGGTGGAAATTAAAGGGTGGAAACAAGATCAAAGACTGGAAAGCAACAGCACGAAATTGGGTACGCAGACAAAAAAAATATCAGGATGGAAAAGACACTAAAGGTTTCAAGCAATCAAACTTTAACGCTGACAACATTAAGTCATTCGTTGCTGAAGGATAGCAGCATTTCTTTGTCACCTGTTCAAGCATGGGAAGAAGGCACTAACATACAGAAAGCAATCAAGGTTGCGCCTGAAATTGTACGGGGTTGGATTGTGTCAGAAGTAGGGCGAATGATAAAAGAGTTGAACTACAAGGTCACCATACAAAGCGACGAAGAACTAATGTTCTGCTGTAGGTCAATCATAGATGAGAACCCTACATTGAAGCTAGAAGAAATACGGGTATGCTTTGATATGATCCGCAAAGGCAAATACGGTAAGATGTTCGAACGATTTAAAACGCCTGAAATACTTACGTGTTTATCTACGTACCAAGGAGAAACTCGTGCTGAGATGTTAGAGCGCAAAGTAGCTGAAGATCAACAACAAAAAATAGAACGTGCAGATGAGTTGTTAGAGCCTTTAGGTTTAGTAGAGTTGTACGACAAGCTGCAAGTAAAAGACCATGTGCCAAAGAAAGAAGGCATAGGTACTAGGTTAAAAAAGAAAAACGGATGGGACAATGAATGAAGAATTACTAAGTGTTTGTTGTGGAACGCCACAAGTAGGTGACTATGAGATTTGCGTATCGTGTGGTGAACATACAGTTTTTGAAGATGGTAGTGACCAAGAGTAAAGCGAAAGCGAAATTAGACAAGGCGTTAAGCGATTATGTTAGGAAGTCTAGCGCAGATGAAAATGGCATAGCAAATTGTTTCACTTGCCTTGATCGCAAAAGTTGGAAACTTATGGATTGCGGACATTTTATTACGCGAGCCAAGATGAGTACACGATGGCTTTACAAACCGTCTGAAGGATTAGTGAATGTCGCTTGCCAGTGTAAACGGTGCAACGGTTTTTTAGGGGGGCAGCAATATGTGTTTGCAAAAAGGTTAGACGCTATTTACGGTAAAGGAACAGCAGATAAAATTTTGTTAATGAGCAATCAAACTACTAAATTCAGCATTGCTGACCTGCAAGAAATGACTGCACACTACAATGACCTGTTTCGAAAACTTCCTCAATAGGGAATACAATACACTGCTCAGATATGCAGTATATCTTGTTGGCGAAACTTGGTCAAAGGATTTGCTGCACGATATGGCAATTACCCTACTAGCAAGATCGGAAGCATTAGAGCCTTTGTGCGAACGAAAAGAAATGCTACCTTACATGAAACGAGCAATGAGAATTGCAAGTTGGCATAAAGAAGGTAACTTTTTTAAACAGTACAGAGAGTACGAAAGACGAAAGAAAAACGTGGACATTGAGCAGGTATTGCTAAATGACCATGAACTTATTGAATTAGAAAAAAAACAATTAGGCACAGCCTACAAAATGCTTGAAGAAATTAACTGGTTCGACAGGGAGATATTCAAGGCATATTATTTACATAGTCACACTTTAACAACATTCAGCGATGCCACAGGAATCAACAGACAAACAATCTACAGAAGCATTAGGAAAGCCCAAGCGCACCTACAAGAAAAAAGCCAAGAAATCAAAAGGGCTAGGGGATGATATTGAGAAGTTCACAGAAGCCACAGGAATTAAAAAGGTGGTTGAAAAAGTGTCTGAGATAACAGGCAAAGATTGTGGATGTGCCAAGAGAAAGGAGTATCTTAATAATCGATTCCCTCGTTATGATAGCATGAGTGAAGCCGATCAGAAGTTATGGGTTGATGTGCTAAAGCCTAAGTTTTACGAAGGAGCGCAAATTAACTTAGGTTTTCAAGACACGTTGATTGATGTGTATCAAAGGACGTTTGGTGTACGCTTGAAGAAAACACGGTGCGGAAGTTGTATGTTAGGTAAGTTGGAGCAACTAGAAAAAGCATACGCTATAAGCTGTGACAAATGAAAATCCTATGCCCTGCAATCCTTGATGGATACCAACGCAGAAAGGATAGAAGCGTAAGTTTACGTTTGCTTACACAAGAGCAGACGAGCCAAGACCTAATGAACATTGACAGTTTATTAGATACATTCGGCATACTGTACTTCAGGGCTGATGATTCGCCTGAAGAGAGCGTACCGTTTGAAGAGTTAGACAGCATAGAGTTAGACTTGTACGACAAGAAGAAGACACAGAGCCAAAGGTTACGTGCTGTACTATACAAGCTGTACAAGCAGGAAGGAGGAGAGGGAGAATTTAAGGACTACTACAAGGTAAAGACAGAGAAAATAATAGAACATTTTAAAAGCAAACTAGAAGATGAGTAAAGCAAGCTATCAAGCCCACGAAGAAATCAAGCCTAAGAAACAATCTATGCAACAGCAGATACATTCTTACTTGGAAGCCAAAGGAGCAACTAACCTACAAATGATTGAGTTTCATTTGGGGCTAAAGAATCAAACAGCATCAGCAAGACTAAGTGAGATGCACGACAAAGGCATAGTTACCTTTGATCCATACGGAGCATACAGACTGACTTATGATGATGCAGAAAGGCTAGAGGTAATTAAACAACGATGTGCTGAGAAGTACGGAAAGTGGGCAAGACAAGGTGAAAAGAACGGATGGATAGGCACAGCCAAATTAAAGGCAGACATAATTAAACTTCGTGGAATAGGAGATAGCGGAAGTTTATTTAACGATTATGCTCAAGGCAAACGCGATGCTTACGATTTGGTCTTGCACTTAATAGATCAACAATAGGTTTACCCTTCTTGGACTTGAACCTCTGTAAATAACAGAAAAAAACAGACATGGCTAAGTACGATAAAGGACAATCAGGAAACCCTAACGGAAGACCGAAAGGTGCTAAGGGCAAAATTTCTAGTGAGGCACGAGAATTGTTTGTGCAGGTTATGGAAGGCGAGATAGATAAGATCAGAGATTCATTGGGTGTATTGCGTGAGAACAGTGATGAGAAATACCTAAAGGCTTTAAGCAGCTTGATGCCATACTTTATGCCTAAGCAAGTAGAAACTGACGTAACCATTCTAGAGGCTTCTAAGCCGCCTTCGTGGTTCGATGAGGTATTGGATAGGACAGACCAAGAAGAAGAGAACCTGACTACGTGAAACAGCCCAAAGCGTACTACGATGTAAAGGGCAGCAAAGCACGTATAGTTTGCCTGCAAGGTGGTAGTCGGAGTGGCAAGACCTATTCGGTTTTACATTGCCTATGTGAGTGGTGCTACACGTACCAAAACTCACAGTTTACAATTACGATTATACGCAGAAGTTTTCCTTCGCTTCGTGCCAGTGTCATGCGTGACTTCTTCAATATCATACAGGAGGCAGGATGGTATCAAGAGAAACACCACAACAAGACCGAGAACACATACAATCTATTTGGCAACCTAGTTCAGTTTATAAGTGCCGATCAGCCTGACAAATTCAGAGGTGCTAAACACCACTTCGTTTTTCTTAATGAGTGTACAGAGTTACAGAAAGAAGTTTTTGTTCAAATTTCTATGCGTACCCTGTACAAGATATTCATAGACTTCAACCCGTCAGAAGAATACCATTGGCTGTACGACACGGTAATACCTAGGGATGACTGCGACTTCTTTAAGTCTACCTACCTCGACAACCCGTTCTTAAATAAGGAGGTAGTAGATGAGATTGAAAGACTCAAGGACACAGACGAGAATTACTGGAGAATCTATGGACTAGGGGAAAGAGGCATAAGTAAGGAAACAATATTTCAAACTCACGTCTACGATGAACTACCTGAGAACGCAAAGCACATAGCCTACGGGTTGGACTTTGGATTTGCTGCTGATCCTGCCGCCTTAGTTCGAGTTAGTCAAAGGGGAGATGAACTGTACATGGAAGAGTTAATCTATAGTGGAGGACTGACTAACCAAGACTTAGGGGAGAAGTTTAAGACATGGGATATAGGGAGGCACGATGAAATTATTGCAGACAGCGCAGAACCAAAAAGCATTACCGAGTTATCGCGCATGAACTTTAACGTAAAGCCTGCACGTAAAGGAGCAGACAGCATACGCAATGGCATTGACATAATGAGAAGGCACAAGTTGTTTATTAAGTCAGACAGCTTGAACTTGCAGAAGGAGTTTAGAAACTACAAATGGAATACCGATAGGGATGGGCGTATACTGCCACACCCGAAGGACGCATGGAATCACGGAATCGACGCTGTGAGATATTGCTGCCTTAACAAACTAGCCCATAGAAACCGTTCATACTACGTAAGATGAAAGTAAGTCTACCTGAAGGTTACCACGAAATAACTATTGAGCAATACCAAAACGTTTGGAAAGCGTATGAAAAATCTACTCACGCTCACGAGTCAGTAAGATTAGCAATTGAATGTTTAGCAGGGTTGGAGCAAGGAGCATTGCAAAACGCTCAATGGCATGAAATAGAAAAGGCAGGCGAATTGCTTGCGTGGTTTATATCTGATCCCGATGCTTCAACTTTAAAGCAGCCATTACAAAACAAGATTAAGCTAAATGGTAGGTGGTATGGTTTTATCCCTAACTGGACAACGCTAACAGTAGGAGAGTTTGCAGACCTTGACACGTACTGCAACCAAGGGATGTTTGAAAACCTGCACATCATTATGTCTATTCTTTACAGACCAATTGCGCTTGAACGCCATGACAGTTACGAGATAGAATCATACGTCCCAAGCAAGGAAAGGAAGGCAGAAATGCTTAACTTGAAGATGGACGTAGCTATTGGAGCATTGGTTTTTTTTTGCAACATCGAAAAGGAATTAGCTATCACTATGGAACGCTCTTTGAACGGAAAGACGCAGATGAAAAAGCCAAGACGATTCACAGCAAGTGGGGATGGTACGCCACTATCTACGAACTAGCAAATGAGAATCCTTTAAGTATTCAGAGTGTAACAGAACTTTATATAGAAGATGTACTGACTTTTCTTTCATACGAAAAAGACGTTCGGGTATCGCAAAACATTAAAATGAATGCAGACAATACAGGACATTAACAACGCCTTACAAGCCATTGTAGATAATCACTTAACGCTAAAAAGTTTTCATACGTCTACCATTGATACGTTGGACATGGAAAAGTTAAACGTGACTGACTACCCGTTATTGTATGGTCAATGTACAGGCGCAACGATGGAAGGTGGGGCTACTGTATTCACGTATGAAATTATAGTAGGTGATCTTGTAATAGAGAAACAGCAGGAAATCATTACACAGATATACACGGAAACTTATCTGTTGCTGCAAGACGTAGCGAGCCAGTTTGTATTTAACGTCAACCAAGGCAGCGATATATCTAATGCTTGGAGTTTTCAATTACCCTTGAACTGCACACCGTTTACAGCTAGGTTCGACAATCTGCTCACAGGGTGGAGTACGCAGTTTGAGATTAAACTACCTACGCCACTAAACCTTTGCATTGCTCCTTATGACTAAGTTAGAAGTAGAAATCAACGTAGGGCAAAATAGGTACTTGCTAAAGATGCCTAAGTTTTTGAAAGCTATCAAAGACTTGGGAGGCTATGTTGTGTCGGAGGCACGAAGCATTTTAGCGGAAAAGGATAAGGTGGTTACGGGTGCTTTGTCTGAATCACTTGGGTTTGAACTATCAGAAACGGCTACGGGTCTAACTATGTCGTTTGGTGCTGATGTCCCTTATTGGGATTTTGTTGAGCAAGGGGTAAAAGGCGCAGCGTCTTCTACAAAAGCACCTGACAGCGAATATCAATTTGGAAGTGGGACAGGACAGAAGGGAGCGTTAAAGCCTGCGATTAGAAAATGGATAACTGATCGAGGCATAAGCAATCAAACATGGAGGGATAAAAAAGGAAGGTTTTTGTCTTACGATGCTATGTCGCAAAGAATAGCGAGAAGCGTTTACTTGACAGGCATTAAGCCTACTGGTTACTATGCCCTAGCGTTTGACCATGCAGAAAAACAAGCACAGCGAAAACTAGGCATAGCATTAACAAAGGACTTGCAGCTATTCTACAACAGCAACTTTGGCAAAGAGTACACAGTCACAATTAATTTAGGGTAATGGCATATAACGTAAGACAAACAAGCACGGGTTTACGCGGTTCGTATGATGAACTAATCTACGTGGTTGAAGATACAGACAACACAGGAGAACCTAAATACAGGTATGCTTGCTCAGTGAATATAGACGGAACTACAGTTGCTGATTCAAAAGCAATTCTTCGTCAGTTGCCTAACAACGCAGATTGTGCGGTATTTAACCCAAGGATCGTAGCAGCGCAATTTGTAAAGCCTGACGAGAACAAATGGTTTTTAGGTCAGTCAGCAGGCAACTTACTAAGCACAAACACATCTGCATTTAAGACCGTAACAATTCAGTTTGGTTATCAGTACGCAGCAAGTGCTTCGTTAGAACCTGTACTTACTTTGCTGTCTGCAACCGATCAAACAGTTCAGTTGGTATCAGGCAATTTTACCCTGCCTACGTCAACGGTAATTGAAACAACAGATAGCGATTCATACATACCCGATGATGCTAACGCTTTGTTTCTTTCTGACACACCTTTAGTCGGAGGAGTTTACAAAAATTACGTGGTGTATGATACAGGCAAAACGACTTGGGCAACACTGGCTTTCATTAACACTACAGATTCTGATGCGAATTACATAAGCATTCGATATTACAATGGAACTACAGTGTTAAGTCAAAACACATTTGCTAACGAAACTGCCAATGGAGGTGCAACACCTAGCACTGTAACAGCAGACACTGAAAGGCTTCTTTATCTTGGTATTGGTACAGCGAATCTAAATGGTCAATCAGGCACGTATTCACCTGCAAATCCAACCAATGCAGGGTGGACACATTATGACATTATTTTATCAGATAACTTAGGTGACCCTTGGGGAAACGCATCTTCAGCTACCTACAGGTTTGAACGTTTAGACTGCAACAAGTTTCAGCAAGCAGGCGAGTTTTACACCTTGCACTGGTGGAACAGCAAAGGTGGATTGGATAGCCTTGTGTTTAATGGCAAGTCAGAGTTAAGGCAAAACATTAAGCGAACAGAGTACAGAGAGATTGGAGGTAACAGCTATGATGCAAACGGACAAGGAGTAACAGCTTACAGCAAGTACAGCTACGAAGGAGGCAAGACACAAGCAAGTAGCGTAACGACTACCACGTTTCGATTAAATACAGCGTTTGGTGACCCTGCTACATTAAGTCCTTTGATGATGTCGCTTATGAATAGCGAGCGAGTATACATGACAGGCAGCGATAACTACGGCACAAACTCTACAGGGGCAGACAAGAACAAAGCTGTACGAGTCGTAGTGGCAGATGGTTCGTTCCAACGCAAAACATCTGTTAATGATGGCTTGACTTCTTATGAGTTACAGGTAGATATTTCACGATTACGACCAACTAGGTAATGGTACAATTAATAGCTACCTCACAAGACGGAAGCGATCAGGTACAGTTAGATACGCCTAAAGTACCGATTCAGTTAAACTTCCATTTCCAAGACTTAGCAAAACCATTTGCCAACAGAACGCCTTACAGCTTTAATTTTAAGCTACCTGCTACCCGTGAGAATCTAAAGTTCTTCTCTTTTTACTATGACTACAACGTCAACTTAGGAACATTCAAAGCAACCAAGCGTACTAACGTTGATGTGTACGACAACGGGGTTTTAGTTATGTCGGGTATTATGCAGCTTCTAAACGCAACAGAAGAAGAGTATACGGTTGTGGTATTTGAAGAGTTGGCAAAGCTGTTTGAAACAATTAAAGATTTGTCATGGGAGCAGCTATTTATTACTGAAGCAGGCACAGTAGATACTGATTTAGATCATTCGCTTTCGTGGACAAACATAATTGACAGTTGGACGTTAACAAATGATGTAACGTCAGGCAGTGTAGGAAACGGAGTAATTGTTTACCCGTTAGCTGACTATGGACTAAACGCCACAAACAACGCGAACAACGAAGGAACGAGTACGGGGTTTACATACAATGGGGCAGGAACAGGCATGGACAATGCCAATAACTACACCCAATCCTTAGCAGCAAAAAACCTGAAGCCTGCCATACGAATACAGTACCTAATCAAATATATTTTTGAGTACGCAGGTTTTGTATACAACAGTAATTTCTTTGATAGTGCAGACTTTCAAAAAATCTATATGTTTCTTGCTACAGAAACAGAACGGGTAAAATCAAGGGCAACTTATGGATTTCGCACAGGACTAAGTAGCGCAGTAGACATACTGATTGCTCAAGCAGGCATTTATCAAGACCTTGTGTTTGACTATGAAACAGGCAGTCCATACTATGACCCTGACGCATTAGTAACAAACGGAGTATTTACAGCACCTTATGATGGCTCATACCTTTTAGCTACACGCCTATTTGTTAAAACGATTGCAACTCCACCTTCACCTACACCTCTAGCAGTTACGTTTGATGTAAAGGTGCGTATGCAAGTCAACAACGCAGGAACGCAGGGTTATAGCGTACCATGTGACTCAACAGTAGTAAACACAGTTGATCATCAATACTGGCTAGACTTAAACGCAGGAGATATAGTATCTGTTTCTGTGCTATCTGAAAACTCGTATGATACAGTTCAGATTACATCAGACGCAACTAATGGACAATCGTTTTTTAACCTCATTAACTTCTCAGGCTCTGTTGGTTTTGTAGATGTGTCGGCTAATTTCCCAAATGATGTCACTGTAGACAAATGGCTAAAAGCTGTATTTGAGAAGTTTAACTTACGCATGGTTACTGATCGAGATGCTGTAGGCACAATATATGTTGAGCCTTGGGAAACATGGTGGGATTCAGGGGTAAGTAAAGATTGGACAAATAAAGTAGATGCAGACAGCATAACGATTGAGCCAACGACAAAGTATCAGCAGAAGTCAATTACGTTTTCGGACGGTGAAGGCGAAGACTTTTTGAATCAATGGTATCAACACCATAACCAAAGAGTCAAAGGAACTTACATATTTGAAAATGAAGACAACGACTTTGCTACGGGTGAGATGGAAACTAGCGACATATTCCAACCACTACGCAACAGGAAAATCTTTACTTGGATTCAAAATACAGGTACTAGCTTAGTTCCAAATGTGCTTTGTCCTGCATTTTGGGTTTGGTCTGATGGTAGTAACGGAAGCATCTACCTTAAAGAATCTGTGTCCTGCAAACCTGTGTTAGCATACTACAACGGATTGCAAAACATAGGCAATGGGGCAACGTTTAACTATGGAGGAACAGCAGGTACAACTTTCCCATATTTTGCTGAATACAATACATACGGAGTAACAGCTACCACAAAGTCTTTAGAGTGGGGCTACTCCTACCCAAGCAATTTAGATATGCCTGCTGTTGGTGGGTACACGCAGAATTATCTTTTTAATACGTACTGGCTACGTATGATGAATGAGATATACAGCGATGAAAGCCGATTAATGACAGCTAGGTTTTCGCTGAATGCTACGGATATATATGACTTAAAGTTTAATGATTTACTGTACATAGAAGGCGCATACTGGAAACTGCTAAGTTTGAAAAACTTTACGCTTGACGGTGAGAAGCTATGCAATGCAGAACTGATCAAAGTAATTAATGCACCTGCTGCACGAATAGATGGTAACTGCGCTTTACAAGTAGATTCATTTAACGATGATGGAACGGTAAATTTTGTTGACGCTAAAACAGGGGCTTCAGCATCTGCTACTGCTGACTGCTGCACAATCAATGGCTATGTATGGAGTGAAGCATTAGGTCAATGCTTTATTACAGCAGGTAATGAAAACGGAGGTGGTGGCACTAATCCAGTAGGCACATACCCTGAGCCGATCAGCGGATTAAACAACGCTCAAAACGATACAGGGATTGGTACAAACGTAATCACCAATGCGTTTAATGGATTGCAAGTATCAGGTGCTACGTATTCATTAGAATTATTTGCACAAACTACTAGTGCTTCAAGCGTATCAGCCACAACTAACGAAGGGCTTTCTGATTTTAAAGCAGGCGCAGACACAATAACGTATATCACCTACGACATTACGACTATTGAAGTAGGGGGTAGCAACTCAACGCATGGTAACGCAGCCAATTTTACAGCACGAACGGCTATAGCAAATACAAGAACTTCTGCTACAACTGCTTGCACCTTACGTAATATTGGAAATCCAACGATACTAAACAATCAAAGTGACGGTGGCACACATGGCACAATTAGCATTCAAACAGCGCAACGTAGTTCAGGGGCAACAGCTACGTATTCATTGCAATGTGCAGGGCAAGCAAACGTTATTGAGCAATGGTTTATCCGTGCAACAGTACAAGTAGTTCAAATAAATGATGCTGTTGTAGTGATTGGTGGGGATGCTTATTTTAATAAAACTCCTAACACACAAATTACATTAAATGTCAGCCCTACACAAACCTTAGAATTTAACTAATGAAATACTGGATAAACGCCATAGGGTATGGAATCCCTTTAGCTGTACGTTTGGCGCAAGACGAAGAGCAAAAAGGCAAAAAAATGTGGTTGCATTGGTACGGTAGGCACGATTTAAAGGTTAGCGCGTTGAAGAAGATCAACTTAATACTGAAGAACCGATGAGTAATGACATGAATTTTAACCTAATCGGAGTCGACAAGGTTACACCTGCTGCTGAAAAAGCCACAAAATCATTAGATAATCTGAGCCAAAAAGCAGATCGTGCAGGTAAACGAGTAGGAAATACAGGCAGAACAGCTACTAAAGATTGGGCAGGGCTTGGAGATTTGTTTCAAGGCGTACTACCTAGGGGATTAACTCGGACGCTACGACAATTCAAATCAACGCAGCGATCAGTTTCACGATTAAGCAAAGGCTTTAAAGGATTGAAAAGTGCTATTGCTTCAACAGGAATTGGTTTGCTTGTTGTCGCTTTGGGTGCAATCGTGGGCTATTGGGATGATATATCAGCAGCTATCAGCAGTGCATCAGATGAAACAGATAAGCTAGTTGAAGAGAACAAAGAGTTAGTTCAAGCTGCAAAAGATCAGTTAGAAGCAATAAGTGCTACTGAGAATATCTTAAAACTGCAAGGGGCAACAGAAGAAGAAATTCTAGCAATGCGCATGGCAGCTACAGACGAAGCCATAGCAGCGCAAAGGGTTATGATTGAGTCTTTAAAGACGCAACAGGAAGAACAAACTAAAGCAGCGCAAACAGCCAGCGATGTAGTCGCAGGTATATTGACCTTGCTTACAGCACCTGTAGCGGCAGCCTTAACAGCTATAGACGCAATAAGCGCAGGGTTGGTAAAGATTGGCGCACTAGAAGAAGCAACAAATTTTGCAGAAGGATTCTATACAGGCATTGGCGATATGCTGTTTGACCCTGAAGGAATAGAAGAAGACGGTCAAAAGGCAATTGATGAAGCAGAAGAACAACTTCAGCGTTTAGAAAATACACGAGCAGGCTATCAATTACGAGCCAATAAAAACGAGGAGCAGGCAGAAGCGGAAGCGCAAAAGAAACGAGATGATGCAGCTAGGAAAAGAGAGCAAGACGCGCAATTTGTAGCTGATCGATTAGCGAAGATACAGGAAGAAATGTATCTAGCTATGATTGAGGATGACATTATGCAGCAAAAGGAAAGGCGCAGGTTGCAGTACGAAGCAGACCAAGCAGAACTAAAAGCTAGGGGCGCAACATTTTCTCAGTTGCTAGTTTTAAAGCAACAGTATGATATGGATGTTGAGGCTTTAGATCAAAAAGCACTGGACAGAAGGAACGCTAAAGAAAAAGAACGACTAGATAAAGAAGCACAACTAGCTGAAGAATTTCGACAGAAGGAATTAACGGATAAGCAGCTAGAAGAAGAAGCAGCCTTTGCTGAATTTGAAAGACAGGAAGAGTTAGCAGGCACAAACGAGGCTTTGCTACTTGAGGCATTCGAAGCGTATCAAAGTCAAAGAGAAGCGATTAACGATAAATACAGTCAACAAGAAATTGATGCTAACCAAGAAGTAGTCGATTTAGAGATTCAAGGCAGGCAGGCATTAGCTAGGGGGATAAGCGGTGTGTTTAAGCAAATGGGTAGGTTAGCAGAACAGAACAGCCAAGAACAGAAACAGTTAGCCGTTGCAGACGTATTGCTTAATCAAGCTATTTCAATGGCAAACGCAGTAAGGGCAGCATCAGAAACAGCTAAAGACCCTATTTCTTTAGGTGTGCTTATTACTACTATGGTAGGTGGTGTGCTTAGTAGCTTTGCAAATATTAAAGGAATCTTAGACCAAGCAGGAACATCAGGCGGTAGCGTAGGGGGCGGTTCATCAAGACAAACTCGATCAGGCTTTGACACACAAAGCACAGCACCGATGCCTACACGCTTACAATCAGAAGGAGGGATGCAAGCCTATGTAGTACAGAGTCAACTTGAAGGACAGGCAATGCAGGCGCAACAACTAACTTCTAAAACTACCCTTTAATTTTACGGGTTGGTGTTACGCTTCTTTATATGTATATTATAGACATAGAACAAAGTCATGAAAAAAACAAAACTCGGTTATAACGGTTGGGCAAATTATGAAACGTGGAGTGTAGGAGTACACGATTACATTGAATTTTTAGCTGAAACAGCTATAGACAATGGGGATTTGCAAGTTGACGCATCGTGGTGTGAAGATTATATGTACGATTTGCTTGAAAGTGAAATGCCAAATGACGGGTTGTTACGACAGCTTTTAAATGGCGCATGGTCGGAAATTGATTGGCGAGAAGTAGCTGAACACGTTAACGACACTATCTTAGACATTGGTATCTAATGAATATTCGTAGAGAACAAGATTCATTTGAAGACTACTTAGATTCGGTAGGCATGGAATATGACAGCGTATCAGGACTTACGCAGGTATTCATGCGTCAAAATGATTACGATGTGTTCTTTACAGACAGGGGGATTGAGGTAGAAAGCTATGCACCTATGATGGGCAATGTAGAATTTATAAACGCTGACCAGTTGATTGATTGGTTTGAAGAACAATAGAGATATGATAGCAGACAGAATCTTACAAAAAGCACTAAAGGGCGCAACCTTTGCCGAAGCGTTAGGTGTGGTATATAATTGTTTAGAATGGGCGAATGCTCATGCTGAAAACAGAGAATTGGAAAGTGAATTTGGGCAGGCTGATTACAGTTATTTTGAATATGCTTCTGAAGTCACTAGCAACGTTGATTGGAACATTGACTTAATTTTAGACTTACTAGCTGACAATTTAGATAGCGCAGGTTTTGGACATTTAGCAGATTGGTGTGACGAGCAAGCAGCAAAATATTAACCAACAGAGATATGGTTATAGAAATAAAAGGATTATCATTTAACGAAGTACACGACTACTTAGATTCACGAGGTGCAGGTGAAGGTGATTTGGATATTTACATTGATGACTATGGCTATGTCGATGCTGAGGCAGGAGATATGCGAAGAATGGTTGAGGTAACAGTGAATGATCCTGATGCCGAATATATTTTAGATGGGATCATGGCAGACTTGGAAGATGAAGAGCCAGACGCAGAAATCAGTTACCTATAAACAACAGAGATATGGAACGAATTATAGTGATGCATGATGACTTAACAGACGTTGTTTCTGACTTGCAAAACGCAGGGGTCTATAGTTTAATCTACTCGGTAAAATATGGTAATCTAGGTAATGTCATTGTCATGACTGAAGACTTGGACGATATTGAATTTCAAGATGTCATGGACACTTTGTATGACAATTACGGAAGGGAATACGTTACTTACGACTAAACAACAGAGATATGGATTTTAATTTAGTGACCGATTTTGATGAAGGCTATGTTGGAGGAAATTATGGATACCCATTTATGGTTCGGACTTTTGAGATTGAAGTGAATGGTCAACGGCACGGATACATCAATCAATCTGAATACATTGATATGGTACAAGACGGAATGCCTGAGATAAGCACTTCGACACGCCAAAGGGACTATGAAGAAATTGAAATGTTTTTGTTCGACTACGGTTTAATTGAGCGCGATATGGTTTTGAATAGTGTTTACTAAACAACAGAGATATG
>UEXN01000590.1_pt1 | contig 28019 bp, 35 predicted proteins | sample 1796711 | NCBI WGS metagenome assembly UEXN01 (sample SAMEA4772470, study PRJEB27181) | metagenome | reverse complement strand
TGAGTGTGGTATCTCACTGTTCGTTGTGTCACATCTTAAAAGACCTGATGGTAAGGGACACGAGGAAGGTGCTGCCACATCTTTGTCACAATTACGTGGCTCTGGCTCTATCGCACAGCTATCAGACTTAGTGATTGGACTGGAACGTAACGGTCAGGATGATGATCCACTTGAGAGACACACCACTCATGTACGTGTACTCAAGAACAGATTCTCTGGACTCACTGGACCAGCGTGTCGCTTGCTTTATGACTTGGATTCTGGTAGAATGATTGAACGTAAAGACGAAGAGGAGGATGTACTATGAGTAGTTTTCATGCTGATTTGGATAGAGGTTCAAAGATAGAGCGTAAAGTTTTAGACATAATTAAAACTAAATATCGTAGTGCTAGTTTAGTAGATGCTTACAAGGGTTATGACATTTGGGTTCCTGAAACCAGCTGTGGTGTAGAAGTAAAGTATGATCCAATGAGTAACAAGACAGGCAACATTGTTGTAGAGTTTGAAATGAACGGTAAGCAATCTGCTTTAATGACAACAGAGGCTAAGTGGTGGGTGTTTCACGATGATGAGAAGTTTATCTGGATGAAACCAAACGACATTGTTAGGTGCGTATTTGATAACAAACTATCTTATGTTGAGTTTACTGGTCGAGGAGATAAAGCGTCTAAGAAAGCATTCTTAATTAAAAAAGATATGTTGTTTTCATACGGAACAGAGAAGTTCTCATGAGATCAATCATCATAGACATTGAGACTAACAGCACAGCCACTCATATCTGGTGTGCTGTTACTAAAGACTTATCAACTAAGGAGGTAAGAGTATGGGAAAAGAAAGATCAATTAGCAGAATACCTAACAGAAAGAAGCACATTGATAGGACACAATATCATAGGGTTCGATCAGCCTGTGCTACAAAAAGTATGGGGTATCGATACAACTCATCACACAATGTCAGACACGCTAGTCATGTCAAGACTACTGAACCCAATCATCGAGGGAGGACATTCACTCAAGGCTTGGGGTCAAAGACTAGGAAACTACAAGGATGACTTCAAAGACTTTGATGGTGGGCTTACAGAAGAGATGGTCAGCTATTGTAAACAGGATGTTTCCGTTACCGAGACACTACATAAGCGTCTTAGCAATGATCTATTGGTATGGGGTAACTCATTGGATCTCGAAAATCAAGTCGCTCTTATTGTTAAGCAACAGGAAGAGAAAGGATTCAAGCTCGATGTTAAGAAAGCGTTATTCCTTTTGGCAGGTTGGAGGAAAAGACTACACGAAATTGAGGAAGAACTACAAGAAGTTTTCAGACCTATTGTAACACGCAGGTATAGCGAGAAGACAGGCAACAGACTCAAGGACAAAGTAGAAGTGTTCAATCCTGGATCACGCAAGCAGATAGCACATCGTCTCATGGCTCTGGGTTGGCAACCAACTAAGCACACAGAGAAAGGATCGGTGATCGTTGATGAGAAAGTCTTACAAGCTATTGACTTACCTGAAGCTAAACTCATTGCAGAATACTTACTCGTTCAGAAACGGGTGGCTCAAGTTGAATCATGGATTGACCATGCTGATAACTCCGACAGGGTTCACTGTAAGGTCATCACCAACGGTGCAGTCACGGGACGAATGACGCATAGCAAACCTAACCTAGCACAAGTACCTCGTGTTGGTAATCCGTTTGGTAAGGAGTGTCGTGAGTGTTGGACAGTAGAGGATGGCAATGTACTGGTAGGTATAGATGCTAGTGGTCTTGAGTTGCGTATGCTTGCACACTACATGCGTGACGAGGAGTACACCAACGAGATACTGAGTGGTGACATCCATACTAAGAACATGGAGGCAGCAGGTCTTACTAACAGGGATCAAGCCAAGACTTTTATCTATGCTTTTCTTTATGGTGCAGGTCCAGCTAAGATAGGTGCTATCGTAGGTGGTGGTGAACGTGAAGGTAAGAAGTTAATCGATAGCTTCCTTGCCAACACACCAGCACTCAAGACACTGAGACAGAAGGTAGATAGACTAGCTAAACGTGGTTGGCTACCTAGTCTTGATGGTCGTAGGCTTATGGTTCGATCAGCACACGCTGCCTTAAATGTATTACTACAAGGAGCAGGTGCAGTAGTAATGAAACAAGCATTAGTATTGTTGCATTCTAAACTAAATCGTGGTATAATAGATGCTTCATTTGTAGCTAATGTTCATGATGAATGGCAGATAGAGACGAATGAAAAACTTGCTGAATCTGTAGGTCAAGCTGGCGTTCAGGCAATTCAGGAAGCAGGACTCACACTAGGGCTACGTTGTCCACTCGATGGTGAGTATAAGATAGGTACTAATTGGGCAACAACACACTAAGGAGAAGTAAAATGCAAGACTTAAAAGCAATAAAGGTAAAAGCTGATATCATGTGGGCTTTCCTTGACACACCTAACCAGATGTCTGAGAAGTATCAGGTTGATTTGTGTAACCTATCTGATGGTGCAGTCTCTGCACTAGAGGATCAAGGTATCGAGGTGAAGCGTAAGGAAGATAAAGGCTTCTATATTGTAGCTAAATCTAAGAAGTTTCCTATCAAGACTGAGATGCCAGATGGTTCAGGCGTATCAGGAAAGGTAGGTAATGGATCAAAGGGAGTAGCGTGGATCAAACCCTATGCTTACCAGTTCAAAGGTAAGGCAGGTGTATCCGCAGGCATCAACAAGCTAGTCATTACTGACTTGATTGTGTATGAGGCTGACGAGTCTGCTCTTGATGATAGTTTAGAAGAGGCGTTGTAATGAGTACCCCGTCAATGCAGGATGTCAAAGCCCTCATTGATGGGGACATCCTCGTCTATCGTGTGGGATTCTCTGTTGATGATCCAGAGGAAGAGAAGTTTGCTATCTCTAGGATGGGACACTACATTGATAACTTATTAAGTGTTCAAGGTGTCGAGTCCTACTCTGGCTACATCACAGGTAAAGGAAACTATAGAGATGAGATTGCTACTGAGCAAGACTACAAGGGTAATAGAGTTAACAATAGAAAACCAGTACACTACGACACCCTTAGAGAATACTTGGTTAGCAAGTGGGGCTTTGAATTAATTCAAGGTCAAGAGGCAGACGATGCTATAGGCATTGCTGTCTACGAGTTACCCGAAGACCAGTCATGTGTCATGTCTATTGATAAAGACTTAGACATGTTACGTGGCTGGCACTACAACTTTGTTAAACAAGATTTATATTATGTAAAGGAAGAAGATGCCATAAGAAACTTTTATATGCAGATACTAACTGGTGATCGTGTTGATAACATTCCAGGATTGAAAGGTATTGGACCCAAGAAAGCAGAGAAGATACTTAAAGACTGTGAAGGTGAGCAACAATTATTTGACGAGGTACTGTCTGCTTACGACAATGACATTGATAAACTAACTGAACGTGCGAGGTTGCTATGGATAAGAAGACAAGAGAAGCAGTTGTGGAAACCGCCAAGCAATTCACAATAGGTTATGTCCAATGGGTTGATGCTGTTGCTGATGCAGGCTGGGAAGATAACTCTAAAGCTGATGTACATCCTGTACTAAGCATAGGTTTCTTAGTAGATGAGACTGATGATGCTGTCTGTCTTGCCGCTGCAATCTCTCACGATCAGTCTAACTCTAGGATACACATACCGAAACAGTGGATTAAAAGTATTAAGAAAGTAAGACTAGATAAGTTCTTAGATTTAAGGAGAAAGCCATCAAAACCCAGAGTGCAAAAGCCAAAGGAAGAAAGCTACAACAATGGTTCCGAGATCAGATCCTCGAACTCTTTCCCTTTTCCCAAGACGATGTAAGGTCTACGAGTATGGGTGCTGGCGGTGAGGACATCCTGTTCTCTCAGTTGGCAGGCGATAAGCTAAAGATATCTGTTGAGTGTAAGTCAAGAGAATCTATGGCTGTCTATGCTTTCTATTCACAAGCAAAAGACAATTGCCCTGAAGGTAGAGAACCAGTAGTTGTTGTTAAACAAAACAAGTCAGACCCGTTGGTTGTTATAGATGCGGTCTATTATTTACAGTTGTTAGAAAGGTCAACATGAGACACTTAGTAATCCCTGATACACAATGCAAACCTAATAACTCATTCGAGCATTTAGAATGGGCAGGTGAGTACGCTGTCAAGACTAAGCCTGATGTTATAGTTCATTTAGGAGATCACTGGGACATGCCAAGTCTCAGTGTCTATGACGTAGGTAAGAAAGCATTCGAGGGTAGGACATACAATGATGACATCGAAGCTGGTAACAAAGCTATGGATGTATTTATGAAGCCTATCATCGAGGAGCAGAAGAGACAGCGTGTCAACAAGAAGAAGGTATGGAAACCTAAGAAGATATTTCTTATTGGTAATCACGAGCAACGTATTGATAGAGCTATCGAGTCAGATAGAAAACTAGAAGGGTTGATTGGTTACAGTGATTTCAATCTAAAGAAATATAACTGGGAGGTTCATGACTTTCTTTCTGTACCTATTGTTAATGGCATAGCATACAGCCATTACTTTACATCTGGTGTGATGGGTAGACCTGTCAGTAATCCTGGTTTACTCTTGCAAAAGAAACACATGAGTTGTATAATGGGTCACGTACAAGACCGAGCTATCTCATTCAGTAAGAAGGCAGATGGTAAAGGTATCACTGGTATCTTTGCTGGTATCTTCTATCAACATGACGAGGACTATCTAACTCCTCAGACTAACGGTAGCTGGTCTGGTATCTGGATGCTTAACGAGGTAGACAACGGTAGCTTTGATGAGATGCCTGTGTCAATCAATTACTTGAGGAAACAATATGGAAATTAAAGAGACTTTAGCAGCAAGGGAAAACAAGTATGGTCAGTATCACATGGTCAGTCAAATTAGTCAGGACATAAAGAAAGTAATTAAGAACTCTCGTAATTACCCTCTCATGCCAGCTTATATGGTAGAGTCTCTTGATCTAATAGCAAACAAGTTAGCTAGGATACTTAACGGTGACCCTTTGTATGATGACTCATGGCGTGACATCTCTGGATACTGTACTCTAGTATTGATGGAGATAGAGGACTTGGAGAATCGAAGTGACCCTGACGCTTGTTGAACTTATAGAAAAACTTAGTGTATTAGATGAGGTAGATATTGTAGAGTTATTAGAACTCACCTCGTCTGACATACTAGATAGATTTGAAGACGTAGTAGAAGAGAACTACGATAAACTAATAAAGGAAATAGAATAATGGATTTTTATCAAGAGTATATTGCGAAGAGTAGGTACTGTAGGTTTGTAGAAGAAGAAGGACGAAGAGAAGACTGGTCTGAAACGGTTGATAGATACATGGATTTCATGAAGGATCATCTAAAGACCAACCATAATTATGATATGCCACCTGAGATTGAGTTTGATTTAAGACCTGCTATCAAGAACCTAGATGTAGTACCTTCGATGCGTTCTATCATGTCAGCAGGTAAGGCACTAGACAGGGACAACACAGCAGGATATAACTGTAGCTACCTACCTGTTGATGACCCTAAAGCATTTGATGAGGCTATGTACATACTACTGTGTGGTACTGGTGTAGGCTTTAGTGTTGAACATAAGTACGTTGACAAGCTACCTGAACTACCAGAGAAACTATTCAAGTCAGACACGACTATCGTTGTTGCTGATAGTAAAGAAGGATGGGCTAAATCACTACGTCAAGTCATTGCACTACTGTACTCAGGTGAGATACCTAAGTGGGACTTACGAAAGGTTAGACCAGCAGGTGCTAGACTCAAGACGTTTGGCGGTAGAGCTAGTGGACCAGCACCACTCAATGAGTTGTTTGAGTTTGTTATCCGTAAGTTTCAGGGTGCAGAAGGACGTAAGCTCAATACGCTAGAGTGTCATGACATCATGTGTAAGGTAGCTGAAGTAGTGGTAGTGGGTGGTGTTAGACGTTCAGCTATGATCTCTCTGTCTGACCTAGAGGATGACAAGATGCGTCACGCTAAGACAGGTCAGTGGTGGGAAGCTAATCCTCACAGAGCATTGGCTAACAACTCTGCTGTGTATGCTACCAAGCCTGACGTAGGACAGTTCCTTAACGAGTGGACCAGCCTTTATCACAGTCATAGTGGTGAGCGTGGTATCTTTAATCGAGAAGCTGCTATCAATCAGGCTAAGAAGAATGGTCGTAGAGACACAGACTTTGAGTATGGTACTAACCCTTGCTCTGAGATTATCCTTAGACCATACCAGTTCTGTAACCTGTCTGAGGTTGTAGTACGAGACACAGATACTCAGCAGGACTTAGAACGTAAGGTTTACTTTGCTACTATCTTAGGCACTTACCAGTCTACGATGACTCACTTTCCATATCTTCGTAAGGTATGGCAGAAGAACACCGAAGCTGAAAGACTACTTGGTGTGTCACTGACGGGTATCCTAGACAACAAACTTATGGGAGAAACCAGTGAACAAACTAAGGCAATGCTTGAGGGACTCAGAGACTTATCAGTTGATACTAACTTACAGTTATCCACTGAGCTTGATATCCCTGTATCTGCTGCCATCACTTGTATTAAGCCTAGTGGCACTGTTAGTCAGCTTGTTGACTCTGCCTCTGGGATTCATACGAGACATAGTAAGTATTATATCCGCAGGGTTCGAGGCGATAAGAAAGATCCTCTCTCAACATTCATGACTGAGCAGGGCATACCGTCTGAGGATTGTGTGATGCGTCCAGAGTCTACCACTGTGTTTAGCTTTCCTAAGAAGTCACCACCTAATGCACTACTGCGTGAGGACTTGACAGCTACTGAGCACCTAGACTTATGGATGATGTATCAGAAACATTGGTGTGAACACAAGCCATCAGTTACCATCTCAGTGGAGGAGGACGAGTGGGTAGATGTAGGGGCTTGGTGTTGGAAGAACTTCGATGATATCAGTGGTGTAAGTTTCTTACCCTATGATGGAGGCACATATCGCCAAGCACCATACGAAGAGTGCAGCGAGGAAGAGTACTTGGAACTGCTTCATAAAATGCCTAAGAGTATTGATTGGAATAGTCTTACTGAGGAGGATGACAACGTAGAGGGAGCGCAGCAACTGGCTTGTACAGCAGGAGTGTGTGAAATCTAATCTTTCTTACTATTAATTAGCTCGAATAGGGCGCGAACTTTCTCTTCTAACACAGAGATTCTAGCCCCTATCTCAGCTTTCCAAGTAATAGCTAAGAACACTACTATTAATAACCCTGAGATTATCTCCCAGAAGTTGATGATGAACTGTTCCATTTAGTTTAATTTAATTCCTGTTACTAATTCAATAGTATTAAACACATCGTCTTCTGTTTTTAAATCGTTTAAGTTTATTCTATTTCCAGTCTCTCCAAAAGGAGAATTTTTTAAACCTAAATATCTATTGACCCAACCGTTACCAAAACTAGACCAGTTATTATTCTTACCCTTAGAATTTATTAGTTGTTTTATGTAGTTGCGTCTAATACCTAAAGCTAAATCCTCAGAAGAATTTGTTTTTAGATACTGTTGTATTTGTGCTTCAGTACCTTTTCCAAATTTACCATCAGCAGAAGTGCCAACAGTTTCTTGTAACGCTTTGACACCTTTATCAGGACTGTTTATATAGCTATTCATGTAAGCCTCTTTAGCTTCAAACGGTAACTGTTCAGCTTTAGATGGCTCGTAGTATTTAGTAGTGTATATCTCATTTGCTTGATCTTCTGTTAGCTTACCCATTTCAGAAGAACTATTAATCCCATACTTTTTTAAGTCTTTCTTATTGTAATTGTAAGCAATGCCAAATTTTGTAGCCCCTCCTGGATCTTTAGGGTTGTCAACTAAAGCACTGCCTTCTTCTTTAACAATAGACTGCATTAAAGCAGGAGCTAAACGAGGACTACCGAACGGACTAAAAGAATCTTCTTCGTTTATAAGTTGAGAAGTACTTGTGTTTATTACATCAGCCATAGTTACTCCGTTAACCAACAGTCCACTCTTCTTCAGAGGGTCTAGGATTAGGTACAAAATTAAACTTAGGTAAATTGTAATATTCAACAGGACGGTTAGCGTATTGAGGATCATATAACGGAGAGTTAGGATCAGCCGATGCGTTACTCAATGCAACACCAGCTTGGTAGTACTCAGGGTTTGCATACGGAGAGCTAATAGATAGTCCAGGATCTAAAGGTGGCTGTCCAGGCATAGTAGGTTGCATAGGATTACCATAAGACGGACCACCCATACCTTGACCAAACAACCCACTTTCTCTTAATAAAAGATTTGTTCTATCCATCTGATTATTAGCAGATTGTACTTGATTTTCTAATTCTATTAATGCAAAAGAATCTTTACGCTTCTGCTCCTTTTCCATTATGTCTTCCATCAGTTGGTTTTCCATATCTATAACCATCTGAGATGCTCGTTCCTGTCTTCTTTTGTTCATGTTATCTATATAATTTTGATGCTGTTGTTCAGCATAATTTTTTATAGCTTGGGCTTGTTCTTTAACAGTTTGTACTATTTCAGGTTTTGTTGGAGCAACAGGAACATTACCAACTATACCCCCGAACACTTCTTCTACAGGATTATATGTTTGATCTGCTACTAACGGTGGTTTCTCTCTAGGTTCTCCTCTTTCAGGAAGAAGTACATCTCCTACAATTCCTCCTGAAACCATATTAGGATCTTCTTCAAGAATATTAGAAGTATCAGGAGGACTAAACAAACCTCCTTGACTATAGCCTCCCATACCACCTTGAGGTGCTTCAGGTATAGGCTGTCTAATCTGACCTCCTTGACTATAACCTCCCATACCACCTTGAGGTGCTGACTCAAATGTAAGAGCTTCTTCAAGAACTTGATTGTCTTGATTGTCGCTTTCAACATAAGTTAAACCACCTATGTTCTTTAGTCTCTCACCCTGTTTAAGACTACCTTGATATCTAGGTAAGGTAACACCTGCCTCAAGATTAAGTCTTTCCTGTTCCTTTATCTCCTCGTATGTAGGCTGCCTTCTTTGATTAATAGCAGACAACACAGGGCTTGCGTCTCGCTCTTGCTGATACTTACCTTTTTTACCAATACCTAACTTTTTTAAATACTTATCAAAAGCACTAGCCATAATTATCTACCAAACCTTTCTCTTCTTTCTTTGTTTTCTTCACGGTCTTGTCTTTCTTGCCATTTTTCTAAACCACTACCAGCATAAAAATATAACAACTTACCCACAACTGGGAAGTCTTTCACTACAGCATCGTCAAACTCACCCTCAAATATAGCTTTACTTCCTGTCTTTAAGATACCATCAAACACTTCTAAAGGAGGAGCAAAGCTATCTAGTAAAAAGTCACCAAACTTTGCTGAACTACCTAGCTTGCTTACAGCAAACTCAGAAGAACCAAATACTTTTAATGCGTTGTTTACATACCTTTGAACAAGCTCATCGCTTAAGTCTGGGTCTTTACCTAGTATTCTTTCTTTACCATACTCGACAGCCATGTTACTTGGCGGTATAAGCATAGCAAAAGTAGCAGCATTTTTTATAGCTTCTTTTTTACTGCCATATCTAAACTCATTTATAATATTTTTTCTAATTAAGTTTAACTGTTTAAGAGTAAAACTTTGTAGCGTCCACATTATCCTACCGTTGTCAGATTTAAGATAAGCCTCTGGCATCTGAGCAGGAGTTATAGGTTGAAACTCAGCAAGCTCATTAAACAAATACTCTTTAGTCCTTGAAGTTATTTTTCTGTTTTGTAGGTCATCAATAAATACATCAAAGTTTTGGTCAAAAGCAGTACCGTATTGTTTCTTTAGCTTTGCTCTTCCTTTGGAAGTAAGTGACATCTTCTGTGCTTTTTTAAAAGCAGCGTTAACTATAGCTGTTTTACCTAACCTATCCATCTTTTTAAAACCAGAAATACCTAAAAGTTTGTCTACTTGTTTTGCAATCTCAACACCAGAAGAAAAGTTTTCTACTATCAACTGATCTATGTTTAAGTCTTTTACAATGTCTACTTCTTTTCCTAATAAACCATCTATAGTATTTCTAATACCATATCTCCAAGCAGCCATAGATACGTCAGCAAGCTGAGTAAGAGCAGACAATGGGTTAGCTAACAAAGAAGCATTAACAATGTTCTTATAGTTTCTAGCCCAGCCAGAAGACATAGACTTATCTGCGTTTACAAAGATAGCTTCTAATGATGACTTTAATGCTACTTCAGTATTAGAATCCATACCTGCATCAGCTAGTTCTGTCAGTAAACTTCTACTAGACTTATCAAAATCTAAACCGTATTTTCCTTTACCTATTTGTTGTGCGTGTTTATTCTTACCTGCGGTATTAAAAAAATTATTTTTTTCTATTAGTTTTTGACCGTCTAAAAAATGTTTAAAAGTACCTTCTAAAGGTTTTGCATAAAACTTTTGCATCTCTTTATTAACTACTTGTATTTTTCTAGCACTTAAAAATGTTTCTCGTTTAGCATTCTTTGATTTTTTAGATGCATAAAGCCTTTTAGTTTTAGGATCTGTTCCTACTTTTAAACCTCGTAAAACACTTGTAGTAATAAACTCTTTATCTTGTGCGCTTAACTCAGACTTATTTACCTTTAACACTTTAGCTCTAAGCTCTAATGCTTTTTCTACTGCTCCTTTAGCGTCTGGATTTTTATTTAAAAATTTATTTAGTCCAGCAAAATCTGCTACAATACGAGGAACATAAAAAGGATTATCAGGCAAATCATAATACCTACCTAACTCATCGCTCATGCTTTTAATTTGAGCTTTGTAATCATCAAATGCTTTACCAGACTTAGGAACATACTTCTCTAGTAATTTACGAGCAGAGCCTATAGTTTTCTGGTTAGCGTTTAACAATAAATTATCAAACTCTTCTTGAGCATGTTTAGGTAATTTTTTATAAGCCTTTAACAAAGGTTCAGATGCTTTAATTCTTTCTACACCTTTAGTGTAACTATTAAAAAAGTAACTGTTAACTTTGTTTTTTAATCTATTGTTTAATCCTAGCTTAGCATCTATTTTACCAATGCCTTCTATAATAGGAGTTATATATTTATTTACAGCAACATCACTTTGAATTGTTTCTGCATTTATTTCTGCCTCTGCTATTTTCCTAGCTTCTATTGCTTCTGCTTTGTTCTTAGGTATTTTAGGTTTGTTAGCTGCAGCACTAACTGCTTCAACTAACTCTTCAGGTGTCATGTTTAATTCATCTTGAACAAACTTACCCATATCTCTAATAGGTATGTCTTGCTCTACTGCTCTATAATAAGCGTCTTGTATTTCATCTGCTTTATCTTGAGCAGTTAGTTTACGGATACCAGAAGCAGTTTGTCCTGCTGCGCCTCCTCTAATTAATCTAACTAACTTTTCTCCAGCAAAACCTAAACCTAAACCAGCGCCACCAGCTACTGCAGTAGTAGTTAATAACTGTCCAAGATCAACATCTCCCTTATCAGCATACTGCTGCAACAAATCATACTCAGCACCAAACAAAGCAGACGTAATCCCAAGACCAACTGCTCCTGATCTAGCAAAACCAACTCCAGGTATTAATGTTGTAGGAGTAGCTAATGCACCTACTAATCCTGCAGAACCAGCAAGTAAAGAGTTGTCTTCACCGTAAGCTAATACTCCTAAATAATCTGCTTCTTGGTTTTGTTTATCTATTGCGTTAATTCTGTTTCTTCGTTCTCTTTCAGTTAGATTAAAAAAATCTTCACCATATAGATCAGTAACAGTTTTGTATTGACCATCATCAAATTTACCTACATCATACCATCCTTTAATGCGTCCTATCTTAGCTAGTTTGTTCATGTCAGTAACGCCTTTGACATTCCAACCATAAGACAAGATGTCACTAGAAGAAGGAGCTTCTATAAGTTTAGCATCTTCAGTGATATATGTAGGAGTTGTGTCTTCTGTTTGTTCTGTTAAATCAACAACAGGTTGAGAAGCATTAACCCTAGCTTGGTACTCTGCGTAAGTTGGTAATTTTACAGCCATATTAAAAGTATACCTGACTTCCAGTTAATGAGTCTTCTTGTGTAGGTTCTTTTGGTAGTCTTTCTGTTGCAACCCCTCGCTTTGAAAGAGGTTGAGAAGCGTTAACTCTTCTTCCGTTTCTTGCTGCCTCATCAGCAGACATTGTTCTACCTGTTACTACTATCTGACCACTAGCATCAGCTATAACAACTGTAAACCCACCTTTACCATCTGGTTGTAAATAAGCAGACTCACCAGCGTCTGTATTAGCTGGTCTTGATAAACCTAAGTTAGTGTTATTGGTTGTATCTATTACACCTTGACGTAAGTAAGCTATTCTTAAAGCTGTAGGATACGACATTCGTTGATTTCCTGGCATTGCTTGAACAGCTTTAGCTTCTGCCATTATAGTTCCTGCTGTCATATCATCTAATTCTAATTCTTTTGCAAACGCTTCGCCTTGTGTAATTTCAAACTCATCAGGAGTTTTTAGTGTACCTTCGTCTACTTCTAATGCGTCTGCTGGTAAAGTAAACTGATTACCTTGCTCATCTACACCAACAGCCTGTCCGTATTCGTTATACCCACCTCTAATTAATTTTCCTTGATATTCAAACAACACTCCTGTACGACTCATAGTTTGTTTAGAAGCTGCTCTAGCTGATGTAACCATGCTTCCTACCTGCATTGCTGCTTCTGTATTACCTGAAGCCTGTAATTTATCCATTACTTCTTGTAGCTTATCAGGGTCTTTTAAGTCAGCAGCAGTCATACCTTCAAATGCTGTACGCACCTGTAGAGCTTTAGCTATACGAGGGTCTTCTAGTTCTTCTGAAGCACCAAACAACCCACCTAAGATTTTTCCTTTTACTCCTTCACCGCTTTGAAAACCTTTAACAGCACTTCCTAATCCTTGTCCGCTTTGATACCCAAGAGCATAACCAGTAGCTGCTCCAGGCGTGTCACGCAAGCCAGTTAACGTTTGTTGATACTGTAATGCTCGTCTGTCTTTTTCTTCTTTCTGTCTTTCGTAGACAATCTCTTCAGCAGAAGGTCCAAACAAAGATGCTATTGTACTTGCCATAACTATTCCTTAATAAAAAGAGTAACCACCAGTTCTATTTCCTCTTGTACTACCTTGTGTAAATGAACCGCCTCCAGCTAAATTAATGTTCATTGGATTAGTGGAGGCTCCGCTAAAAGACGAAAACATTCCATCCAATCCTGAACCTAAACCAGCTAACATACCACCACGTACACCAGCTTGTTGTCCGTAGGATGCAGCAGAAGGTATAGCACCTTGCATATACAAGCTGCCTGCTTGCGCACCAGAAGCAGCACGTAGTCTAGCTTCTTCTAACGAGTCTAAGTATTGTTGTCTTGCTGGCTGCAGTAGAGATTCTTGCATTCCTAAGTAAGCAGAAGTTGGAGCAAGTGCTTGTTGTTGTATGCCATAACCTTGACCAAGTGTTTGTGCTCCTTGACCAAATAAACCTGCACCAAAACCAATACGTTGTTGTGCAGCTTGATCTGCAGCAGCAGCTAGTTGTAAGTTACGTCTGTTTCTTGCCTCTGATAGAGCCTGTAGTTCTGGTTGTCCACCAGCACCAACACTTAGCCCACCTCGACCACGACCAAACACACTAGAAGCTAAACGCTGTTCTTCTTCAATGTCATACGGACGGAGGGCAGCCATTTGTTCTGACATAAATTGTTGTCTAGCTTGTTCAGGACTTTGTGAAATGTATTGCTGACCTAAACCAACTAATCCTGAAGCAGCCTGTTGGAACTGTGGCATCATTCCTTGAGCCTGCTCAGCCTGTCCTAGACTTTGACTGTACAGTCCTGATAGCTGTTGTTGTAACGCTTGTATTTCAGGAGATACAGTGTAACCACCTGTTCCAGTAGTAGAACCAAAAGGAGTAGGTATCATAGCAACAGGTTTAAACTGAGCCATGCCTGCTCCTTTTTCACCAGCAGCTTGCATTAATGAGCCTTGTTTTCCTAGACCATCGGCTATCTTTTTACCACCAAGATAACCACCTATTGCGCTAAATAACCCCATCTTCTTTCCTTTTTAAATTAAGCTGTACGCTTCCACATATAAACTACGATGTACGGTTGTAAGTTCTTACCTGTTGCTGATTCACCTGCGTTAGCTGTGTCACCTGATATTGTATGAACGTGTGCGCCTTGTGAATCTGTAGTTGACAAAGCTGTACCAGAAGCTCCAGCGTGTGTTCCAGAAAAATAACCTACAGTGCTACCAGCAGTGCTTGCTGACCTACCTGTTCCAGTTGTGTGCTGGTGCGCTCCAGCAGAAGCGTTTACAAGAGTTCCTGCTGCATGGTTGTGTGTAGGTATAATTGAATCTTTACTACCACCAGTTTCTTCTACAGTGTCAAAGTCTGAGTCAGCAGCATTTAAACCTACAGGAACTTTACCTGCACCAAATGCTACCCAAGTACCAAACCCAAGTAACGTAGCAGGATTAGTTGCTACAGTAGCGTTCATGTAAATAGAACCAACAGGATACGCACCAGCTAAACCAGCTTGAACAAAAGCTGTTGTAGCTAATTGTGTGCTTGATGTTCCAAAAGATGCTGTAGGTGCAGCAGGTGTTCCTGTAAACGTAGGACCATTTAGATCAGCCTTAGATGTTATAGCAGCAGCAATGGCGTTATATTCTGCATCTATCTCTGAGCCTTTAATAATTTTATTTGCGTCACCAGACGATAGTCCGTCTTTTTGTGCAAAGTTAGTTGCTTTTGTATAATCAGACATACCTATCCTTAAATTGTTTTACCTGCTTTAACATAAATATCTATCTTTTGTATTGACAAAGGTGCAGCGTTAATGTCTGCCTCAAATCCTAATTGCATAATAGAACCTGATCCACCTAAGTTACTGTTGACTTCTTCAAGAACTAAACCACTAGAGTATTCTGCAATAGCGTACTCGCCAATACCGTACTCATAAACATTACCTGCTCGTAGCTTTTTAGTTATTGACCGATATGAATTAACATAATCAAAACCATACTTCAACGCTACGTCCTGACCTACGCCACCTACAACCACAAAGTTACCTTTCTTTAAAAACTTAATAGCTGTTGGGCTACCTAAGTCAAAGTAGTTGGTGTAGTAACGTAACCTGTAAGTAGCTGAGTCATCTGTAAACCCAAAGTACTTACCTATGTAACCTTTCTGTCCTAAGAAAAGATCGCCTGTATAAGTGACGTGTAAGGCGGTAGGTTCAAGATTATCCCAGACAGTAGCCCTGGCTGCGCCATTCTGTAATCTACCTCGTAGATCAAAACAAAATACATACTTAGATGTTGGTAGTGTTAAAATATAAAAAGCATCTTTAGGATAGTAAGCAGCTTTAATCTTTTCTTTGTTAGTTTCTGACTCTACAAAAGATACTAGATCATCTCTAACATTAAACGATATGTCATTAATAGGTGCTGACTTTTCTTGGATGACTCGTGCAATACTTCTTACACCTGTGTCAGACAAGAACATAACATCCGTACCTGTTGTAACAATACTGTCTCTAGCAATACAACCAATGTCAGTGATTAAGTCTGCTAGTGTTAGCTGAGTTACATCAATAGGATTAGCGTAAACAGCAATGTTTCTTTTACCAAATATAATTAAGAAACCGTTGTGTGCTGCTAATCCTACTACCTCGTCTCCGTTAGGAAACACGTCAATTAACGACAAGAAACCTGAGTCACCTGTCGATAGATTAGTACCGTCTAGTAATGCACTAAAGTAAACTGTTTGTTTATCGTTAGCAATGTCAGCCCACCATGTTCTACCATATGCACCTATAACTACATTAGGTTTAAAATCACTAGCAGAACTATATGTGGTAGGTACTGACCCAGCATCGTTAAGTACGTTAAAGCCGTAAGCACCTGTATGTGCATGGTCTGCTCCTAGTTTGTGATAGACTAAAGGTAAATGACCAGCCTGTGCAAAGTAAGCATAAGGACTAGCTGTCGGTCCCTCACCAAATACAATACTAGCACCCATCCATTCGTTAGCTGTGATGCTGTAAGCTATTGTGCCTGATCCTGCTGCGTTAGATACTGTTGTGCTTACTGCTGTAACTAATGTACTTGCACCACTAGCTCTAGTAAATAACTTGTTGTTACCACCTGCAAACGTAACGTCTGGATTAGGCAAGTTATAAATAAACTCAACGCTGTTAGTTGCTAGGTCAGAGTTTAAAGATGTGTTTACTTTACTCCAGCCACGCCTAGCACCAATACGACCAAACTTATCTATGACACAATTAAACGCTTCTAGTGCGTAGCCTGATGCAAGATCAACACTACTTTCTTGTGTGTTAATACCAAGAAAGCCTGGTGCTGATATTGTTGATGACTGTAACCTACCAGCCATTAGACTGCATCCCAGACGTACTGATCGTTCTGTCTACTTTCTGCCATAGCGATGTGATCTGCTAGTGACATATCTGCTAAAGAACTTGCTTCTTGTGCTGATATACCACCGTCTTCACCTCGTTCTGCTACAGCTTTTGCATAAGCATACTTAGCTACAGGATCAGAAGGAACAAGTAATGTTGTTGAAGGATCTGTTAATGTAGGCTGTGGTTTGTATAAGTTAAAGAATATATTTTCAATACCTTTAGGAATAGGAAACAAGTCAACTTGTGTGTCACCGTCTGCATCTACACCGTTAAAGTTATAATACATTGGCGATCCTTTTTGTGAATCACCGTTTAGTAAGTAGTTATTCATTTTGCTAGAAGTAATGCCTTTTAGAAAGTAATCTTCTTCAGAGTGAATAACATCCATAACTCTAAATCTTTGACCAGATCCAGTAAGAACATAGTTAAACAAATCAGCAGAGGTAGTAACTGTTAAGGTTTCAGTTAGTACATTCCACTGAAAAGAATCTTCTACAATTCTTTTAGCGTCATTAACAAACACACCAATTAACTTAGAGTATGGAGTATCTGTTGGAGCAGTTACCTCATCCTCTCTAAGTCTTATTAGTACATCATTGACTAACTCTAAGTAGTTCATTATTTTTTCTTTCTAGCTTTTTTCTTAGCAGAATCAGAAAGCTCACCAAAATGATAAACAGGTTTGCTTGTAGACGTGTGTGTCTTATTAGTGTGTAACTTCCCGTTAGGCATTTTGTGATAATTACCTGACCATGTTGTTCCATCTTTCAGATAATGCTTTACACCTTTAGCCATTACTTCTTTTTCTTTTTAGTTTTAGTTTTCTTTGTAGGTTTAGGGGGCTTATATCCGTACATATCTATCTCCTATGAATGAAACTGAGTGGTTGATGATGGTGCTAAATTCATACTAACCATGTAAGTTATAGTGCTACTTGTGCCACTATTTTGTACTCTTAGTATGTCGTTTTCTTTTAAATCTATTTGTAAATCGTTTAATAACAAATACTCACCGTTCGTAGACTGTAGTGCTTTAGCGTGAGCTAACGGATACTCTGTTGTTGAAGCACTGTCATACCAGTACAAGTCTGCGTCTTCATTACCAGCAGTAGCTAAGATATAAATCATGTGTATCTCAGCAGTGTTCTTTGCTGGAACAGTATACATATCTACCTTTGTATCTGCGTTATGTCTTTTTATTACGGCTGTTACGTTTCGTGCCATGAATTAATCTCTCTATTGAGTTGACAAGACCAGCCCATATCTCTTGTGGACTAGGAAGTAACCACCCTAATACCAACAACAATAAGTACCACATCGGTACATTAGTATTATTTTGTATTAGGCTATCTACTTTAGATGTGTTAATGCTGCTGTCGTTTTCCTTCTGACTAACATTAACATTCTCACCTTCGATCTTGGTGTTGTCTTGCTGACCTACTACCTGCTGTGTGTTCTCTTTACCTACTTGAGCATTAGCATTAACATTAGTACCAGATTTACCTGGCATTACTGCTTTAATTAGTCCTAGTGAACTACAACCTTGTATGGTTATTATACCACAAAAAACTATAATTGTCAAGTATTTCATCTATTTAAAATAAGATCGACCAGCCAGCCGAACGAAGCACCTAGTATCAGCAGCAATACACCAGCACCTTTCCACTTAGTAACTACTTCAGTCATGCTCTGAACATCTATGCGTATCTGTTCCATCTGACGCTGTAAAGATTCTACTTGAGCTTCTAGTCTACCTATCTGTTTGTTCAAGTCTTCCATTACTTAGCCTTTTTCTTTTTAGGAAAGCCCTTCTTCATATTGGCATAAGCCTCAGGACTAACAGTACTTTTAGATTTAGGACGAGAAGTTCCTGCTTTCTTACGTTTGTTCATGTTTGCGTATAATCCTTTTTTAGCTGGCATTACCATTTCTCCTTATTAGCCCAATATGCTGCTGACATCTTACCTCTAGCTATGTTCTTAGCGTGTCTTGCTTTAAATGATTTAGCTCGTTTAGTCATTGTCTTGTCACCTGTCTTACCTTGCTGACCAAACCTTATAGTCTTAACCTTGTCACCTTCTTTAGCCACAACAACGTGTGACTTAGTAGGATGACTTGGTGTACGTTTAGGTTTGTTAAACCCTGATACACCTGCTCTTTTTAATCTAGGATCCGCTGCCATTGTATACCTCTAACAATTTAACTCTAACCTTTAAGTCATGGAATTGTTCTAGCATCTCTTCTTTGAGTTCCTGTCTAGCAAAAGCATTACCAGGACTAGGAATGATCTGACCTTGTGGGTCCACTAACATCATCATGTTAGCTTGCAACAGTTGTATCTCACCTCTTAGATCATTGACGTTACTAATAACCCACCACATCGCAGCAAGTAATACTGGTATAATTCCAGCAAGTAACGTAGCTAAATCAAAGTTCTTCATTAATCTGCTGGATCAGGTGTGTTGCCTTCAGCCAGCCACTTTAAGTATTCTTGATAGTCTGTGTTTTCTTCACTTTTAGGAATGAAAGAACTATCGGTTGTTCGTTTTATCATCGCTGCAATAGCAACAGTTCCGTCTGGGTTTAACACTGCATTAATTAATTTATACATTTATAACTCCGCACTAATTGAAATATCAGTAGCATAAAAATAGTTATCTCCAGCAGCAGTTGCTCGATAGACAACGATATTTCCATACTGTTGATGTGTAAACGAAACGCTTGTTCCATTAGTTGTAGGCGAACAAGTCACTGTAGCGTTGACAATCCGCATTCCAGGCGGTGCTGGCAAATTAAAAAGAGCATTGTTCCCTGATCCCAACCAATAAACACGATCATATAATACGTTCTGCCCTGAGTTATATTGTCTCCAAAAATATCTGGAACATAATTGAAGTTCAGTTCCAAACATTCTGTGTTCAAAAGCAGAAGCTGTTGATCCAGCCTCTAGTTGAACTTTAGAAATTGTTCCTGTATTAAATTCAATACTTAAATTAGAACCGCCAGTAGCTGTACCTGTAACTCCTGAAGCAGCGTAAGAGCCTCCTCCTATCTTTCCTTGTGCTGTGCCTGTCCAAGACAATACATAAGTTCCTGACTGTAAGTTATTGCCTTCAACGACTTGAATAAGAGATCCAGCAGTAATAGTAATTGTTGTTACATTAGCACTGGTTGCAAAGGTATATGTAGCACCGCTAGATCCCGCCTTAAAACGGTCATGACCATAAGCTCCAGCAGACAACGTAACAGTGCCTGAAACTAGTCTTTGATTAATTAAAAAGTTGCCGTTAATGATTTTATTCTTACCAGTGACACTACCAGCAGCAGCGTAGTCTGATGAGTCAAATGCTTTAACTTGTGCTAGGTTAGTAACCTCGCTGTCCATTAATGCACCAGCAGCAGTAACATTAGTTGCATCTGTTACATCAGCACTAGCCTCTATACCTGCTAGTTTAGTAAACTGTGCGTCGGTAAAGGCATTAGTTTCTGCTTCATAAGCAGTTTTAATTTGAGCACCTGTTTGATCTGCGGTAGCCGATGCTTCTATACCGTCTAGCTTTGTGTGGTCTGCGTCAGTAAATGCGTTAGTGTCTGCATTACTTTCGTATGCTGTTTTAATTTCTGCAGCACTTTGATCTGCAGTAGCTGATGCTTCTATACCAGCTAACTTAGTAAACTGAGCATCAGTAAAGGCATTAGTTTCTGCTTCATAAGCAGTCTTAATCTGCGCTCCAGTTTGATCTGCTGTTGCAGCAGTCTCAATACCTGATAGTTTAGTTTTTTCAGCAGTTGTGTAAGATGCAGTAGTACCTGCAAGAACAGACGAAAACGCTTGCACTGTGCTTCCTATATCTGAATCTAGTACAGCATTAGAACCTAAAGCTGTGTTGACATCAGAAGCAGAAAGAGTAACAGCACCTGTTCTAGTATTAAAAGAACTAACAGATCCTGAAGTGTTAAAAGCTGCTTGATTCCAAGCTGAACCGTCCCAAACAAATAGCTGATCGCTAGAAGTGTTCCAATACAAAGCACCAGTTAAAAGAGCATCGCCATCGTTGTCAACTGATGGAGCAGATGACTTAGCACCTAAGTACCTATCATCAAATGAATCATAAGATGCAGCAGCACTGGTGGCTGAAGTAGATGCCTCTGATGCTTTGGTTGTCGCTGTAGTAGCAGAACTAGTAGCACTGGTTGCAGATGCAGCAGCTTCAGATGCTTTGGTTGTTGCGGTTGTAGCTGATGTAGCAGCCTCGGATGCTTTAGTAGTTGCAGTACTTGCTTGAGTTGTTGCTGTGGTTGCCGATGTAGCAGCATTAGTAGCTGAAGTAGATGCTTCAGATGCTTTAGTTGTAGCAGTGGTTGCAGAAGATGCAGCACTTGTAGCAGAACTTGCGGATGCAATAGCAGATGTTGAAGAATTAGATGCTGATGTTGCTGCGGTTGTAGCTGAACCAGCAGCAGCAGTAGCTGAACTAGCTGCCTCCGCTGCTTTGTTAGAGGCTACGGAGGCTTGATTAGCAGCGTCTGTTGTAGCATCTCCTGATCCTCCAGCCCCTCTAAATATAGCCATTATACGTCCTTACTTAGTTGCAATATACATCGTGACTTCAAAACCAAATCTCATCTCAGTGTATTCAGGTTTAGTCCACATAACATTTCCTTTGTAGTAGTTTAAGTAGTTGTTGCTTCTTGTAATTGTCTATCTCACGCTTACGGCAGTAGTCTGTCCAAGACATAACACCCTCCTATTTAAAGAAAGATGCGTTCCTTCGGTTTCCCTACTTCCGTCCTAATGGATGAACGACAATAATAAAACTCCCCAAGCCTTGTGAGCCTGGGGAGATAATACCTACTTAATTAAGCAGGAACAGCTAGAGCTACAGCAGAACTGTCACGAAGCTCAGCTACACCGTAAAGCATATCTGTCGTGAACAATGTTGCAAGCCACTCTTGCTTGTACTGGGTCTGTGAACGTACACCCATCTGCTCAGCAAGAACAAAAGCGTCCTTGTGTGCCATGAGACAAATACGGTCAGCACCAGAACTACCAGCACCTGAGTCAGCATTGGTTGTCACGTAGGCTTTAACACCGTAGAGATCACCAACCTGTCCGTTACGGATCGTGTTGTTTTGTCCTTGCTCACCAACAAAAGACTCAGAACTAAATCTGTCAATACCCATCAAGGTATTTCTTGTTGTAGGTGGAACAATTAAAAAACGATCTGTCATTGGTACATCAGCATCATCAAGTCGCTGGATAGTACGTCTAACACCAGCATCAGTCAATGCAGCAGCATTAGAAGATGAAGAGTTATAGACAGTAGTTCCGTTAGAACCAATGAATGCGTTAGTAGTTGAAGCTGCTGTAGAGTAGGCAGTGCCTGAACCAGCAGTACGACCAAGTTGAATCAAGTCAGTATCTACTTGTTTAGCAATAGCAAAACCAGCGTCATCAGTGTAGAACTTTCGTAGAGAGCTAAGTGCCTGTGTCTCAACGATGTCCTCAATAAAACGTGAGTACTCGTAGTGCTTGTTGATGTTGACCAGGATCTCGTTCTCAGTTGCAGCAATAAGCGTTACCTGAGTTGATGCTGACTTAACAGAAGCAGAACCACGAGTTGGTTTAGGAATGTGAAGTACATCACCCTTCTTGCCTTTGAAAGACATCTTGGAGAATAGGTTAGCAGCTATAAGATTAGCCTTATAAGCTGCAACAATTTCATCACTCCAAATTTCAGGGATAAACTTCGCTGCGGTGGTGGTTGTTACATTATTAGTACCTAGTGCCATTTCTTATTTCCTTTTTATTTGACACGTCCTTCAGCATAAGCAGCCATAATTTCATCTGACATAGCTTCGTAACGTGCGGGATCACGTAAACGTAAGTTAATTAAATCTGATCTACGATAAACTTTTCTTGAAGAAGGAGCAGACGAACCAGTATCTACTGTAGCAGCTTTCAAATTCTTAGACGTTTCTGCTTTTGAATCAGCAACAGAAGTCGCAGTTGTTTTATTCATATTATTCCACGTAGAGATTAACTCAGCAGCAGAATCATAATCATATTGTTGATGCGCTTCACTAAACAATCTAGTTCTGACAGGTGATGCTTTAATCCAATCAAAAAACTGAGTATCGTTTATTACTTCTTCAAAGTTAGAAAATTCTTGTTTAAGTTTTTGAGTTACCTGTTGTTGTTTATATTCAAAAGCTTGTAATTGAGCTTGTTGAATAGCAGGATGTTTGTCTACAGCAGCATTTACGGCAGCTACAGGGTCTTCAATATATCTATCTTGTATTTCAGTTTCAGTTTCTTTTGGGGTTTCTACAGCTTTCTTTTGAGAGATTTCCCTTTTGATAAGTTCATCAGCTAGTCTTCTAACTTCACCAACTTCTTGAGCCTGTTTACCAATTAACTTTTCAGCTTCTTGGTGCATCTTAGCTATCTCTTCAATAGATTTGCCTCGATACTTTTCAGGTATTTGAGGTTTTTCCTCTACAGTAGATTCTTCTACTGCTTCTGGTTCCTCTTCTATTTTTGGCTCTTCTTCGCCTATACTATCTAAACTTAATGCTTCTTCAAACGGGTCTTCAAACTTAGCCATGTAATCTCCTGTCACGCTTGTGATTTTAGGAATTAAAAAATATCACCAGACGCTAACCCTCTCTGCGCTTGTTGGCAATTCTTGTTGCTTCTTCATGCTTCCTTGCCCAAGCATCTGCAGCAGTAGGAAAATCACCAGTGATTCCTTCTAATGCAATACGTGGTGCTGAGATAACACGAAGTGACTCACATTGACAAGTAGGACACGAAATTGTGGTTACCTCTTCATCAATGTAATTTTCTGCGGTGTGGTTTTGTTCACACCTAAATTCATACATTCTCTTCATTGTTCAGTTGCTCCCAGGCTTCTTCAGAAAGTTTCTTGAGAGTTCTAAGCCAATGTAGAACATCTAGTTGACCTTTACGAAAATTTAAATCTTCAAGACTTTGAGTAGCCATCAGATTATTTCTTTCTTCAATCATAACTTCAACATCTACTAACAAATCGGTATAACCTTTTGTTGACATCATGTTAAAGCGTTCTTCATAATACTGCTGGAGTTCTTTATCCATGCGGAGTTCTCCTGTTAATCTAAATAAGAATCATTCTCATTCAATGTTTTGCATTATACCACACTTTTATTAAATTGTCAAGCATTATTTGGCATCATTTGTTGAGCTACTATATTTTCATTTGATTCCATTTCTCTTTCTTTAAGAATCATTTCAGCAGCTTTAACACGTTTATCAAACTCATTCTTATCACGAGTATTGATATTAGCTGATAGGCTTCTAACTAAATCAGCTTTAACTTTATCATCAAGTAATGATGCTTCTACTAATAGTTTCTGTGCTCTAGCCTGTGCTTCTTGTGCGTCAGCAGCAGACTCTTGCGCCCTAGCATTTAACTCATTAGCTTGAGCCTGTACTAGACCCATCTGTAACTGCTGTGCCTGTTGTTGCATCTCTTGAGCCTGTGGATCAGGTTGTGACATCTGATCTAACTGCATCATTAGTTCTTCTTTGTTTACTAAACTAGAAGTAGAGATTATACTTCTTAGTATAATAGGAACAATAGGTGAGTCAGGTCCAAGCGTTTGCATTAAACCAATAAGTTGTTGCTGTTCGTGTTCTTTAGTAATAGCACCAATAGAAGACAATGTAGTAAACTTAAAGTCTTGCATTGGGTAACGGTCAGGATCAAACTGCATATAACGATACGCAACCTTCTTGACCATCGGTATGATGAAGTCATCCTGAAACGATGCCATTGCCACTCTATTCTTCTTGACAATAGCAGACATAGCTAACGACATACCCATACCGTTATTCTGTCCTCCTCCTCCTGCTGCACTCTTGACCAACTCTGCCGAGTCTAGTGTGCCTGTTGCTTGTAGCAGCATTGCTTCAAAACCTTTTGCTGTTTCATAGTTAGAAGCATCCGTACTTCCGAACTTAAACGGTTGTAAGATTTCTGCAGGATTGCCATTAGTTAGAATGTTTTTACCAGGTCTAACCTCAAACTTCATACCTCTCGGTAATCGTGTTGCATCAATACCCATCATCGGTGCTGTAGTTAGCGCCAGAGAGTCCATATGAGAGCGTAGCTGGGCATCAATAGCCTTTTGCATATTGTACCCCTTCTCAACTGTCCCAACGCCATAGAAGCGTCCTGGACGTACCTCAGGTCTATATGCAATGATAGGTCTGTCTTCCATCATATACGGACTACGTTCTGCTTTTAGTAACGTGCCGTCATTAGCGATGATAACAATTGCTTCTACTAACCCAGATAGTCTAGCTTCTTCAGAGTTTTCTGGGAACAGTTCTACTACTTCATCACCTCCGTTCTCTATGTCATCTAAATACTCAGAAGGTACAAGACCGTAGTAACGAATAATCTTAACCTTATCGTCCTGATAGTCAGTTGTTTCAATGTGGCTAGGATCAAGATCATCATCATCGTAAGTTGTTTGTACGTCTGCTTTACGATAAACACCTGACTCCATGCCCTGAACAATCTGATACATACTGACGTACTCTTCTACTGCTACACCCATTGAGTCATCAATAGCGTCAGCATTAGGATCAATCAGTAAGTTTCTAGGATTAATAGGCTTAACTTTTACTACTATTTTTTCTTTTTCAGTAACACCAACAGCAGCCATCTCTGATTCAGGCATAGGTTGTGTTGTAGGTACTCGTTCCATTTCAGTTTTGACTAAAACTTCTCCAATACCTGTGCCGTATATTTCTGCTAGTTTAACAATAGATGATACATTATTAATGTATGCGTTGTTATGCGTGTCTTCTAACAAAAGAGATTGCATTACTTCAACATCAGTTCTTTCCTGATCTAAACCATCATCAGTTATCTCGAACAGTTTGCCTGATCCAGCAAAACCTTCCATAGTTTCCGCAACCCTGTTATCAACAGCTTGACGGGTGGCAGGACTAATAATTTTACTACGCTCACTGTCCCTTGTACGATCTTCCGCAGCCCATACACCATAATATATCCTTTCATATTCATCCCACTTGGTTTCATAATTAGTATCTCTCCAGTCTCTCCACTTGTCACAGTGGTCAACCACGAAAGCTACTAACTCTTTATCACTTTGAGTGACTACTTCTTCTTCCTCGGTAGTGAATTCTGTGTCCATACTATACTGTTCAGCCATATTATTTTCCTGGTTTAAATTTTTCTAGTGGAGTACCTTTTTTATAATTCTTTGCATAATTTAATGCTTCAGTATCTGTCTTAAACTCTTTAAAGTTTCCTGTACGCAAAGCAAGGTCCCTAGCATTTATAAAGTCTTTAAATTCATAAAGCTCTCCAGTTTCAGGCATATATTGGATCATAGGGAAAGCTATATGTCTACCATCTACTTCAGTGTTTGACATTAAATGCGTTGCGTATCTCTCTTGATCCATGAACGCACCTTTTTCTGTCTTATCAATGTAAGGATAGTTCTGTGGATTGTTTATTCTATCAATAAACTCAGGTTCTTTTGGCATATTAGTATCCTGATATTATGTCTAAGGGTTCGTAATCTTCATCAAAATCATCTTCAAAGTATACTGCTGCATTAGCTATGTGAGCAATCAAACTCACTGAGTCAATCATGTCATCGTGTACACCAGTGGTAGGAAAGTTTAGTAACTCGTCTTTAAACTCTCTTACCCAGTCTCCATCACAGAGTTCTACCTGCTTGTGTTCAAACCTGCCTTGTAAAGCACCTACAACTCTATCTATCTTACTTTTATTACCTAGCGCTACTTCTTCTATTCGAGGATACACATTTTGTTTTAACATCATTTCTGTTAAGTAAGGTAGCAATGCTCTCATTAGAGAACCTTTTTCTATTCCAATAACTTGCACACCGTATAACTGGGCATGATTTAGGATTCTCTCGCATACTTCTTTAATATCCCACCTTCCTGCATCAACCTTATCTACCCACCACTTGTTGTCATCACCTACCTTAACAATAGCTATAGACGTTTGGTCTAGGTACTTCTTCTTGTTACTGGCTTGCTTCGATACGTTCTCAAAACCTGCCAAGTCAACAGCCATGTAGTAAGTACCATGTTCAGGTTCATCGTCTTTGTCCTTTATAATCACCCAGTCTTCTTTAAATATTTCTGACTGAGGTGCTTCAAAGTTAGCCATAAACTCTTGCCTGAATGCAAACGTAGACATGGTGTCTTTAGCTACTTCAATCTCTTCCTTATCTAAGAGTGGATTGTCAAAGCTAGTAAAGTGCCATGACTTCCAGTCTTTAGTGTTCTTCTTACCCATCTTGTAGAGATCGTAGAAATGATTACGTCCCTTCGGTGTACCTATAAATATACAATGACCCTTCAAGTCAGCTAACGCTGGTCTAAGAATCTGCTCGAACACTGTAGGTTTAATATCTGCATACTCATCGAGTACAACAAACTTTAAAGCTACACCTCGCATTGTCTCTGGTCTATCTGCTCCCTTTAAAGAGATCATGGAACCATTAATTAATGTTAACTGCATGTTGTTTACATGGCTATTTGCTATTACTGGATTACCTAACTCCAGTAACTGTTGCCACATAATGTCCCTAGCTTGTTGCTGAGTGGGGGCTACATACCAAACATGACCCTTATCAGCCTCTAGCGCAGATACTATGAGTCTCCACGCAGCCAACCTACTCTTACCTGTCCTACGACCTGCAGCTATGACTTTAAATCTAGCCTCGTCAGTCCAGACCTCCTGTTGCCAGGGTAGTAAACTAATCTTCAGGTCTGACATCTACAGTCTCGTATTCAATATCTTGTGGTTCTTCTATTACTTCAGCTTTCTTATCACCAACCATTGATATTTGTATGTTAACACTACCTCTCCCTGCGTCTTTACCTTTCTCAAAGTAGGACATTGGTAGCACACGATCAATACACATCTTTAAACATGCTACTTGATCTTTATCCTCATCATCTAATGCCTTCTTGATGATAGTATTTATTACTGTTTCACCACTAGTTGCTAACAATCGTGCATGAAACTCTTTGATTCTTGCAGCTTCACCTGGAGGTCTACCAACAACACCACGTTTCTTCTTAGCTTCAACGTCTGTCTTACGAGGTCTTCCTCTTTTTCTTTTTACAGGCTTATCTTCAAGGGTCAAATGATTATCCTTTATTTAATTAGTAGTACTATGTAGTAAAAGACGATGGATAATAGTAATTATAATTATAATTTGTTCTTAGTCTACATAGTAAAGCAGTATTATATCATACTTTGAGGTATTTGTCAAGTATTATTTGCATAGGTTAGTACTACCCAGAGACTTTTTTTGTAGGGGACACCTACTATTTAGTTCTAAATGTACATTATCCAGACCATATACTAACTTATTGATTCTAAATGTACATTCTACTTACTATTTTTTATTAATATATGCAGTATTGTACCTATTTTAATTACCTTTTTTTTGTATCTGTTAAGCACCCCCCCTAACTAGCCAGTC